>Ga0190274_10000142_pt1 | contig 48519 bp, 43 predicted proteins | sample Popmic531T_FD_133002 | JGI IMG/M metagenome (GOLD analysis project Ga0190274, IMG submission 133002) | Populus adjacent soil microbial communities from riparian zone of Yellowstone River, Montana, USA - 531 T | ecosystem: Environmental > Terrestrial > Soil > Riparian zone | place: USA: Montana...
ACGTCGCCGCGCAGGCCGTCGAGGTGGGCCTTCTCCTCGGCCTTCTTCAGCGCGAGCAGCTTGGCCTTGAGCACGACCATGGCGCTGGCCTTGTTCTGCAGCTGGGACTTCTCGTTCTGGCAGCTGACCACGGTGCCGGTCGGGATGTGCGTGAGGCGTACGGCGGAGTCCGTGGTGTTGACCGACTGACCGCCGGGGCCGCCGGAGCGGTAGACGTCGACGCGGATCTCCTCGTCGGGGATGTCGATCTCGTCGGTCTGCTCCAGCACCGGCACGACCTCGACGGCCGCGAACGACGTCTGACGACGGCCCTGGTTGTCGAAGGGGCTGATCCGCACCAGCCGGTGGGTGCCGGCCTCGACCGAGAGCGTGCCGTAGGTGTACGGCGCGTGGATCGCGAAGGTGGCGGACTTGAGACCGGCCTCCTCGGCGTACGACGTCTCGTAGACCTCGACCGGGTAGCCGTGCTGCTCGGCCCAGCGGACGTACATCCGCATCAGGGTCTCGGCGAAGTCGGCGGCGTCCACGCCGCCGGCGCCGGCCCGGATCGAGACCAGCGCCTCGCGGGCGTCGTACTCACCGTTGAGGAGCGTGCGGACCTCGAGGCCCTCGACGACCTTCTTCACCTTCTCGAGCTCGACCTCGGCGTCGGCGAGCGCGCCCTCGTCGCCCTCGTCACGGCCGAGCTCGACCATGATCTCGAGGTCCTCGATGCGGCCGCCGAGCGCCATCACCCGGTCGAGCTCACCCTGCAGCGCGGAGAGCCGCCCGGTGATCCGGGTCGCGCTCTCGACGTCGTCCCACAGGTCGGGTGCGGCCACCTGCTCGCCGAGGTCGGCGATCTCGACCCGCATCGCATCGACATCGAGCACCTGCTCGATGGTGTGCATGGTCGCCTGGAGCTGCTTGATCTCTGCGTCGAAGTCTGGTCCTGCCACAAGGACCAAGGTTACGGGTCGGCGGGCGAGCGGCCTACTCCGCTCCTTACTCCGCTACCTACTTGGCGGCCTGCGCGGCGATGGGCAGCTCCGCCCAGACCCGCTTGCCGCCGGTCTCGGCGACGTCCATCCCCCACGACGCGGCGAGCGCACCGACCAGGTGCAGGCCGCGGCCGTGCTCCTCGTCGTCGGTGAGCGGCTGCGGCTCCGGCGTACCGGTGCCACCGTCGTCGACCTCGATCCGGAGCGCGACGTCGTTGGCCGCCAGCCGGACCCGGTACGACGAGTGCGCGTGCGTGAGTGCGTTGGCGGCGAGCTCGCTCACCACGAGCAGCGCGTCGTCGAGCGGCTCGACGATCCCCCAGTCGGCCAGCTTCTGCTTCACGAATCTGCGGGCCTCGCTGACGCTGCTCAGGTCGTGCGGCAGGTCGATGATCGCCTCGTTGTCGACGGTGCGACCCACGGACTCCAGCAGCTCGACCAGGTAGCCGAGGTCGGCGTCCTTGAGGACGAAGCCGGCCGCGTTGGCGTCGATCCAGGCGCGGTCGACAGTCTCGAGCCCGGAGAAGACCACGACCTTGGTGTCCGGCGCCTCCGCGCGGATACGACTGAGCACCTCTCGGCCTGCGATATCGGGCAGGCCGAGATCCAGGACAACGACGTCGGGGCGCAACTGCGCGGCGAGCAGAACGGCACCTGCGCCGTCCTCCGCCTCCCCCACGACCTCGAAACCGCCCCGAAAACGGAGGGAGGTGCGGACCAGCCGGCGCACCTCAACGACGTCGTCCACCAGGAGGACGCGGATCGGCACGTCCGCAGCCTAAGGCGTGGTTCCCGGTTCCGGGCCGGTATCAGCAGCGAGTCTCACGCCGGGTCGTCCGCCACCGGCGCACCGGTGCGCGGCAGCCGCACCACGAATGCGCCGGGACTCGCGCCGTCAGGCGGTCGGTACGACGCGTCGCCACCGTGGGCGTGGGCAAGCTGGCGGACGATGTAGAGGCCTAGACCGGTGCCTCCCCGGGCGCGCCCGGTGGAGAACCGCTCGAACAGCCGCTCCCGCATCTCCGGAGGTACGCCGGCGCCGGCGTCCTGCACCTCGACCACGACGTCGTCCCCGTCCGACCGGGCGACGACCCGGACCGGGGCGGCGCCGTGCGCCAACGCGTTGGTGACCAGGTTGTCGACGATCTGCCCGAGCCGGCCCACGTCACCGACGACGTCGAGCCCGGCGCCGACCTCGGCCTCGACGACCGCGCCGGGATGGCTGCGCCGGGCGGTCGCGACGGCGTCGGTCACCACGCGCGCGACGTCGACCGGCCCGCTCTCGAGCTCCAGCCGGCTGGACTGGAGCCGGGACGCCGTCAGCAGGTCGTCGAGCAGCCTCCGGAGCCGGGCGGCGCTGGCCCCCATGCCGAGGAGGAGCTCCTCACGCTCGGTGTCCTCGAGCTCGCCCCAGTGGGCGACCAGGACGTCCGCCGTACCGCCCAGGACCCCGACCGGCGTACGCAGCTCGTGGGCGGTGACGGCGAGGAAGTGGGCCTGGTCGTCCGCTGCCTGCTGGAGCCGGACGTTGGCGGCTTCGAGGGCCGACGCGGCCTCGCGGCGCTCGGTGATGTCGCGGGTCACCTTGGCGAAGCCGACATGGCGACCGTCGGAGTCGTGGACCGCCGTGATGAGCACGTTGGCCCAGAAGCGGGTGCCGTCCCTGCGGACCCGCCACCCCTCCTCCTCGTAGTGCCCCTCCCGCAGCGCCACCTCCAGCTCGTGCTCGGGGTGCCGCGACTCCTGGAGCTCCGGCGGGTAGAACACCCGGAAGTGCTGCCCGACGATCTCGTCGGCCAGGTAGCCCTTGATCCGCTGGGCTCCTGCGTTCCAGCTCTCGACCAGCCCCTCGGTCGACAGCATGAAGATCGCGTAGTCCTCGACGTTGTCGACCAGCAGCCGGAACCGCTGCTCGCTGAGCCGCAGCTCCGCCTCGGCGCCGCGCTGCACGCTGACGTCCTGCACCTGCACGAAGAGGTAGAGCGGACGGCGCGCGCTGTCGATGACCGGCGCGAAGGTCGCGACCACCCGCCTCGGCGCGGCCAGGCCCGCGACATCGTGCTCGACCTGGCCGACCTCCCTGTCGCTGGACAGGATCGTGGCGAGCATCCGGTCCAGCTCGCCGCTGGCCTCCCCGGCGAAGGTGGCGTACGACGTGCCGACGAGCTCGTCCACGGAGCGGTCGAGGATCGCGCCGAGGGACCTGTTGGCACGGACGATCTGGCCCGCGAGGGTCACCGTCGCCATCCCGATGGCAGCGTCCTCGAACACCTCCCGGAAACGCTCCAGGTGCTCACGGAGGACCCGGCGCTCACCGTCGCCGTCGACGACCCACGGCTCCGCGACGCGGGTCGTGCTCGCCAGCGCGGCCGGGTCCTCGAGGACCTGGACGAGCTCGGCCGCCAGGGTGCCCAGCGCCGTGGACTTCTCGAAGAAGGCGGCGGCCCCGAGCTCGACGGCCCGGTGGGCCAGCCCCTCCTCCTGGAAACCGCTGTACATGACCACCCGCGTCTCGGGCGCGACCTCCAGGATGCGTGGCAGCGCCCCGAGCCCGTCCATGACCGGCATCGACACGTCGAGCAGCACCAGCGCCGGCCGCAGCTCGCGCACCAGCTCGACCGCCTCGGCGCCGTTGCCGGCCTCCCCCACGACGTCCAGCAGGCCCGACAGCCGCAACAGGGTGCGCACCAGGGCCCGCACCTCGGCCGCGTCGTCGACCACGACGATCGTCGGTCGCGTCGACTCCCCACCGGCGGCCACGCACGGAACCTAGCCCAGCGCGGGGGCCGCTGTCGCCGGATACGTCGTCAGCGGCGCCCGAAGACCTGCGAGGTCCACCACCGGCCGTCGGCGTCCCGCGCGGCGCCGATGCCCATCAGCCGGTACTGCGGGAGCAGGATGTTGGCCCGATGACCCTCCGAGTGCATCCAGCCCTGGTTGACCACCACCCGGCCGCTGCGATAGCCCATGGCGATGTTCTCGCCGACCATCGAGAGCCTGCAGCGGCCCATGATCGACCCGAGGTCCTGGTGGACCAGGCTTCCGGAGCGAGCCAGGTGCCGCGCCCACCGCTCGGCCACCCGGGTCAGGCACGCGGCCTCGCGCAGCGGCTTGCGGCCCTGCTCGACCCGCTGGGCGTTGGTCGCGCGGAACGCCGTGTCGGCGTACGTCGTCGCCGGTGACGCCGCCGCGACCGGGGCGAGCCAGAGCGCGCTCGCCACGAAGGCGGCAGCGAGCGCGGACCGCCTGCTCCGCGCGGTCATGACGGCTCCGGCGAGGTCACGCGTCCCGGGACCAGCTCGTTGAGCACACCGCCGGTGCCGCTCAGCCCGGCGACCGGCAGGGTGGCCTCGTAGACGTCGGGCTCGACCAGCTCGGCGCTGATCCGCCGTGCGTCGTCGGGGTCGTCGGAGACGAGCTGCACCCGCGCGGTCGTGCCGTCCGAGTCCAGCACCCGCACGCGGATCCCGTCGGCGGAGGCCGTGACGACGGCCTCGAAGACGTCGCACTCGTCGAGCGGGACCGCCGCGGTCCACACGCCGGGCCGGATCTGCTCCGCGCCGGCGCCGGCCAGGTCGGCGGGCGGGATGTCGCCGCCAGCCGTCAGCAGGACGCCGTCGCCGACGACGTCGGCGGCGTACTCCGTCTCGCGCCAGGTGGCCCGAGTGCCCACCATCCGGCTCGGCGCCAGCCATCCGTGGGCTCCGCGCCAGCCGCGCGCGCACCCGTCGTACGACGCGAGGCACTTCTGCTCGCCGTCGGCACGCAGGCGCCAGTACTCGGCGCCGTAGGAGTAGCGGGTGGTGCCGAGCAGCCACACCGGCTGGGCGTCGCGCAGGAAGCCGAACGGGTACGTCGTCCAGGACCGCTCGGGGGTGTCGCTGGGCTTGCTCAGCACGGCGGCGGGTGGCAGGTGGAAGCGGACGACGTCGACGTAGTCGGGCGCCTGGCCCTCGAAGCCGTACGCCGCGAGCAGCGCCTGCGGCGTACGCAGGTCGGCGACGTCGCCGGCCACGGCGACGTAGCCGCCGACGCGGTCATGGCCGCGGTCGACGACGGCTGCGGCCAGGCCGGCCGTCAGCAGCTTCTGCAGCACCACGGGCTGGGCCGTCGGCTCGGCCATCAGTAGTCCCTCTCCGTCACGTCGGTGATCTCGACCTCGGCCACCGGCACCCGGATCCTCCACCCGTCGTGCTGGTCGCCCTGCATCCCCAGCTCTCGGGCCTTCTCGGGGTCGCGGTCGTAGTGGAGGAGCACCGTGCCGTCCATCACCGGACCGGACACCCCGACCTCCTCGCCCCGCCACCGGCCGGTCACGACGATCTTGACCCGGCGCTCGATGGCGGCCTTGGGGAGCTTCACCCACGGGCCGTGCTGGTTGTCGCCGTGCTCGAGCTCGTCGGGGAAGAGCCCGGCTTCGCGCTGCGCCGCAGTCGCGGCGAGAGCCACCCAGTCCGCTCCGTAGAACAGCTCCGGGTAGCGCGCACCGCGGTAGTCCGCGACGTGCCGCGTGACCTCCAACGTCTGCTCCTCCGTGCTTCGTGGCATGTCAGTTCTCCCGGATCAATTTCCTTGGGGGATCCACTCGCCGTCTCGCAGCACTCCCACCAGGCGCTGCGTCCCGGTGTCGGTGACCTCCCACATCTCCGCGCCGTCGCTCATCCTCACACCGTCGCGGTCGCTCACGGCGTACTCGGGGATGATGTCGTCGCCGGACTTGGTGAAGCCGTTGCCGGTGAAGGGGTCGCCCCAGTCGTCGAAACGGCCCGACCCGCCGAGGTCGCTGTGGCGCGGCACCTCGAACGACGGGGTATCGGTCTGGAAGCGGATCACGTGCGTGCCGGCATCGTCGGGGGCGAACCGGGTGCCGCCGTAGTCGAGGCGGAGGCCGTCGTGGATCTGCGCCGGCGTCCCCAGATGGGAGACGTCGTCCGCCGTGGTCACGGCGCCGCGGATCGACGTGACGTCGAAGTCCGGGTTGCCGCCCATGAGGTAGTCGTCGGCACCCGACCGCACGAGGTTGCCGGCGTCGTCGTACACGCTCGGCGGGATGACCTTCTGCATCACCGTGCTCGCGTCCGGGTCGGGGAGGCTGTCGCGCACGGACTCGAGCGCGCTCCGCTCTCCCGGTGTGAGGTCGGCCTGTGGCTTGTTGACGAGATCCGTGAACTCGTCGCGGCTCAGGCCGCTGCCCGACAGCAGGTCGTCGGTGACCCGCGAGCCGCCCAGCTGCTCCGGCGAGAACGTCGTGTGGTGCGGGACGTCGTCCATCATCGAGTAGGTGCGGCCGAGATCGGCCAGCTCATCGAGGTTGTCCAGGCCGTCCAGGCGCCCCAGCCGGCTGAGGTCGCCGACGTCGTCGAGGTGGCTGAGCCGGGACATCCGGGCCATGTCGGCCAGCGCCTCCATCGCGTCGGCGCCGCCCTTGACGCCTCGGGTGGCGACGGTCCCGGCGCCGGCGGTCGCGACGGCCGCGATCGCGTCGGGCACCAGGTGGCCGAGGGCCCGTGCGGGGTCGTCGGCCCAGGTGTCCCAGTCGAGCAGGCCCTTGCCGAGGTTCTTGCCGAACTCGACCGGGTCGTCCTGGAGCGCCTGCCACATGTCGCCGACCGTCTCCAGGGACAGCTCGTACTTCTTCATCAGCTCTTCGGGTGTCAGGTCGCCCGTGGCCAGCTTCCAGGTGTCGGTGATCATGTTGACCGCGCCGAACGGCGAGATCGTGAGCAGGTCCCAGACCGCCTCGCCGGCGCCCTGGAAGATGCCGCCCACGAACTTCAGGCCGGACTCCCACCAGCGCGGCTCCTCCGGAGCGGCAGCGCAGCCGGCGCGGACCTGGCCGGCGCAGGTGTGCGCGGCCTCCTCGAGAGTCGCCTTGGCGCCGGTGAACTCGGAGACTGCGTTGTCGCGGATCGCCTGCCCCGGGTCGTGGAACGGCTCGATCGTCAGCGACGAGTAGACCCCGGCCGCGAGCTTCTGCCGGGCGTCGGACACGTCGGCGTCGTACGACGAACGCGCGCTCTGGGTGACCTCGTCGCCGCGGTCGTACTCCCCCTGCGCCCACTCGGCGACCTTCTGCGCCTGCTCGACCGCGGTGGCATAGGTCTGCAGGGCGGTGCCCGCCGTACGGAACCCGTTGCCGGCCTCGAACCACCGATCGGGCTCCAGCTTGTGCGCGTCGCGGAAGTGGTCGGCCGCCCGGCCGATCCAACCGCCGGTGTCGATCGCCGACAGCGCGTTGCCGGTGTCGAAGAAGAGCTGGCCCTTGTCGTACGTCGTGGCCGCCCGCGCGCGGATCGCGCCCGGGTTGCCGTCGATGTGGAAGTCCGGCATCACGGCCCGCCCATGATGTCGACGGCGCCGACGGTGCCGGCGGCGCCCTTGAGCTCCTCGAGGCCCTGCTGGTCGGCCTCGTAGTAGTTCATCGCGATCTTGCCGACCCGGCCGGCCATCTCCTCGACGTCCTTGCAGAGGTTGTTGACGCCCTCCTCCCACCGGTTCTTGAACTCCTCGACGGCGCTCCACACGGTGGAGCTGCCGAGGTCGCCCTCGGTGGGGACGAGGTCCTCGACGTCCTTGTCCTTGAAGAGCTGGACCGTGTCGGCAAGGCCCTGGGCCGCCTTGCCCAGGGACTCCAGGTCCACCTCGTAGTCGTACGACGTCACGGGGCAGTCCTGCCCGGGTCCAGGCCCCCTCAATCCCCTGGGTTTCTACCCCCAAGTTTCGGTACTGCTGCGCCGGGCAGTCTCAGCGCATGAGTATCGGGTTGGAGTACGGCGAGCTGCGCGACGCCGCCAGGACGGTGTCCGAGGGGATCCAGCCGCTCTCCGACCTGCTGACCGAGCTGAGCGACTCGATCGGGACCGCGTCGGACGGGTTCCAGGGACAGGCCGCCACCGGGCTCGGCGAGGCGCTGACCGCGTGGTTCCAGGTCGCCCAGACCCTCGGCCCCATCATGGAGTCCTACGCCTCGGCGCTGATGACGGTCGCCAACGAGCACGTCACCAACGAGGGCGCCACGGTTACCGGCTACCAGCGGCTCACCGAGCGCCTCGGGGGTGCGCAGTGACTCGGGGACTGGTCTTCCACGAGGGCTCGCTCACCCAGATCGAGTCCGCCCTCTCCGACGCCACGAAGAACATCCAGGACCACCTCACCGGCATCCTCGACTCCGTCAACGCCCAGACGGCCGCCTGGACCGAGGAGACTCCCTCCCGCCAGGCCCAGCGCGACTACGAGCGCCGCCTCCGCGACGGCATCACCACCCTCACCGAGGCCCTCGACACGGTCCGCACCGCCGTCGCCGACCACCGAGAGCGCGCCCGCGAGGCCGAGGTGGAGAACGTCGCCATCGTCGGCTGACGGTCTGCCGGACGTCATACCTTTCGAGGCCCAGGGGCCACGATCCGTATGACGTCCCGTGGACCCAGCGCTCGGCGGTCACTGCTCCGTGACGACGACCGCAGAGCCGATCGCACCGATCTCGGCGACGCCGGGCGAGCCGGGGACGGTGAGCGGGAGGTCGAGCGGCGCCGTCACGTGCACGGTGACCGTCGAGGACGCCCGGTCGATGTCGATGTCGAACGACAGCCCGGGAAAGTTCGCGAAGGCGCCCGATGCCGCCAGGTACTCCTGCACCGAGCCGCGGATCCGGTCGGCGCTCAGGTCGAGCCGGCCCTGGGGCACCCCGCCGCCGTACACCTCCTCGCCGGTGGCGCCGAGGTCGGCGGCGCGCAGGGCGGCGCCGTCGGCGACAGAGTCGAGGCCCTGCCGCTGGAGGTACGCCGCGGACACGTCGACCACCATCGCGATGGCCATCGCCAGGACCAGCGCGAACCCGACGATCAGCGGCGTGGTCGAGCCGCCCTCGTCACGGCGCCGCATCGCGCGCCTCTCGGCTCTGCTTCTCCTGAAACTGGCCGATCGGCACCGCGTGGGTCGCGTCGAGCGCGAAGCTCGGGGCATCACCGCCGAGGATCGCCGGCATCAGCGGCAGGTCGACCCGCGACGAGATCACGACCGTGATGACCGACGTACCGGCGTGGCAGTCGTCGGGGTACGGCGTACAGGTGATGCGTACGTCGAGCGGCGCGCCGTCGATGCCCTGGTCGGCGAGCGCCTGGCGGGCGGCCGCCTCGGCACGGTCCCGCCCCTCGGCGTCCGACGGCGCCAGCGCGTAGGCCCGACCGGCCGCCCGAGCCGCCCCCGAGACCGCGAAGGCCCCGCGCTGCACCTCGAAGACCGAGACGACGATCCACAGCATCGGGACCAGCAGCAGGATGCCCAGCCAGCTCAGCTCGACCAGCGCACTGCCGTCCTCGCCACGGCGCCGCCTGCTCATGGTGGCTGCTCCTCCACCGCGCGACCCGTCACCTCGAGCGCGATGCCGGGGCCGCCGATGCCCAGGGCCGGCACCACGGCGCGCACCGTGACCTCGACGCCCTCGGCGCCGTCCACGTTCGCCGTACGAGCCGAGACGTCGCGGGCGAACCGGCCCGAGATCGCCCCGTCGATCTGGTCCCGGGTGCGCGCCACCCCGTCGTCGGGGCCGCGGTCGAGCGTGGCGGCGTACCGCGCCCCCTCGGACGCCGCCGACGCCAACGTGTTGCGCACCAGCAGCACCAACGCGATCTGGAGGATGCCCAGGAATATCGGCACCAGCACGACCAGGACCAGCACGAAGTCGACGACCGCCGACCCGCGCTGCTCCCGATCGTGCCCGGGCACTACTTCACCTTGGCGAGCGCCGAGGACACCATGTCCTGCAGCGCCGGGCCCGCGATCGCGGTGATGCCGACGACCAACCCGGCGGTCATGACCGTGATCATCACCCACCCCGGTACGTCGCCGCGCTCGTCGCGAGGCCGTGGTGCGACCACCGTGAGGTAGGACCTCGCCAGCGCGAGGATGAGGTTCTCCATGTTCGGTCCTTTCGGGGTCAGGGAGTGGTCAGGGAGAGGCCCACGACGCCGGGCCAGAACGCGAAGAGCACGGTCACCGGCAGCACCAGGAAGACGACCGGCACCATCATCAGGACCTCCTTGCGAGCAGCGGTCTCAATGAGCTCGCGGCGTCCGGCCTCGCGCACGTCCGCGGCCTGGGCGTGGAGCACGTCGGCGAGGGGGGTGCCGCGCTCGACGGCGACCGCGACGCCCTGGGCGAAGCGGGACACGATCGGCAGGCCGGTGCTCGCGGCCATCGCGTCGAACGCGCTGCTGACCGGCTCGCCGGTCCGGATCGCCGAGAGGACGCGGCCGAGCTCGCGGGACAGCTCGCCGCCGCTGCGTCGGACGACGCGATCGAGCGCCATCACCGGGCTCTCCCCGGCCGCGACGGCCAGGGCGAGCAGCTCGGCGATCGTCGGGAACTCGGCGAGGATCCGGCTCTCGCGGCGCCGTACCTGACTCGTGAGGTGCGTGTCGCGGGCGAGCACGCCCGACACGAAGGCGATCGCGCACGCGACCAGCCAGAGCGCGACGGCGCCTGGATGGCTGAGCATCCGGACCAGGGCGATCGCCGCGCAGGCGGCGAAGGCCACCAGTCCCCAGACGACCTGCTCGATGCGGAACTCGTGGACCGTCTTGTCGATGCCGGCCCGGTCGAGGCGCCGTCGTACCGAGGTCGCGCCGCCCAGCACTCGCTCGACGCCATCGGCGGCGGAGCGCAGCAGCGGTCCGAAGACCCCGACGGCGGCCGAGGTCGGCGCCGCGGCGGCTCTCGGCCCGACCTCGTCGAGCGGCGGCAGATCGCGGACGTAGGGCAGCACCCGCAGCGCGAGCTGGGGGCGGCGGATCGTCCGGACGCGTACGGCGACGAGCAGCACGCCCGCGGCAGCAGCGGCCCCGAGCAACGCCCCCCACATCGCCGGGCTCACGAGAGGATCCGGCGTTCGACGGGGAGCCGGCCGATGCGCATCATCAGCCGGTAGGCGATGACACAGAGCCCGGCGCCGAGCACGAGCACGAAGACCCCGACCGGTGACGCATAGCGATGGATCACCTCGGACTGGAGCGACATCAGCAGCAGGACCAGCCAGGGCGATGCGACGGCCAGGCGCGCGCCGTTGACCGTCCACGCCTGCCGCGCCTCCATCTCCGAGCGGGTGCGTGCGTCCTCGCGCAGGTAGGTCGACAGGCTGCGCAGCAACCGGCCGAGCTCGCCACCACCGACCTCGCGCGCGATCCGAAGGCCCTCGACGACCCGGTCGCCCACTGGGTCCGCCAGCCGCTCCTTGAGCCGGTCGAGCGACTCCCCGAACCGTCCGGTCACCTGGTAGTCCAAAGCGAACTGGTCGAACGCCTCGCGCAGCGGTGCCGGGCCCCGCACCGCCAGACCAGCAAGGGCATCCGGCAGGGACAGCCCGGCGCGTACGGCGGAGGTCAGGTTGTCCACCGCCTCGGGCCACACCTCGGCCAGCTCCTGCTGGCGGCGCCTCGCCCGTCCGGACACCACGCCCACCGGCAGGTAGGCACCCATCGCGCCGAACGCGAGCGCCACCGGCGGCGTCCCCGACACCGCCTGCATCACCAGCGCCGTGACTCCGCCGCACGTCACGCACAGCAGCACGAACCCGGTCGCCGAGACCTGCCCCATGCCGGCCCGGGCGAGCAGATCCGTCGTACGTCGTGATGTCGTCACGGCCGCGCGAGGTCGGTGCGGCAGGAAGAACGCGCTCCACACGAGCAGCAGCCCGATGCCGACCCCGAGCCCGACCAGCGCACCCATCCCTAGCCCCCGGCCACGATCCGGTGCACGTCGATGCCGATCCGCTCGAACCTCGCGAGGTGCGGCGGCATCCCACCGGCCCTCCGCAGCTCCCCGCCGCGCCGCTCGAAGACCGGCTCCGTCTCGATCACGTCCTGCTCGACCCGGCCCGGAACGCCGACGATCTCGTTGACCCGGCGTACGCCGCGCTCGTCGATGCCGAGGTGCACGACCAGGTCCACGGAGGACGCGACGGTCGGCACCACGAAGCGCGCGGAGATGTTCTCACCGGCGAGCAACGGCAGGGTGCACATCTTCACCAAGGCCTCGCGGGCACTGTTGGCGTGGATCGTGCACATCCCCGGCAGCCCGGCGTTGAGCGCGAGCAGCAGGTCGAGACACTCCTCGGCCCGCACCTCGCCGACGATGATCCGGCTGGGCCGCATCCGCAGGCTCTCCTTGACCAGGTCGCGCAGCCGGATCTCACCGGTCCCTTCCAGGCCTGACTGGCGGGTCTGGAGGGCGACCCAGTCGGGGTGCGGGAAGCGCAGCTCGAAGACCTCCTCGGCCGAGACCACCCGGTCCCCACCCGGGATGGCCGCCGCGAGGCAGTTCAGCATCGTGGTCTTGCCGGCCTGCGTCGACCCGGCGACCAGGATGTTGAGGCCGGCGCGCACCGACGCCTCCAGGAACGCCGCGGCCGACGGGGTGAGGCTGCCGAGCTCGACCAGCTGGCCGAGCCGGCCGGCACGCAGCACGAACTTCCTGATGTTGACGGCCGAGAACCCCCGGCTGATGCCTTCCAACACGACATGGAGGCGGTGCCCTTCGGGCAGCATCGCGTCGACGAACGGGCTGCTCACGTCGACGCGCCGCCCCGACGACTTCAGCATCCGCTCGACCAGCTCCTGGACCTGCGCGCCGGTCAGCACCAGCGTCGTCAGCTCGTGCCGGCCGTTGCGCGCGATGAAGACCCGGCTCGGGTCGTTGATCCACACCTCCTCGACCGACTCGTCGTCGAGGAACGGCTGCAGCGGCCCGAAGCCCGAGACCCGCGCCACCAGCTCGCCGACCATCACCCCGACGTCGGGCACCGGCGCGACCACGCCGGTCAGGCTCCGGTCGTCGTGCTCGCGGACCACGCCTTCGGCGATCCGGCGCACCAGCGCCGCCTCGCGCTGCGGGTCCACACCCTCACGGCGTACGAGCTCGCGCACCTGCTGGTCGAGCCGCTCGACCAGCTCGTCGTGCGCGCCGGCGCCGTCGTGCGTACGGCGTACCGCGGGCTGGGTCACAGGCATCAGGTCCCCCGAGATGGATTCCTTCGCAGCCAAGTCTTGCCTGACATCGCCACCTCAAACCAGGCGCGGACGGTCACCTGTGGACAACGAGTCACGCCGACGCGATGGAGGCGCGAGAGCCGGGCCAACTCGTCCCCAGCCTGGCTGATGACACGACCGCCCGATCCACGCATGCTGGAGACCACGGCCCCGGCTGGATGCCTGGGCCGGACCTCGGAATGGGTGGTGGTCTCGGTGGACGTGCCCGACCTCGACGACGATGGCCTCGGCGTGGAGCTGTCCCAGGCGATCGCGGAGCTGCGGGCCGCCTTGCTGCGCTCGTGGTGGGACGGGCACCGCGGACTGCTCCGGTTTCGGATCGAACCCGTGGAGCTGACCCTGCAGGTTGCGGTCACCCGGACCGGCAAGGGATCGGCCGGCATCAAGTGGCACGTCCTGACCCTCGGAGCGGAGCGGGCGAAGGAGGCGGTGGCCACGCAGACGCTGGTGTTGCGCCTGGCACCGGTGCTGCTGGATGCCGAGGAAAAGCCTCGGCCGGACAGTGAACAGCTGATCTCCGATCTCGAGGACGATCGCCGGGAGCCCTTGCCGGAGCCGTCGGCGGCCGAGCCCGAGTAGCACGAGCCCGGTCGACGGAGGCGTGGTGGAGTCACGGCAGGTGGCGTTGGTTCAGTACCAGGGCGCGGACGGCGAGTCGTACGTCGGCTCGGGTCTGCTGATCGACGACCACTCGGTGCTCACCGCGGACCATGTCGCGAACGGCAGCACGCATCGCTGCTCCGGCATCGAGTGGTCGCGCGAAGTCATCGAGGTCGTGCGGAGCGGCGACGGCGCAGTGGACCTGGCGGTGCTGATGCTGGCCGAACCAGTGCCTGACGTCACCCGGATGGGATTTGCCCGGGTCGACCAGGGTCGAGTCGGCGAGATCTCCGGCTGTGTTGCGGTGGGTTTCCCGCGGTGGAAGAAGAAAGAGTCACGGGTCACATCACAGGTGCACGGGTCGGTGCCCACGGCCGAGGGTTTCATGCCGCAGGCGGACCGAGGACTCCAGGAAGGCTTCCTGACCCTGGTGGGAGATCGGGACCCGGGCACACCGATTCCGACTGGCGTAGACGTGCTCAACGACGCCTCGCCGGCCTCGGTCTGGGGCGGCATGTCGGGGGCGGTCGTGGTCGCCGGGGGGCTCGTGATCGGGGTGGTGCGCAGCCACAACCTCGGCGAGGGCGGACGTTCGCTGACGATCACTCCGATCACCGCGATCGACCTCCTCCCCGCCGAAGGCGCCGCAGGCTTGTGGAAGGCGCTCGGCGTTGTCGACCCCGCCCAACTGCCTCGGCTGCCCGCCGCCGACGAGCGCGGCCCGGCCGTGCCGCAGCGAATCGTGGAGCTTCGCGGTCGAGGACATCGCCTCGACTTCACCGGCCGCGGTGACGAGCTGGATGACCTCCACGAGGCACTGACCGGCGAGATCCCGGCGCCGGTGGTGCTGCACGGGCTAGGCGGGGCCGGCAAGACCGAGCTGACCATCGAGTACGTCCACCGACACGCCCGCGAGCTCAACGTGACCTGGATGATCCGCAGCGATCGCAAGGATCTGCTGGCGGCGGACTTCGCGGCCCTCGGCCAGGCCGTCGGGCTGCCGCGACCGGACGAGCCGGATCTCGAGTCCGAGCTGGCCGACGTTCGGCGTTGGCTGACCAGCAATCCAGGCTGGCTGCTGCTCTTCGACAACGTCGACAGTCCCGCGAGCAGGACCGAGGTCAACCGGCTCATCCCGGACACTGGTCAAGGACGAGTGGTCGCAACCAGCCGAATGTCGGACTGGCCAGCACGCTGGCGACCGATCGAGGTCGACACACTGCCGGGCGAGCAGGGCGCTGAGCTTCTGGTCACCGCGAGCGGCGAAGCCGACGGAAAGGCGGCTGCACACGAGCTGGCCGAGGAGCTCGACGGGCTTCCGCTGGCGCTCCAGCAGGCCGCCGCCTACTGCCAGACCCGGGGAAAGGCGCTGGCCGCGTACCTGGACCTGCTGCGGGACACGAAGGACCAGATGCGGGTGCTCGGCAAGTCGGCCGAGGAAGGTCAGGAGCCGGTGACCGCCACCTGGCAGATCACGGTCGAGCAGGTCCGTGCCGAGGACCCCGCGGCCGGCGCAATGCTCGACCTCTTCGCCTACCTGGCACCGGACGCCATCCCTCGATCGCTGCTCTACGACGACGACGAGACCGGAGAGGATCAAGCGACGGACTCCGGCAGTCCCCACGAGCAGGGCGTGCCTGCGGATGACGATTCGGACGCAGACGACATCGCCGACGATCCGGCGGTTCTGGAACCGTTGTACGACCTTGACGACCTCGGCATCGATGACGCTCTCGCGGTGCTGCGTCGATACAGCATGGTTCAGCTTGACCACGACCTGGTCTCGGTCCACCGCCTCGTCCAGGCCGTCATCAGGGACAGCCACGATCCCGGCCAGGCCGAGCAGATCGCCACCGCCGCGGCTAGCTTGGTCTACGACGCGATGCCCGCCCTCTCCCGTGACACCTGGCCCGTCTATCAAGACCTCCTCCCGCATGCCTTGGCTGCAGCCGAGCACACCGCCCGGTTCGCTGCCACCAGCGAGGCAGCCCAAGTCCTGCTCGAGCAGGCAGGCGGGTACCAGCTGATCAGCGGACAGTTCGCGGCCGCCCGACAAACGCACGGTCGACTGCTCGAGCTTGCCGAAGCCAGCGCGGACGCCGACCAGCTACTCAACGCCCTCAAGGTGCTGTCCGTGACCCTGTCAGCAAGCGGTGAACCGGTGGTGGCGCTGCCGCTCAACGAACGGGCATTGCAGATTGCGGAGGACAGCTTCGGGCCAGACCGCCCAGACTCCGTGGTGCCGCTGAACAACCTCGGCGAGACGCTGCGCCAGCTCGGGCGCCCGACCGAGGCCGAGCCCTACCTCCAGCGTGCGGTCGCCATCGCCGAGGACACCTACGGCCCCACCCACGCCCAGACGCTGAGTGTAGTGAACAACCTCGCTCTGATCCTGCTCGAGCTGGGGCGCCCGGCCGAGGCCGAGCCCTACCTCCGGCGCGCGGTCGCCATCGCCGAAGACACCTACGGCCCCACCCACGCCCAGACGCTCCTCCCTTTGAGCAACCTCGGGGAGACGCTGCGTCAGCTCGGGCGCCCGGCCGAGGCCGAGCCCTACCTCCAGCGTGCGCTGGGCATCGCCGAGGACACCTACGGCCCCACCCATGCCCAGACCTTCTATCCGTTGAGCAACCTCGGTCTGGTTCGGCTCGAGCTCGGGCGCCCGGCCGAGGCCGAGCCCTACCTCCAGCGCGCGCTGGACATCGCCGAGGACACCTACGGCCCCACCCACGCCCAGACCCTCAGTCCGCTGAACAACCTCGGCGAGACGCTGCGTCACCTCGGGCGCCCGGCCGAGGCCGAGCCCTACCTCCAGCGCGCGCTGGACATCGCCGAGGACACCTACGGCCCCACCCACGCCCAGACCCTCAGTCCGCTCAACAACCTCGGTCTGGTCCGGATCGAGCTCGGGCGCCCGGCCGAGGCCGAGCCCTACCTCCAGCGCGCGGTCGCCATCGCCGAAGACACCTACGGCCCCACCCACGCCCAGACCCTCAATCCGCTGAACAACCTCGGCGAGACGCTGCGCCACCTCGGGCGCCCGGCCGAGGCCGAGCCCTACCTCCAGCGCGCGGTCGCCGTCGCCGAGGACACCTACGGCCCCACCCACGCCCAGACCCTCAGTCCGCTGAACAACCTCGGTCTGATCCGCATCGAGCTCGGGCGCCCGGCCGAGGCCGAGCCCTACCTCCAGCGCGCGCTGGTCATCGCCGAAGACACCTACGGCCCCACCCACGCCCACACGCTTGGTGCCGTGAACAACCTCGGCCAGCTACTGCGCCAGCTCGGGCGCCCGGCCGAGGCCGAGCCCTACCTCCAGCGTGCAGTCGCCATCGCCGAGGACACCTACGGCCCCACCGACGCCCACACGCTTGGTGCAGTGAACAACCTCGGTCTGATCCTCCTCGAGCTCGGGCGCCCGGCCGAGGCCGAGCCCTACCTCCGGCGCGCGCTGGCCATCGCCGAAGACACCTACGGCGCCATCCACGCCCAGACCCTCAATCCGCTGAACAACCTCGGCGAGACGCTGCGGCAGCTCGGACGCCCGACCGAGGCCGAGCCCTACCTCCAGCGCGCGGTCGCCATCGCCGAAGACACCTACGGCGCCACCCACGCCCAGACCCTCAGTCCGCTCAACAACCTCGGTCTGATCCTCCTCGAGCTCGGGCGCCCGACCGAGGCCGAGCCCTACCTCCAGCGCGCGGTCGCCATCGCCGAGGACACCTACGTCCCCAACCACCCCCAGCTCGTTCTTCCGCTGAGCAACCTCGGCGAGACGCTGCGGCAGCTCGGACGCCCGGCCGAGGCCGAGCCCTACGTCCAGCGCGCGCTGGACATCGCCGAAGCCACCTACGGCCCCGCCCACGCCCAGACCCTCAGTCCGCTCAACAACCTCGGTCTGGTCCGCATCGAGCTCGGGCGCCCGGCCGAGGCCGAGCCCTACCTCCAGCGCGCGGTCGCCATCGCCGAGGACACCTACGGCCCCAACCACCCCCAGCTATTTCTTCTACTGAACAACCTCGGGGAGACGCTGCGTCAGCTCGGACGCCCGGCCGAGGCCGAGCCCTACCTGCAGCGCGCGCTGGACATCGCCGAGGACACCTACGGCCCCACCCACGCCCAGACCCTCAGTCCGCTGAACAACCTCGGTCTGGTTCGGCTCGAGCTCGGGCGCCCGGCCGAGGCCGAGCCCTACCTCCAGCGCGCGGTCGCCATCGCCGAGGACACCTACGGCCCCAACCACGCCCCGACAGTGCTGCTACTGAGCAATCTCGGCGAGACGCTGCGTCAGCTCGGACGCCCGGACGAGGCCGAGGCCCACTTGCGCCGCGCAGTGACCATCGCCGACCACGCCTGGGAGCCTGCCGACCCGCGCCGGGCCGACCTGGTCCGACAGCTCGACGAGGTCGTGGATCGCACCGGCGAGAAGGGCGAAGCCGATCCGTAGTCCATCAGCGTTCGACGCGCGGAGACTCGCTCTGCTACGAGCGAGAGAGCTGGCCGGCACCGTTTGATCACGACGACAGCGTTCGCAGGTACGCCACCCCGTCGCGTGCGATCCCTTCCCGGACGCGACGAGCCTCGTCGACGGCCGCCGGGTAGTCGGGAGCCACGAGCCGACGCCGGTCACCGTTGTCAGCCTCGATCTGGACGCTCCACCGGTCCTTCAGCAGGACCCGCTGCACCCAACCAGGGACATGCCGGTAGCCGACGTACGCCCGGACCGGATCGGTGACCACCGGCGGCGTGAAGAAGAGGTAGCGCAGCCGCTTCAGCCGATCGATCGCGGGCTCGACTCGAAGCGAGACCCGGACGCCGTCTGGTCCGACGACGTCCGGGAGCTCACCTGCTCCGGGTGACGCGGGGCTGTAGAGCTCGCGCCGATGCCGGTCCGGGACCGGCGGGAGGCTCGGTTCGCGATCGTCCATGCCCGAATCCTCCCGCAACGTCCCCTCGTTCGCTCACCGCCAGCGATCGAGCCCGATCAGCTCGTCGTACGGCGAGTACGGGTCCGGGACCCAGAAGCTCTTGATCTTCTTGGAGAGCGGTCCGACATGGACGTCGATCGTGACGTGGCCCTCCGCGTAGTACGAGCGATACCGGTACTGGACCAGCCAGAACACGCCGTTCTCACACGATCGGTAGACGCGCGCCCAGTAGGCGTAGCGGTACCGGAGCCCGTCGGCCTCGATCCCCATCCCAGGGATCCAGTTGACGTACGACATCGCCTTCCGGAAGACCTCTACCCAGTGGAAGAGGCGGACAGCGCCCGCGTGCCAGTCGCCCCAGGTCGTCACGCTGGTCGAGACGTACTCAACCCAGCGGTCCTTCTTCGTGCACGCCCGGCAGCCGGACGGGTCACTGTCGTTCACCGGGTCGGACGGGTAGACGAACGCGTTCTCGTTGCCGCCCTTCACCGGGTCGCGCGAGAGGAACCGGCCGGTGATCGGGTTGTAGAGACGCGCGCCCATGAGGGTGAGGCCGCCGATGCCCTGGGTGTCGCGCTGCGCCTGTCCGAGCCACCCGTAGCGACCGGTCACGATCGCGCCGAGGCGGATGGTCCCGAACTCGTTGTAGTAGGTGTAGGCGCTGAGCACGCCGGTGTTGAGGACGACCGTCCTGGTGAGGTCGCCGTGCGAGTTGTACGCGGCGACCTGGGGTCCCCCGCTCGGGCCGTGGGTGACGGCAAGGTTGCCGTCGAGTCCGCGGACGTAGCGGGTCCAGGTGGTGGTCCAGGCCGTGCTCGCGTTGGGTCGGGTCCTCGTCTCGGTCCACGCGGGGCTGTCGGAGGTGTCGGCGTAGTGGTTGGTGGTCTCGACCAGGGAGACCCCGTCGGTGAGGTTCTTGGTGGTCGAGATCCGGTCCAGCGGGTCGAGGGTGAAGGTCTGGCTCGCGTTGCCCTGGGTGAGGGAGGCGACCATGTCGTTGGCGTGGTACGTCGCGGTCACGTTGCCCGCGACGGAGTTCTGGGTGTCCGCTGCCGCGAGGGTGGTGGTGCGGCCCAGGTCGTCGTAGGCGTAGCCGGTGTTGACGATCCGGTCGGTGTTGTCGTAGCTGCCGGTCGTCGCGCTTCCCGTGGCCGTCTGGCAGGCCCCAGCCGTCGTCGGGTTGTAGGTGGCGAGACTGGTCCGATTGGAGTCGGCCGTCAGCGTGTACTTGCGGATGTAGCAGTCGGTCGCCCCGCTGACGGTCTTCTGGTCGGTCACCTGGGCGAGTCGGCCGCGGTCGTCGTAGTTGTAGGTCTGCAGACGCCCGGTCTCGGTGCTGGTGCGGACACTGCCCCAGACATCGAACTTGGTGGCGTCGGTCCAGAATCCGAAGGTCGGCGCCATGCTCGCGTGCGTCTTCGTAGTCAGGCGCCCGGCCAGGTCGTAGGTCGAGTACTCGTCGTACTCCCCCACCGAGCCGTAGGTCTGTTGCACGGTCAGGTTGCCGCTCGCGTCGTAGCTACCGGACATGTCCACGTCCGCGATGCCCGACTCGAGACTGGTCAGCAGCCCGCGGCGATCGGCGTAGGAGTAGGTGTAGCTGCCCTTGCCGTCGTTCAGGGTGGCGACCTGGCCGGTGCTGTTGTAGCTGGTGGTGGCCGTGCTGCCGGCACCGTCGGTCTGGCTGATGACGCGACCCCAGGTGTCGTACGCCGTGGCCATGGTCATGGTGCCGTCGGTGACGGCGGTCGGCAGGCCGATGGTCGGGCTGTAGGTGGTGCTGGTGGCTGCGACGGCCTGATCACCGGTGCCGCTGGTGGTGGTGGCCGCCCGGAGGGGGCGGCCGGCGGCGTCGTACTGAGCGACCTCGGTCTGGGTGCTGCTGCCGCTGGTGACGACAGTGCGGGTGGCGGCCAGCCCAACGGAGTACCCGGCGTGGGTCGTCGTGGGGACCTGCTGTCCGGTGCCGGGCTGCGAGGCCGGGCCTTCCCAGCAGATCAGGCCCGCCCATTCGGGCTTGCTGCGGCACTCCGTCCGGGACGCACTGGCGTTGGCCGTGTAGTAGACGGTGTCGCGCCAGCGGATCGGATCGTTGCTGGACACTCCCTCCGGGCTGCGCTCCTGGGTGACTCGTCCGGCACTGTCGTAGCGGTAGACGGTCTTGTCCCAGCCCGAACCGTTCTGGGCGAGGGTCGCGGTCGGCCGGCGCATCGACCAGCCGATCGGGTCGCCGGTCACGGCCGCGTCGTAGCGGTAGCGGGTCTTGGTGGTGTCGTAGAGATGGACCGCCGAGGAGGGCGGCGTGTTCTGGTCGATCGCCCAGGTCCCCGGCGCGGTCTCGTCGGTGGCCGAGGCGCGGACCTCGGCGACGAGACCGAAGCCGCCGTCGGGGACGTCGGTCGTCGGGCGACCCGGGACCAGGGAGGCGTCGGCCTCGTCGTCGTAGACGTTCTGGGTCAGGGTACGGATCTGACGGACCGTGCCGTCGTTGGTGACCGCGTCGATGATGGGGCCGTACTCCGCCTCGACCCGGCTGCCCTGTGCGTTGTACAGGGTCCAGGTGGCGTAGCGGTCCGCCGCCACCGCGGAGTTCGCGGCGTTGCCCGCACCGTCGGAGATCGCACGCGCCTTGGCCACCGCCTTCAGTGCCCAGATCGTGTTGCCGACCGTGTCGTACCTGGCGGAGTCGATCTGCCAGCTACCGGTTCCGTTGGTGGCGGTGTTGGTGAGCCGTCCGGCCGCGTTCCAGTAGTAGAGGGTGGCGTAGGGCCAGTCGGTGGACGTCGGCGTCGCTGCCGGGACCCTGGAGGGCCCGAACACCGCGGCGCCGGTCTCGGGAGCGTCCGCTCCGGGCTGTCCCCAGGCCGTGGTCTTGGCGGCCGAGACGTTGGGGAGGCCGTCGCCCTCGGCGTTGAGCTTGAGCCCGTACTTGACGGTCCAGGTGGCGTTCCCGGTCCCGACGGCGGAGTCCTGCTGGCGGGTGATGGTGCTCACGGCGCCGTCGGAGTCGTAGTTGACCTGCCACGCCTTCATGCCGGGAGGCGTGATCGACGACAGCCGGGTCTTGGTCGCCGTCCCGGTGCCGCTGATGGTGTAGGTGTACGCGGTCTTCAGCGCGCTCGAGCCGTCGGCGACCCGCGGGTCCCAGACCGCCTGCAGGGTGCCGTCGCTGTTGTAGTCGTACTTCGCGACGGTGGTCGACGACATCGCCGCCTCGGCGTCCCGCAGTCCGTCGTTGCCCTGGTCACCGTCGGTGTCGGTGAGCTTCGGGTCCCAGGCGTGGTAGTCGATGCTGGCGACCCGCTTGGCGGATCCCACCGTGGTGTAGGTGACCTCGAGTGCCTGGCAGCCCGGGTTCAGATCCGTCTGGGTGCAGGTGACGCCGGCGGGGGCCGGGGCGATGATCCAGGTCGGCAGACCGCTCGCGTCGTAGTAGTAGCTGGTGGTCGACTCCGCGGCGGTGCCGATCGTCGAGGTCGGCGTCCAGCGACCGGCGGTCAGCTTGAAGGTCGTCACCGTGCCGGAGATGTCGGTGTAGCTCAGGATGCCGGTCGAGCCGTCGATGCTCACGGTGGCGTCGAGAGACTTCGCGTCGCCGATCGCCGCGAAAGCGCCGGTGAGGTTCGATGCGGCGGGACTCGTGCTCCGGAACGTGTACACGGTGCCGCTGGGCGTCGTGAAGAGCAGCGACCCGTTCGCGGCACGCTGGTCGGTCACCGTCGAGCTGGCCGGTCCGGCGGAGCCGAGGGATGCGCTCCAGCCCTGCCCGAACACCGAGGAGGCGCCGGTGCCGGGAGCGGCGTTGGACAGGTGGGTGCGGAACACCGTCAGGCCCCCGACCGACACGTCGGTGACGTCGGTCTGGAACTCGCCGGTGCCGAGCTGGACGACGCCCGGCCCGACCTCCGCGGTGGGCGAAGCGTTGCCGGCGGCGTGCAGGGAGAGCGTGACCGCCTTGGTCGGCGTGTTGTACGTCGTAGCGCCGTCGACGAACTGCGTGCGCACATAGAGGACGGAGGGAATCGTCATGCCGGCCTCGGCCGCGGGGCGCCAGGTCAGGTCGGGGGTCGAGGACATGAAGCCGGTGTCGTCCACCGTGTTCGCCCACGGCTGGCCGCTGCCGGTGAAGACCTGCGTCGCCGTGACCCAGGCGGCGGTGTTGCCGATTCGCCACTGGATCGTCGCGGAGTCCATCCCCGAAGGAGCCGAAGCCCGCAGCTTGAAGGTCGTGGCCGAGCTGTCACCCGTGGCCGGGCTGGTCATGACCCCGGTCCCGGTGCCGATGGAGTAGTCGGTCCATCCGCTGGCGAGCCCGGAGTTGGACACACCGCGGACCTTCAGGCTGGTCCAGGCACTGGTCGTGAGCGAGATCGGCCAGGTCGTGGCCGCACCACTGCCGTCGGCCGAGAAGGGCATCTGCACCTCGCCGTTCAGGGACCACTCCAGCTGGACCGCACCAGGGCTGGTGAACGTGCAGGTCATCGTCGGCGCGGGGCGCGTGGCGTACCAGTGCTGGTTGGCGGTGCCCGGGCACGAGACCGTGGCCGGCTCCGGCTGGTCGTAGTTCACCGTGACCTTGCGCCACGGCGACCAGGCTCCGGTCGCGGTCCCGTCGTCCGCGGCCGCCCGCACGTAGTACGTGCCGTTCGACAGTGGCGTCGTCGGCGTGCACGACGACTCGGTTCCGGATCCCACGAAGCCGGTGTTGCACGACGCGACCACGGCCGAGCCGGCACCGGTGCCGTCGTGGACCTCGATCAGGTACCGCACCTGGCCGCCGTCGGGATCGACGGCCGACGTGGTCCACGACGGCGTCTGGGTCCGTACGAAGACGTCGCCCTGCCAGCGCCGGGAGTCGCTCGGAAGCGGTGCCGCGCCGGCCAAGGCCGGCGCGCTGCCGGTGATCGTGAGCTTCGGACCCAGCTCCGGGTCGCCGAACGCTCCGCCCACGCCCTCGTAGATCCGCGACCGGACGAGAGTCTCGTCGACCGCCGACACCCGGATGCCGTACCTGGGCGCACCGTCCGCCCACGCCTGCGCGATGTCGGTGATGTCCCACGACTCCCAAGCGGCACCCGTGCAGCCGGTTGCCCCGTGTCCGGCCTGCGTCACCACCGACTCACCCACCGAGGTCGCCGACGGCTGGGTCGCGTACGTCGTCCCCGTGCCCCAGCTCGAGGTCACCCGCTGGATCTTCACTGCCTGCGCGACGCAGTCGGTCGAGCCGATGTCATGCATCGAGAGCACGGCCGAGTCGATGTGCTCTCCGTCGGAGAAGACGCTCGTACCGTCGAAGGCGACCAGGGAGCGGTACGGGTTCGCGCTACCGCCGGCGGAACCCGCCAACAGGAACGGCAGCCCGGGGCTGTTGAGGTACAGCGAGGCCGAAGCGCTCAGCGAGTACGTGGGATCGATCGTGACCGGGTAGGTGGTGTCGGGATCGGACAGGTATGCCGGGTCGGGTGAGAGCTCCACCCGCGACTGTCCACCGGCAGCCTCCACGGCGACGTCGACCGGGACAGCCTCGCCTTGACCGGGCGCGGCCTGGTCCGTCGGGTCGCTCGTGGCGTCCCACATCATCGGCTGTGGCGCGCTCACCAGCTCCTGGCGGCGGGCCTTGATCGACAGCGACCCGTCCTTGGCCTCGGTCAGGCTGGCCCCGTCGGTGTCGACCAGCATCGGCAACGACAACGGGCCACTCGGCGCCTGCCGCAGCACCACCGAGTGGGAGAACCCATCGGACTGGGCCTCGACCACCAGGTCACCGTGCGGAACCACGTCCGGATACGTCAGCGTCGAACCCTCGACCTTCGGAGCCGGAAGAGTGTCCGGCCACGACCAGGAGATCTCCTTGCCGTCCACATCCCGCATCACCGCGAGCGGCCCGTCGCCACCAGCGGAGAAGCTGACCTCCCCCAGCGCCGAAGCGGGCTGCCACCGCGACCCGGTCTTCTCGAGCACGGTGTCGATCGGCGACCACTCACCGGTCGACGGGTCCTGAGCGCGCACCGGCCCAGCCGCGGACTCAGTCGTCCACGTGCCGTCGGCGTTCGCGAACACCTGCGTCGTCGGCGTGCGCTGCGACAGGTCCTCGACCCGCTTGCCCACCTTCCGCGCCGCCTGCGCCGCGGTCACCGAGTCCGGCATGTCGCGCGTGCCGTCACCGTCGCTGTCGCCTGCGGCCACCGGGGCCACCTTGGACGAACCGGGCGCTGCGTGCGCTACGACCGGCACCTGTCCGGCCGACAGCCCGACCGCGAACACCAGCAGCGGGATGACGAGAGCAGGAGACCGCCGACGTGACCGCTCGGGCACAGTCTCCACGGAAAGCCCATGCCCAAAGTTCCCAGCGCGACGTCGCATCTGCTGATCTCCACTCTCAGTTCCCCCGCGACCGGCTGGTCGCCTCGCAGAGATTGGGGGAACTGGGTCAGGCCGTCCATGACGTGGAAGCGCCGCGTCGACCAGAAGTTCCGCTTTTTGTCATCCGCGTGCCAAAACAAGCACCTTCGTCGATGAGCGAGCCGCGGGCGGGCTAGACACCTGAGGCCGCCTTGTCGGTGTGCCCACCGTGAGATCCCGGGTTGTCTCAGACTCAGGTCAGAGCCTCTCGGAAGGGTGCTGGATGCCGGAGCCGACACACCTTCATCAGGACGCGCCCGCGGCGACCCCGACGGCCACGGTCGCCGCACCTGGTCCCGCGGCGCCGGCACCGGTGCCGCTGCCCGCGCTCCGAGAGCGCGTCTCGGGAAGCGGGGGGACCATCCGGCGAGTGCTGCACACCGGACAGAGCACCGTACTGACCCCGAGCGTCGCCGAGAGCACCGGCGAGGCCGTAGGTCCCGGGATCCGTCAGCTCATGGACTCGAGGACGCTCTGCTACCTGCCCGACCAGCCGCGTCCGCGCCTCGACGCGGCCATGGTGCCGTTCGTCGAGTCGAAGATCTACCTCTTCGGCGAGCGGCACGGCACGCAGTTCTGGCGGGACCAAACCGGCCGGTACTCGTACGTCACGAAGCTGCGAGAGACCCTCAAGGGCTTCTCCGAAGCGACCCCACTCGAACGCGGTGCTTCCGGAGACGAGTACGCGGCACGAAACGACGGGGAGCCCGCCAACGAGGGACCGCTCGAGGACATGGGCGCCTACCTGCTGGCCCGGGTGCTCGCCCTGCAGGGCTACCTCGCGGGCGGACCTTCCGCCAGTTCCAGCAGTTCCAGCAGCTCCAGCAGTTCCAGCAGCTCCGGCTCGGGCGCCAGCAGCAGCAACCGACAGGTGGAGGCCGAACAGGTCTTCAGAAGCGCCTTCCACTACAACACCTACGTGCACGCGTTGCAGCGCCGGGCCCGCTTGAGCGACCTCTCAGACCGGGAGGCGGAACGGGCCACCCTGCATTCCACGGCCTCGAGTGCCCTCAACGCCCAGGTCAAGGTGCTCGGCAGTCTCGCCAAGGGCGAGCCCACGGTCCCGTCGGACCTCCTCAAGCTGCGCGTCCAGCTGGAGACCGTGGCGAGCGCCTTGGTGGAGCTGGCCGACACCAGGCCGGTCGAGGTCATCTCGTCGTGGGGCGGACTGAAGAAGACGAAGACCCGCCCCGGGGAGGACCCCGTGACCAACCGGTCGCGGATCGGTGAGATGTCGAAGGCGACTGCGCGGCCCACCACCATCGAGAGCGTCATCCCGGTGACCAACCCGCTGCGCGAGAAAGCGATGCTGGACAACATTCAGAAGGTGCCCAGCCGGCCGCTCTTCGTGCAGGTCGGAGAGGCGCACCTCCCGGTGCTGCTCGACCGGCTCAACCGTGACGGACCACAAGCAGAGGAGACGACCGCCGAGCGCCCGCTCCCCGTGCAGGGCAACGACGCAGGGATCTTCGCCGCGCTCTCGGCCATCAGCACTGCCAGCTCGTCCGTCTCCTCGTCCGTCTCCTCGTCCGTGTCCTCGTCCGGCTCCTCGCCGGATTCCACGGCACCGCCCGACGCGAGCGGTGCCAGCTCGAGCTCGTCCGGGTCGTCGGGATCCGGGTCCAGCTCCTCGGGCCCGACCCCGTCGAGGGACGACGGCAAGGAGCCGATGGTCCGGCAGTCGTGACCTGCCCCAACGTGACTTGCCCCAGCCGCTAGTTCAGGCAACCCGCGGCGGAGCCGACCGTCTGCAGGCCGGCGATGTCCCCGGCGCCCGGGTTGACGTTCTGGGCGGTCAGCGTCTCGTACATCATCTGGACCGGCTCCCCGGCGTGGTCGAGGCCGAGCGCGTGCATGATCTCGTGCATCGACACCGAGCCCCAGCCGACCGTGTCGAACCCGGTCTGGAGGGTCGCCCCGTTGTCGAGGGTGAGGTAGCCGCGGTCGATCTTGTACTTCAGGCTCGCACCCTGAATCCGGTGGCCCACCCAGCCGCCGTACCCGACCGTGTTGCCGGCGAGGCTGGACAGCTCGCCCTGGCTGGCCCAGCCGACGGCGATATCCGCGGTGCTGGAGGGAAAGGCCGACTGGTCGGCGTTGTCGACGTAGCGCCATGGCGTGGCACCGACGTAGCGGAACCGCAGACCCGAGATGCCGGCGAGCCGGGCGAAGGCACGCTGCATGTCCGGCAGGGCGACGTACTTCTCACCGGCGGGGTTGTAGGCCCAGCGGATCGTCTGGCAGGGATTCCATCGGGGGTCACCGTCGAAGGTCTTCCAGCCGGCCGGGGACGTGGCGCTGCCCGCACCGACGTAGTCGGCCGGCAGGTACTCGGGCTCGTCGAAGGCGGTCGGCGCGGTCGGCGCGGTCGGCGGCGCCTTGACGACCCTGATCCGCAGCGCCCGCGTCGTGGCGCCACGCAGTCCGTGGAACGGCTTCGCCTCGACGCGGAAGACCCGGACCTTGGCCGTGCTGCCGGCAGGAACCTTGAACTGGTAGGCGCCGACGCGGTTCGACTTCTTGCGCGCGATCACCTTCCACTTGCGGTGCTTGCGCTCCGTGAGCATCACGGGACGCTTGCGGTGACGGGTCGTGACCGATCCGACGATGCGGATCTTCTCGCCCACCGTCACGGTGCTGACGCGGGCTCCCGCGACGACCTGGTAGCTCTTGCGCACCCGGACCGGGTGACCCGCGGAGACGACGCCGGCCTCCCCCGCTGACGCGGCCGTCGCCGGGTCGTCTGCCGGGCGGGTGGCCGGCCCCACGAGGAGCGCCGCGGCGACGGCTCCCGTGACGAGATAGGCGAAAACGACGCAGGAAGGGTGCGGTCATGCTGGTGGACACTAGTCGAGCACGCCGGGCGCCGCGCCCTCGTCGTCCACCCAGTCCTCGCCGACGTCGAAGAGCTCCCGCTTACGGCCCTTCTCGTCGTCCTTGCCACGACCGGACCGGCCGGCCTGGCTGCCGGCGCCGCCGCGCCCGCCGGCACCAGAACGTGCGCCGGCGCCTGACCCCGCCTTGCCACCCGCGCCGGAGCGGCCGGTCGCACCGGATCCGGATCGACCGCCGGCACCGGGCGACCCGGCGCGACCGGCGGTCCCGGCTCCACCGGATGCTCCGGAGCGACCCAGCGTCCCCGCGCCTCCGGTGCGGGCGGAGCTGCCGATGCCGCGGACGGCACTGGCGGCGGTCCCGCGGCCCGCCGTACCCGCGCTGCCAGCGGTGCCACCGCCGGAGGACGGGAAGAGGCCGCCCTTGAGCGCGCCGCTGAGCTTGGCGCCGATCAGTCCGGCGGCCATGCCACCGGCGGTCGCGCCCGCGGTCCCCGGACCGCCATGGCCGGCTGACCCGGGCCCGCCGATCTGGCCGTCGCCGACAGGGGCCGTCGGGAAGCCCGCCGTCCCGGTGGGGACGGAGTCGCCGACACCGTGGTGACCCCCGGCGGCCGGCTCCCACCCAGGATGCACCTGGTGGATGACCTCGAAGCCGGCCTCGGGCTTGCCGCCGTGACTGCTGGCACCCCCGAGCGTGGGGCCTGAGACCGCGCCACCCGTCATGCCTCCGGAGCCACCGGCGGAGCCGCCGGTGCCGGGCTGCTGCTTCTTCTTCGGAGGCACGACCGGCGGGTCGGGCTCGCCGTGGATCTCCTTCATCGTGATGGTCGACTTCGCGAACGCCTCGTCGAGTGCGTCGGCGGCGGCACGCGCCTTGTCCTCCTGCGCGGCGAAGGCATTGGCGAAGGCCTTCTCCTTGGCCTTGCTCTGCGCCTGCTGCTGGAGCTCCTCGTCGGTCGGGTTGCCGACCGGGGCGCGGTACGCCGTGGGCGCGGACATGTCCTGCATCGTGGTGTGGACGTCCTTGGCCGCCTGCATCGCGTCGCTCACGAAGAGCAGGGCCGCGGAGCCGCTGTTGAGCACCACGGACTTGGCGGTCATCGCCTCCGCTGACTTCTGGAACGCGGCGTCGACCGCCGGCCCGGTCTCCCCGCCGATAGCGGACCGGACGCCCTGGGAGGAGTTCCGGAGGTAGGAGCTGATCGTCTCCAGCAGGGTGCTGCAGCGCCGCCAGTCGTTGGCGCCCGCGCTGACGACGGTCGGCTCGGTGCCGGTGACAGCCGTGTGGAGCCGCTCGACCTGAGGCCCGCGCACCATCAGCCCTCACCTCCCGCAGGCGGCTGGCACGCGGTGTTGGTGCGCAGGTCCGGCGAGTCCATGCAGCTGGTGATGTCGGCGAGCTCGCGCTTGCGGCTCGGCGTGAGGTCCGCGGCCGCCTGGTGGTCGCGCTCCTGCAGGTCCCTGGCGAAGCCGTCGAGGTTGTCGGCGAAGCCCTGCAGGCCCAGCACCATCTGGTTCAGCGCCTCGACGACGTGCTTGTGCGCGATCGCGGTGTGATGGTCGAAGGTGGCGCCGTTGGCGGAGCCGCCATACAGCCCGGACAGCTCCGGTGGCGCGGCCTTGCCGACGGCCCCCGCCTGCTCCTGGAGGATGTCTCGGCACTGGTTGATGAGCTCCTCCGGAAGCCCCAGAGCTGTCAGTACGTCCAACGCTTGCATCTGTGTCTGACCTTCCCCCGAATGAAAGAGTCTCGCTGCTCCTCCGAGCCCTCGTACGGGGGACCTCCCCCGTTCGCACGGGGACAAAACCTCACCATCGGCCCGGATCCGGAGACGTTTCGGCTCGGTCACCGCCGGTTAGGGTGACAGCGACGCTCTCGGACCACCAGGAGGCCCAGTGCCCGGCTCGGTGTCGCGCCGCATGCGCACCCGGATGATCGCGGCGGTCGCGCTCGGCGCTCTCGTGCTGGCGCTCGCCGGCTGCACCGACGACGACCCGGAGCCGGGAGCCGGCAAGAGCCCCTCGTCGTCGGCGAGCCCCACGGACGAGTCCTCGCCCAGCGACGACGCGTCGCCCACCGTGCCCCCGGCGACCGGGGTGCTGCTGGACATGCCGCACGCGACGATGAACGCTCCGGAGGGGTGGAAGCAGCTGGACGACTTCCTGGAGTTCGGCACCGAGGCGAACCCGCCCACCGGGATCGGCGCGGTCCGGCTCACGCAGCTGGAGTTCCCCGGTCCGCAGATCTCGGTCGACCTCCAGGCGAAGTCAGCACTGCAGAGCCGGCTCGGCGACATGAAGCGCGAGCCGGACGTCGAGATCGCGGGCGTGACGTTCTACCACCTCAGCGGCACCCCGAACGCGAACAGCCACCTGGACGCCTTCGGGGTGATCAACGACGGCTTCCAGACGGGCATGGACTTCGAGTTCGAGAACGAGGTGCCCGAGGCCGAGCGCCAGAAGATCATCGACGAGAGCCTCGCGTCGTTCGCCTGGCGCTGAGCCTCACCGGACGGTCGCGGTCAGCGACCGCGCAGGGTCCCCGGGAACCACGAGTTCGTCCAGACCCGGTCGGTGCGCACCCGGGTACCGGAGTACGGCGCGTGCAGCACCAGCCGGCGGCCGTGGTCCCAGCCGGCGAACACTCCGACGTGGTAGACCCCACCGCCGCCGGTGAAGAACATCAGGTCGCCGCGCTGCATCGAGCCGCGGGAGATGTGCCGCGCGAAGTGCGCCTGCGCCGACGAGGTCCGCGGGATGCGCGAGAAGCCGGCGCGGCGGAAGCTGTAGAACGTCAGCCCGGAGCAGTCGAACCTGCCGGGGCCGGCGGCGCCGTACGCGTAGGGGTCGCCCTTCTGGGCCACCGCGGTCCGCATCGCCAGCTCGACCCGGCTCGGCTTCGGCTTGTGGTGCTTCGGCTTGTGGTGCTTGACCTTCGCCGCGGCGTGCGTACCGTCGGCGGCGCGGGCGTCGGCGACCGGCGCCGAGGTGAGCAGGCCGACGGCGAGTGCGCCACTGAGGGCGACTCGGGCGCCGGTGCGGGCAAGGATGGGCAGGGCAAGAGACATAGCGTGGTTTCCTTCCCACGCCTGCGAGGTGAGCTGTCGGGTTCGGGCGAGGAAGGTGCCCGGCCGCCAGTCGGCGGCTTCACCCCGAGCGACCGTGTGGCCGCGAAGGTGGTTCCCCCACTCCTGCCCGTGCAACTTCAGATCGTCGGTCGGACGGAGTGTCCGACCTGGCGGACCGGTGCCATGAGCGGGCAGGACTCGGCGTGCTCGGGAACCGGTGTGTGCTGGTGCAATCGTCAACGAAGGTAGCCACCCGAAAGTGGCGATCACGATTCCACAAGCAACGGTTTCCGTGGCGCACGCCACAGCCCCCGCGTGAATCCGTGGCTCCATTGGACGCAGATCACACAGTTCGACGGGTGTGATTCAGCGGGCTCTCAGGCCAGGACGCGCCCGTCCTCGAGGCGTACGACGCGGTGCGCGACCTCCCAGACCCGCTGGTCGTGGGTGGCGACGAGCACCGCCGTACCGGCCCGCGCGGCGTCCGCCAGCGCCCCGATCACCTGGTTGACGTGGTCGTCGTCCTGGTGGCCGGTCGGCTCGTCGAGCACCGCCAGGCGGGGACCGAGGATCAAGGCCCGCGCGATCGCCACTCGCTGCTGCTCACCCAGCGAGGTCTCCGTGACACTGCGCCGGGTGAACGCCGCCAGGTCGAGCGCCTCGGCCAGCCGGGCGAGCGCCTCGGCCGGGTCGACGCCGGCCCGGTGGGCCGGCAGCGCGATGTTGTCCTCGACCGTGAGGCCGGCGAGCAGGCCGTGCTGCTGCGGGACGACGGCGATCGACGACCAGTCGGCGATCCCCGACGTCGGGCGACCGTCCAGGGTCACCGAGCCCCGGTCCGCCGACTCGATGCCGGCGGCGAGGTGGCAGACCGTGGACTTGCCGGAGCCCGACGGCCCGGCGAGGGCGACCAGCTCACCCGGCCCGACCCGCAGGGAGATGTCATGGAGCACCTCGACGCGGCGCTCGCCCACGCCGTACCCGTGGCCGACGCCGACCAGGTCGAGCGCGGTCACGACTCCGCCTCCGGTGCTCGCAGTCGTACGCCGTCGGCGCCGATCTCGACGATCACCCGGCGCGACGGGAAGAGGTCGAGCACGGCCGGCGGCAGCTGGAGGCGTCCGGTCGCGTCGATGACGCCGGTCGTGTCGCGACGCGTGGTCTCGCTGGAGAGCACGCCGTGGCGCAGCCGCAGCAGCCGGTCCGCGCGGTGCATGATCCGCTCGTCGTGGCTGCTGATCACGACCGCGGCCCCGGCAGCGGCCGCGGCGAGCAGCGCGTCGACGACGACGTCGGCGTTGGCGTGGTCGAGCTCGGCGGTCGGTTCGTCGGCGACGATGAGCGCGGGAGAGCCGGCCAGGGCGAGTGCGACGGCGAGACGCTGCTGCTCACCACCGGACATCGCCGACGGGCGGTGGTCGGCCCGGTGCTCGAGCCCCACCGCGCTCAGCGCCTCGAACGCGTGGTCCGCGGAGCCGCGCCAGGCCGCCATCTGTCGGACCTGGTCGACCGCGCGCAGGTGGGGGAAGACGCTCTCCGACGATCGCTGCGGCACGAAGCCGATCCGCTCACGGCGCAGCGCTCGCAGCTGGCGGTTGGAGGCCGCGCCGACGTCGTTGCCGAGCACGGAGAGCCGTCCAGCGCTCGGCCGATCTCGCCCGCCCAGCATCGTCAACAGGCTGCTCTTGCCGGAGCCGGACGGGCCGGCGACGACGGTCAGGACACCGGGGTGCACCTCCAAACCGATGCCCCGCAGGGCGTGCGTCTCTCCCGTCGCCGAGCGGAAGACCTTCACCAGGTCCTCGCAGCTCACTGATGGGTCGAGCACGGTCTCAGCCTCCGGCACGAAGCACCTCCGCAGGATGACGCCGTCGCGCCCGCCAGGCACCGAGCAGCCAGGCGACCAGCACGGTCGCGACGAGCACGACGCCGAGCACGACGAGGTCGCCGACGTCGGGCCGCGGCTGCGTCAGCGGCGGTACGGCGGCCGTCGCGTCGATGATCGTCGGGATCAGCACGAGCACCGCACCGGCGATCACCGCCGCCACCACGGCGGTCGCCAAGGCATAGCCCACCTCCCAGGCTCGAGACCGAGCGAGCTCCGACGAGCCCCAACCCATCCGGGCGAGCAGCACGTCGGAGACCGCGTCACGATCGGCGAGACGCAGCGCCAGGAGGAGTGCCCCGGCCACGGCCAACACCAGCACAACGACACCGAGAGCAAGCACGTATCCCGCCGCCCAGGTCGCAGCGACCAGTCCGCCACCCACCGCGGCCTCGGCAGCGGTCGCGACGTCCCCGTCGGTCGAGATGCCGGCGCCGGCGAGTGCTCGACGCAGCTCCGCCGCGGTGCCGTCGGACCAGACCGCCGAGGTGAACACTCCGGCGTCGTTGCTGGTGGCTCCGACGCGACCTGGGTTGGCGAGCTTCGGCACCAGGCGGAAGAGCCGGTCGGTGCCGGTGATCACGGTGACATCGCCGGTCTCGGTCTCGGACCCGGGGAACGCCGCGACGACGCCGACGACCTCGAACGGGATCTGGTACTCCGAGCTGAAGTCGAGCGTGCCCTGGGCGCCGACCGCGAGGTCGGTGTCGCCGGCGAGCACCACCGGCAGCCCCTGGGCCTTGCGTGCGAGCTTCGGCAGCAGCGGTCGACCTGCATCGAGGTCGCCCGAAGCACCCCAGTCGGCGACCTCGGCGAAGGACGTGGGGTCGATCGCCATCAACGGCTCGTCCCCGAACTGGGGCGGTAGAGCGACCGTGCGCCGCCAGACGATCGAGGTCCCCTCGGCGGGAGGCGTCCACGCGCGCGCCCGTCCCCGGCCCTTGAGGCCGCCGCCCCGGAAGTCGTCGGCGACCTCGATCGTCGTCGCTGCGCCTGACAGAGCAGCGGTCTTGTCGGCCACGCCCTCCGTGATCCCGCGGTGCACCGCCAGGGCATAGCCGAAGAGACCCAGCCCGACCGCGACCACCGCCGCGAGCGTGGTGGCCTCGCGCACCACGAGCCCGGTACGACGGGTCGCCAGCCACCGCGGTCGACCCGGCAGGGTGCGCGCGGGGCGCCGGGAGCGCAACCATGCAGCCGCGCGGGACACCACGACGGCCACAGAGCTCGCGACGAGCACCGGAAGGACCATCGTGAGCGGCGCCGCGCTCCGGTCGGCCACATCGATCGTGTAGACAGCGACGGCCACCGCACCGGTCGCCACCAGCAGGGCCGCCGTCCAGGGCAACGTGCGCCGGCCACGGCCCAGCAGCGAGAGCCGGGCGAGCTGGTCGGTGCCGATGGCCGACAGGGCGGCCGTGACCAGCACCAGCACCAGCCCGATGCCGGCCGCCACCGCGGCACGGACCACGTCGTCCGGGGAGTAGGTCGGCCCCGCGTCGGTCGGCGGTCCGGCCGTCAGCACGCCCAGGCCGGCGAGCGCCAGGCCGGCGGGTGCGGCGAGCAGCAGGACCGGCAGCACCTCGATGCCGGCCAATCCGGCGAGGTGGCTCGGGCGCAGACCCAGGCCCGAGACCAGCAGCTGCTCGCGTCGGCGGCTGCGTCCGAGCATCACCCAGGCGGCGACGAGCAGGAAGCCCGCCAGCACCTGCCCGGCGACGGCGTACGGCCGCACCTGGTCGCGCGCGCTGGTCGCCGTACCCTCCGCCTCGAACACGATGTCCGGCAAGCCGGTGTTGACGTCGAGCTGAGCGCCGCCGAGCGGCAGCGCAGCGTCGAGGACCTGGTACAGCGGCTCGCTGTAGTCGTAGGCGTCGTCGGCGAGCCGTTGCACCTGTCGGACCGCGGTCGCGGCGTCGTCGGGGCTGACGGCGGGGTCGATCGGCAGGTCCGCGAGGTAGAGCGGCGACTCGCCCACCTCGAGCACCAACCGGTCGAAGGCCGCGCGGCCCGCGATCGCCAGCGGCGTCGAATGGCTCGGGTCGTCGGGGTCGACCGGGAGGAACCAGCGATCGGCGTCGGGGTCGTCCGCGATCGCCGACGGGAGTCCGGTGCCCGGCGCCGTCTCGTAGGTGCCGGCGAGCACCGTCCACACCAGCTTCGGGGGCTTCCTGGCCAGGAAGGTCGACACGATCCCGAGACGCACCGGGTCGCCGGGTACGACGCCGAGCCGGGTGGCGACGTCCTGCGCCAGCCACACCCCGTCGGCGTCCTCGTCGCCACCGATCGCGGCGACGGCACCGTCGTGGTACCACAGTTCCGACGACTCATCTCGACCGTGGGCGAGGGCGACGGCCCGGCGGGTGCGGTTCTGGGCGACGCCGGCCCCGGTGACGACGGGGTCGCCATAGCCCTCGAGCCCGTCGAGCCTGGACATCAGCAGGTCGTTGCCGTCCTCCATGAGTACGGCGTCCCACGTCACACGCAGGTCGGCCGACTCCGAGCCGTACGGCGCGCCCGCCGCGGCTTCGAGGCTCTCGGACAGCGCGGTCGCCCGCGCGGTCGCGCTGAACATCGGCGGCGCGACGACCGAGGCGACGAAGAGCGTCGCAGCGACCAGCATGAGCAGCAGCCAACCCGGGGTGCGCAGCAGCCGCAGGGGGGCGGCCCGCCACAACGCTGCCCGGCGCGGGCGCACGGTGGGCTGGGTCACGCAGGTCAGGGTACGGCGGTGGGAGCGCTCCCGCCATCACTTTCGCCGGCGACTTCCGCGACCAGGTCCGCGATCGAGTCGACCACCCGGGTCGGCCGGTAGGGAAACGTCTCGATCTGCTCCGGGCGGGTCGAGCCGGTCGTCACCAGGATGGTGCGCAGCCCGGCCTCCAGCCCGCTGATGATGTCGGTGTCCATCCGGTCGCCGTTCATCACGGTGGTCTCGGAGTGCGCCTCCAGCCGGTTCAGCGCGCTGCGCATCATCAGCGGGTTCGGCTTGCCGATGAAGTACGGCGTGCGCCCGGTCGCCGTGCTGATCAGGGCCGCGACCGAGCCGGTCGCCGGCAGCAGGCCGTGCTGGCTCGGCCCGCTCGGGTCGGGGTTGGTCGCGATGAACCGGGCACCGGCCGCGACCAGCCGGATCGCCCGGGTGATCGCCTCGAACGAGTAGGTGCGGGTCTCCCCCAGCACCACGTAGTCGGGGTCGCGGTCGGTCATCACGTAGCCGACGTCGTGCAGCGCGGTCGTCAGGCCCGCTTCGCCCACGACGTACGCCGTGCCGTGCGGGCGCTGCTCCTCGAGGAACTGGGCGGTGGCCAGGGCCGAGGTCCAGATCGCGGCCTCGGGCACGTCGATGCCGCTGCCCAGCAGCCGCGCGCGCAGGTCGCGCGGGGTGAAGATGGAGTTGTTGGTGAGCACCAGGAACTGCCGGCCCGAGGACTTGAGCGCCTCGATGAACTCCTGGGCGCCCGGGATCGGCACCTCCTCGTGGACGAGGACCCCGTCCATGTCGGTCAACCAGGTCTCTACGGGGCGCGACGTCATGGGCAGCATTATCGCCGCGGCAGCAGGACCTCGATGCCGTCGGCGGGGTGCTCGCCGGTCACCCGGCCGCCGAGGGCCTCCACGACGGCCCGGACCTGGCTCATCCGGTCCATGGTCTCCCCGCCGAGCTCGCTCCCCGGTGTGCGTCCGGCGCACAGCACGGTGACCCGCAGGTGGCCCTCGGTCTCGGCGTTGAAGACGATCCGCACCGCGCCGGTGCCGCGGCGTACGACGTCGGCGAGGAGCAGGTCGGTGGCGTGCTCGACCGGGCCGGGGGTGTAGGTGAGCGTCAGGTCGCCCTCGACGGCGGCGGTCAGGGCTCGGTTGCGAGAGGCGAGCCGGTCGGCCCAGCGCTGGGCCAGCTGCGTCGACAGGTCGGAGAGCGGCACCTCGGCCCCGACGACCAGGCTGCCGCGACGGGTGATCTCGACGAGCTCGGCGGCGACGGCCGAGACCTCCTCGACCTTGGCCAGGCAGCGCTTGACGGTCTCGTGCGCGTCCTGGGGCAGGTCGTCGCGCAGGCTGAGGTCCTCGAGCTCGAGGCGGATCCCGGTGAGCGGGGTGCGCAGCACATGGGACGTGTGCTCGGCGAACGCCCGCTCGCGGTGCACGCGGTCCTCCAGCGCGAGCGCGCTGGAGCGCAGCGCGTTGGCGATCGCCCGCGCCTCGGGGATGCGGGTCGTGGGCAGGTCGAGGTCGAAGCGGCCTCGCCCGAGAGCCGCCGCCGCGACGGCGAGCTTCTGGAACGGCGCCGAGAGGGCCGTGGCGATCAGGAAGCCCGCCATGCCGGCGGCGACGGCGATCAGCAGGAAGAGGGCGGCGATCGAGCCGGCGTCGCGACCGATGATGTCGCGGATCACCGACGACGACTGGCTGACGGTGACCCGGCCGGCCCCGTCGGCCGTGGCGGACGCGGAGATGTCGGCGTCGGCGTCGTCCTCGCCCCGGTAGTCCTTGCCGGTGACGACGACGGTCGAGTCGCCGGCCTCGAACTGCAGCCGGTCCTTGGGGCCGACGAGGGGCTGCAGGAAGTCCTCGTCGACGGCGCCACCGGAGGCCTCGCGATCGTCGACGATCCCGGCGACGAGATCGGCCTGCTGGCTGAGCTGGCCCGCGACCTGCTCCCGGATCAGGTCCTGCAGCACGTAGGTGCGGACCAGGCCGGCTCCCAGGAGGAGGACGACGCTCAGGACGATGAAGGCTGCGGTGAGCCGCTCACGCATCGGCGGGGCCGCCTTCGAGGCGGAATCCCACACCTCGAACGGCCACCACGCGATCGGTCACGCCTACAGACTCGAGCTTCTGGCGGAGCCGACCGATGGTGACGTCGAGCGTCTTGGTCGAGCCGTACCAGTTCTCGTCCCACACGTCGGCCATCAGCCGGCCGCGGGAGACGACCTTGTCCCGGTTGGCGGCCAGGATCGAGAGCACCTCGAACTCCTTGCCGGTGAGCGGGACCTCCTCGGTCCCGGCGTAGACCCGTCGGGCCTCGACGTCGATGCGCACCCCGTCGGGGGAAGCGGCCTCATCGACACTGCCGGCTTGAGGTGAGGAGGTACGGCGCAACAGGGCGCGCACGCGCGCCTGCAGCTCGGCCAGGCCGAAGGGCTTGGCCAGGTAGTCGTCGGCCCCGTAGTCGAGGCCGACCACCCGATCGAGCTCGCCGGCCCGCGCGGTGACGATCATGATCGCCCCCGTGAAGCCGGCTTCACGAGCCCGACGACAGACCTCGAGGCCGTCGATGTCCGGGAGACCCAGGTCGAGGATCACGAGGTCCGGCATCGAGGCCAGCGTGTCGAGCGCCTTCTGACCGCTCTCGACCCACTCGACGTCATAGCCCTCGCGCTCTAGGGTGCGGACAAGGGGAAATGCGATGTCCTCCTCGTCCTCCACCACCAGGACCCGTTGCGCCATGGGAGGGAGCATAGGGCCACGGCGGTCGTAGGCGAGCGCACTGTTCACGGTTTCGTCCCCCGCGTGCCGGAGTCACGCCCGTTCACACGCGTCCCAGGGGCCCCCGCGGGCGGCACCGTCGTGGCGTCGGTCGGGGCCGGGACCCGGAGGGTCGCCACCGGTCGTCGCAGCCGCCAGGTCATCAGGACGACGAGCGCCGCGGCCGCCGCGATGGAGAGCACCCACCCCTGGGCCCGGAAGAGGAGCAGGTACGCCCAGCCGATCCACGGGACGGTGAACTCGACCCTCGACATCGTCGGCGAGCCCGGGTGCAGCACCCACGGGTCGACGGCGGCAGTCGCGTCGCCCTGGGTGCGGATCCCGTCGGGATCCATGGAGACGATCCGGTGGGTGACCATGGCGCCGTCGTCGGCAGCGCTGCCGGGCTCCGGGAAGGTGACCACGTCCCCCACCTTGAGGTCGCTGACCGGCACCACCCGCTCGAAGGCGATCGAGCCGCGGTCGATGCTGCCGTCCATCGAGCTGCCCGTCATGACGTAGCGGTCGAGACCGAGGCCGACCGGCAGCAGGACCAGGAGAGTGACCGGCCCGAAGACGACCGCGAACAGCACCAAGCGCCGCCACGGCGTCGGCGCCGGGTAGCGGGGAGCGGTCTCAATCTCCATTGGGTTGCTTGCTTTCCGAGAAGGTTCGAGAAACGGGGGGTGGACCTGCCGGTCCAGCGCTCCCCCCAACAGCGCCGGACCGACAGGTCCGTTCTCAGAGCAGTCGGCGTGGCGCACCCCCCAGGTGCGCCACACTCCCCGCTCGTGTGGTCTAACGGCGACCGTCCGCGCTCCCCCCAGATGCGCGGGCGGCCACCGTCATTCCGAGGACCGAGTCGGCCCTTCAGCCTTATCGGTCCCAGATCTTGAGTTGTTAGTCGTCCGAGGAATCTGTGTTGACCCAGGTGTAGGTCGCGACCGCCGGCTCCCCCTGGTCCACGTACGGCGCGTCGTCGGGCAACGACACCGTGAACGAGAACGTGCTGCCTCCGCCCGGAGCGAGCTCGCCGACGTCCTGCGTCACGTCGTTCATCTCGCCGAACAGGCCGTTGTAGACGGTGTGGCCGTCCTGCTGGATCTTCAGGTGCAGCGCGCCTCCGGCGAAGGTGGCGGGTGCGGCGTTCTCCTCGAACGAGAGTCGCGACTCACCGGCGCCCGAGTTGCGGATCGTCACGGTCCGAGTCACCGAGTCGCCCGGCTCGAGCTCGCTGATGGTGAGCGTGGCGCCCTGCCCGGCCTCGGCCTGGAGACGGACCCCCGTCGCCGCCTGGCCGGCCCCGGTCCACGGGATCCCGGTGACCGACGCGAGCACCGCGAGCGCCGCGACGACAGCGCCGGGGATGACGAACCGCCTCAGCTGCGCGACCGACGTACGGGTCGGTGCGGCGGTCGTCGCGATGGTCATGTCCAGAACGCTAGGACTCACGCCTCCACGACCGGTCAACACCGGACCCACCGTTTGGTAACAGAATCCGGACGGCGCGGTACCTCAATCCACAGCCGTGAAGACGTCGCCCAGGTCGGCAACCCTGCCCAGCACCTGCTCGGGGGAGAACTGCTCCAGCCCCAGCGGGTCGTCCGCGCCCTCCTCGACCTCCGCCCAGGTGACGGGGGTCGCCACCGCGGGCCGCTCGCGGCCGCGGAGCGAGTACGGCGAGATCGTGGTCTTCGAGCCCGCGTTCTGCGACCAGTCGAGGAAGACCTTCCCGCCGCGACGCGCCTTCGTCATGGTCGCCGTCACGAGCTTCGAGTGCTCGCCCTGCAGCTCCTCGGCGACCTCCTTCGCCAGCGCCGTGGACTCGTCGGACGGCAGCCGCTTGGGCAGGTCGGCGTACAGGTGCAGGCCCTTGCTGCCGCTCGTCACCGGCCGGGTGTCCAGGCCGCGGTCGGCCAGCTTGGCGCGCACCAGGAGGGCCACCTGACAGCACTCGTGGAGGCCGGCCGGCTCGCCGGGGTCGAGGTCGATGACGAGGCGGTCGGCGTTGCGCGGCTGCCCGTTGCGGCCGACCGTCCACTGGTGCACGTGCAGCTCGAGCGCGGCGAGGTTGGCGAGCCAGGTGAGCGTCGCCAGGTCGTCGACGATCGGGAAGACGAGCGTGTCGCCACTTGATCTGGCACTGCTGGACTGCGCGCGCGAGCCGGTGGTGGGCACCTTCGCGGTGTGCACCCAGGACGGCGTACCGGCGGGGGTGTTCTTCTCGAAGAAGCTCGACTCCTGCACGCCGTGCGGCCAGCGGATCCGGGTCACGCACCGGTCCTTGAGCAGCGGCAGCAGGACCGGCGAGACCTGGGCGTAGTAGTTGAGCACCTCCCCCTTGGTGAAGCCGGTGCGGGGGTAGAGCACCTTGTGGAGGTTGCTGATGGTCAGCGTGCGCCCGTCGACCTGGACGCGGACCTCCTCCTTGTCGGGTTTCTGAGCTGCCATCAGCGGCCGATCGCGATCAGCGGGCGCCGCTCGGGGTCGAGGCGAGCCATCAGCCGCTCGATGAACCAGCGGGGCGCGCTCACGCAGCCGGCGGTTGCTCCGGAGCCGTTCACGTGCAGGAAGATCCCGGAGCCGCGGTGTCGCACCTGGCCGCGGTTGAAGTCGATGACGATCGACCACTCGTACTGCGAGCGGTAGTCGGTGAGCCGCTCCGAGGCGTTCGGGTCGCTCGACGGGAGCCACCAGCGGAACCCGCCCTGGCTCTGGTTGCGGAAGCGGTTGTAGTACGCCGAGCGGTTGTCCTGCACCCAGAAGTCGCCGCTGCGGACCTTGCGGTAGCCGATCCGCCAGTCGGCGTCGCGGCGGTGCATGCCGAAGGCCCAGGGCAGGTCGTAGGTCCCGAGCGGCGTGGTGCCGGTGTTCTGGTGCCGCTGCGGACCGGGCACCAGGCCGCCGTACCCGATCCGGCCGTCGAGGGCCCGGATCCGCTGCTGCCAGCGGCCGTCGGCGTACGCCCAGAGGGTCACCCGGGCGTGGTGGCCGGCGGTGCGGTTGACGGTGACGACCTGGGTGGTGCCGGCGCGCAGGCGTACGTCGACGCCGTCGAGGCGGACCTGGCTGCGCTGGATCTGGACGGGGGCGGCTTCGGCCGGGACCGGGATCGCGAAGAGCGAGATCAGGACGAGCAGGGCGGTCAGGATCCGGGTCACAGGTCCTCCTGGGCCAGGTCTTCGACAGACAGGTCGGTGCGAACCCCCTGGAACGAGGGCTGTCGCAACCGGTCGTACCCACGACCGTGCGTGTCGATGTCGATGACGAGCACCGGCTCGAGCCAGTGGGTGCCCTGGGCGTCGACGCGCGGGACCTCGTCGGCGAACGGGCTGTCGGCCCGGCCGAGCGACGTCACCAGCTCGGCCAGCACCGCGCCCTGCTTCGGCCCGATCCCGCTGCCCACCCGGCCACGGTAGAGCAGCCCGTCCGGCGTCGGCTCCCCCACGAGGAGCGCGGCGAGCCGGTCGGACGTGCCCTCCTGCGGGCGCCAGCCGCCGACGACGTACGACAGCCGGTGCCGGTGCGCGAACTTGAGCCAGTGCGGGGTGCGCTCCCCCGGGCGGTACGTCGAGGTCCGGCGCTTGCTGACGATGCCCTCGAGCCCCTGCTGGAGCGTCGCCTCGTGGAGCATCGCGCCGTCGTCGTACGGAGGAGGTACGGACCAACCGCCGGCGACGTCCCAGTCGAGGCTGAGGCCGGTCAGCAGTTCCCTGCGGGTCTCCAGCTTTTCAGCCGTCAGGTCACGGCCGTCGAGGCGGAGCAGGTCGAAGACCATGTAGATCGCCGGCACCGCCTCCGCGAGCCGGGCCGCAGTGGTCGCCTTCCGGACGTGCATCCGCTCCTGGAGCGTGCGGAAGTCGGGCAGCCCGCGGTCGTTGAGCGCGATGATCTCGCCGTCCACGAGGACGTCTCGGTCACCCACCGGGCTGGTCGCGAGCTCGGGCCAGGCGATGGTGATGGCGTTCTCGTTGCGGCTGGTCATCCGCAGGGTGCCGTCGCGCACGTCGGTGAGCGCGCGGACGCCGTCCCACTTGACCTCGTGCGTCCAGGCGTCGCCGCTGGGCACACTATTCGGCGCAAGTGACCCCCGGGTAGCCAGCATCGGACGCATGGAGACATCATGCCCGCGTGAGCGACGACACCTATGCCGTGATCGGCGCCGGCCCCTCCGGGCTCGCCGCCGCACGCAACCTGCAACGCCTGGACATCCCGTGGGCGGGCTACGAGCTGGCCTCCGGCGTGGGCGGACTGTGGGACATCGGCGGCCCGCGCAGCACCGTCTACGAGTCCGCGCACCTGATCTCGTCGAAGCGGACCACCGAGTTCGGCGAGTTCCCGATGCGCGACGACGTCGCCGACTACCCCTCGCACCGGGACCTGCTGGGCTACTTCCGCGACTTCGCGTCGACGTACTCGCTGACCGACGGCTTCACCTTCGGCACCGAGGTGGTCTCGGCACGACCCTCGGGTGACGGCGGCTGGGTGGTCGTCAGCGACGGCCCGGACGGCCGCGTCGAGCGACGGCACGCGGGCGTGATCGCCGCCAACGGGACGCTCAGCGAGCCGTCGGTCCCGACCTTCCAGGGCAGCTTCGACGGCGAGATCTTCCACACCAGCGCCTACAAGTCGCCGACCGTCTTCGCCGGCAAGCGGGTGCTGATCATCGGCGCCGGCAACTCCGGCTGCGACATCGCCGTGGACGCGGTGCACCACGCGGCCTCGGTCGACATCTCGGTGCGGCGCGGCTACTACTTCGTGCCGAAGTACCTCTTCGGCAAGCCCTCGGACACCCTCAACCAGGGCAAGCCGCTGCCGGCGCGGCTCAAGCAGGCGATCGACTCGCGGGTGCTCAAGGCGTTCACCGGTGACCCGGTGCGGTTCGGCTTCCCGAAGCCCGACTACAAGATCTACGAGTCGCACCCGATCGTGAACTCGCTGGTCCTGCACCACCTCGGCCACGGCGACCTCTCGGTCAAGCCCGACATCGACCGGCTCGACGGCGACGGGGTCGTCTTCGCGGACGGGTCACGGACTCCGTACGACGTGATCGTGTTGGCCACCGGCTACCACCTGCACTACCCGTTCCTGGAGCCGGAGCTGCTGCGGTGGGCGGGCCGCGGGAGCGCGCCGGACCTCTACCTCAACATCTTCACCCAGGAGGACCCGAACCTCTTCGTGCTCGGGATGATCGAGGCCTCCGGCATCGGCTGGCAGGGGCGCTACGAGCAGGCCGAGCTGGTCGCGTCGTACCTCCGCGCGCGGGCGACCGCGCCAGCCGCCGCACGCGCTCTCGAGGACCGGGTCGCGGGGCCGCGGCCGGACCTGTCGGGCGGCTACCACTACCTGGGGCTCGAGCGGATGTCGTACTACGTCAACAAGGACGCCTACCGCTCGGCGGTCCGGGCCGAGATCGAGAGACTGCACTGATGCTCCCCCTCCTGACTACCCAGCTCTCGACGCAGCTCTCGACGCAGCTCGCGACGCTGGTCACCGACGTCGACGACATCAAGATCGACTTCGACTCGGGGTCGCTGACGTTCCTCAAGATCGTGATCGCGCTGATCCTCTTCGGGGTCGCGCTGGACACCAAGCTGGAGGACTTCGCGGCCGCGATCCGGCGGCCGATCCCGATCGCGATCGGCGTGGTGGCTCAGTTCGTGCTGCTGCCGGCGCTGACCTTCCTGCTGACGATCGCGCTCGACGTACGCGGCTCGGTCGCGCTCGGCATGATCCTGGTGGCCTGCTGCCCGCCCGGGAACGTGTCCAACATCCTCACCCACCGCTCGGGCGGCGACGTCGCGCTGTCGGTGTCGATGACCGCGGTCAGCAACGTGCTCGCGATCTTCATGCTGCCGATCAACCTGGCCTTCTGGGGCGGGCTCTCCCCCGCCGGTGACGACCTGCTGCAGTCGGTCGACATGAGCGTCTGGGAGACGTTCGGCGAGATCGCGCTGGTGATCGGCCTGCCGTTCGTGGCCGGCATCGGCATCTCGCGACTGTGGCCGCGGGTCGGTGCCCGGGCCCACAAGATCGTCGGGCCGGTGTCCTTCATCCTGCTCGCCGTCATCATCGTGCTCGGCTTCATCGGCAACTTCGACATCTTCCAGGACTACATCACCATCGTCCTGCTGGCGGTCTTCCTCCAGAACGCCCTCGCGCTCGCGCTCGGCTACGCGATCGCCCGCGCCACCCGGCTGCCCGTCCGGCAGCAGAAGGCGATGACGTTCGAGGTCGGCGTACGCAACACCGGCCTGGGCCTGCTGCTCGTCTTCACCTACTTCGACGGGCTCGGCGGGATGGCGCTGGTCGCCGCGTGGTGGGGCCTCTACGACATCATCACCGGCTTGGTCGTCGCCGAGGTGTGGCGACGGCGTACGGCGGCTCCTGCTGACACGGTGGTGGCGGCATGAAGGTCCTGGTGACGGGCGGTGGCGGCTTCCTCGGGCGATCGGTCGTCGCCGGGCTGACGGCCGCGGGCCACGACGTCGTCAGCGCCGACCTGCGCGCACCGTCCGTCGTCATGGACGTGACCTCGCAGGCTCAGGTCGACGCGGTCATTGGGGAGGTCCGTCCCGAGGTCGTCGTGCACCTGGCCTCGATCGTGACGCCGGGTCCGGACTCGACCCGCGAGCTGGAGTACGCCGTCGACGTCGACGGCACCCGGCACGTCCTGGACGCGTGCGTGGCCCACGGCGTACGACGCGTCGTGGTGTCGTCCAGCGGCGCGGCCTACGGCTACCACCCGGACAACGGTGCGGACAACGGCGGCTGGATCACCGAGGACCAGCCGGTGCGGGGCAACGAGGAGTTCGCCTACAGCCACCACAAGCGGCTGGTCGAGGAGATGCTCGCTGAGTACCGGCAGGGCCACTCCTCCCTGGAGCAGGTCGTGCTGCGGATCGGCACCATCCTCGGGACGTCGGTCGACAACCAGATCACCGCGCTCTTCGAGCGCAAGCGGCTGCTCAAGATCCGCGGCTCGGAGTCGCCGTTCGTCTTCATCTGGGACACCGACGTCGTCGCCGTGATCCAGCAGGCGGTGACCGGGTCGGTGACCGGGATCTTCAACGTCGCCGGCGACGGCGCGCTGACGATCACCGAGATCGCGGCGCTGCTCGAGAAGCCGGTGCTGACGATCCCCGAGCCGGTTCTCCGGGCAGCACTCGCGGTCGGCTCGCGGCTCGGGCTGACGCCGTACGGGCCGGAGCAGACGATGTTCCTGCAATACCGACCGGTGCTCGCCAACGAGCGGCTCAAGACGGTGTTCGGCTACACCCCGTCGCGAACTTCTCGCGAAGCGTTCGATGAATGGCGTCGGTCCCGCCGGTCATACTGAGACCATGCGAGCAATCTGGAAGGGCGCCGTGTCGTTCGGGCTGGTGAGCGTGCCCGTCAAGCTGTACGCCGCGACCGAGTCGCACGACGTCTCCTTCCGGCAGGTGCACGCCAAGGACGGCGGGCGCATCAAGTACCAGCGGGTCTGCTCGGTCGACGGCGAAGAGGTCGCGTACGCCGACATCGCCAAGGGCTACGAGACCGAGGACGGCGAGATGGTCATCCTCACCGACGACGACATGGCCGAGCTGCCGTCGACGTCGTCGCGGGAGATCTCCGTCGAGAAGTTCGTACCCTCCGACCAGATCGACCCGTTGCTCTTCGAGAAGTCCTACTACCTGGAGCCCGAGTCGACCGGCGCGAAGCCCTACTCCCTGCTCCGCCAGGCACTCCTCGACGCCGACCGGATGGCCGTCGTCACCGTGGCCCTCCGGCAGCGCACCACCGTCGCCGTGCTCCGCGTGCGCGACGACGTGATCGTGCTGCAGACGATGATGTGGCCCGACGAGGTGCGCACCCCCGACTTCTCCGTCGAGACCGGCGAGATCAAGCCGGCCGAGGTGAAGATGGCCAACATGCTGGTCGAGACCCTCGCCGGCGACTTCGACGCCTCCGAGTTCGAGGACGACTACGCCGGGGCCGTCGAGGCCCTCGTCAAGGCCAAGATCGAGGGCGGAGAGGTCAAGCGCACCGAGACCTCCACCAAGTCCTCCGGCGAGGTCGTCGACCTGCTGGCCGCGCTGCAGCGCTCGGTGGACGCGGCCAAGACGGCGCGCGGCGAGTCGTCGTCCGAGGAGAAGCCGGCGGCGAAGAAGTCAGCGAAGAAGGCGCCGGCCAAGAAGGCCGCTGCGAAGAAGACCTCCAAGAAGTCCAGCACGGCGAAGGCCGCTGCGAAAAAATCCAGCACTGCGAAGGCGAGCTGACCTGGTGCCGACCACCGTCTGCACGGACGTCGATGCGGACGGCGTCGCCGTGCTCACGCTCGACGGCCCGGACACGCTGAACGCGATCTCGGGCGAGACCGCGCGCCAACTGTCGGCTGCGTACCGCGCGTGCGACGCCGACGACCGGGTGCGGGCCGTGGTGGTCACCGGGGCCGGCCGGGCGTTCAGCGCGGGGGCCGACATGTCGGAGGGATCGACTGCCTTTGCCGAACCGTCCGCGTCGTTCACCGCGTCGCCGTTCGACCCGCCGGCCTGGCGAGTGCGCAAGCTGGTCATCGCGGCCGTCAACGGTCATGCCATCGGCATCGGACTCACCCTGGCCCTGCAGTGCGACCTGCGGTTCGTGGCGTCCGACGCCAAGCTCGCGATCCCCCAGGTACGCCGAGGCGTCATCGGCGACGCCCAGAGCCACCACGTCCTGCGTCGCGTGGCCGGGACAGCCGTCGCCGCGGACCTGCTGCTCACCGGCCGGACCATCTCGGGCCGGGACGCCGCGCAGTACGGCATCGCCAACGAAGCCATGCCCGCCGCCGACGTGCTCCCGGCGGCCGTGGCCCGCGCCCGCGACGTCGCCCTGCACGCGAGTCCGGCGGCGGTGGCGCTGAGCAAGTCGATCCTGTGGTCGGACCTCACGCTCGAGGAGGTCGGGGACGCCGAGACCTCCGCGCACTACGTCCTGATGGCGCACCCCGACGTCGCCGAGGGTCCCGCCGCCTGGCGCGAGCGACGCCGTCCGGAGTGGGGGTTGCGCGTCTCCGACCTGTCGGATCAGCCCGCGGGACGGCGTCAGTCCTCCGAGGCCTGACGACTCCGGACGTAGCGATCTGCGTCGCGCTGCAGGCGGTACACGCCGTACAGCACCACCGGGACACCGAGCAGGCCCAACGTCTTCCCACCAACGACGAGCGCGATGATTGCCCCCATCAGCAGCAGCGGGACGAGCCATAGCGGCGGGAACGAGTACCGCTGCTGACGGTCGCCGCGGTTGAGGTTCACGCCGTCAACCGTAGTGCCGGAAAGGTGGACGGATGCACTCTTCTCGGCATGACCGACACCATCAGCGGCAGAAGGGGACGTTCAGGGACGGGTTGGAGACTCAGATTGCGGTGCTGCCTCAACAGCAGCAACCCTGACGTCTGCGGGGCCGGTCCTGCGTACCGTCATGGATCGACGATTCGCAGCGATCGTGCGTAGGGCCTGTCGAATCCCTCCACCTAGCGTTAGCCACGACCATGCGCGGAACGCGAAGAACCCTTGCTCCGATCGGCCCTGCCTGCCGCACTCCTCGGACGCGAACGTCCGGATGTTGACGCTCACGAGACCTGCCAGGAGTGCCCATATCCAGTACGGGATGCCCCAAGGCCTCACCACTGCGAGCGCGAAGGCCAAGGGAAACACCAAGACCGAGGCCAGATAGAGGTACGGAGCAACTCGGTAGAGAACCACGTCGCCTCTCGGCAGCTCCCGGTCCTCGGGCAGTGCCTCGAACCAGGCTACGTCCCGCAGCCTGCGCCGGTTCTTCTCCACGGTCTTATCGTCGCACGGTGGCTCCTGGCGCACCGTTGTCGAGGGCCTTGGGAGAGAGCCGCTCGGGCCGGTGGTACGGCGAGCACCTCCGACCGTCCTAAGGTCGTCGGTGGAAGGTGACTCGCCCGTTTGGGTGCCGGGCCAGCTCGTACGTCGGGTCGTGGGCTCGGGCGTGGTGGCGGGGGCACAGGAGGCCGCCGTTGTGGAGGTCGGTGCTGCCGCCGTCGCTCCAGCGGGTCCAGTGATGTGCGTGGCACAGCCAGGGCGGCCAGTTGCATCCCTCGGCGGCACAGCCCTTGTCCCGGATACCCAGGGCGATGACCTGCGCCCGGGTGAAGAAGCGACGGGCCCGGCCGACGTCGAGGACCTCGGATTTTCCGTCCAGGACGACCGGGATGATCCGGGCGGTGCACGCCAGCCGGCGGACCTGTCCGGGGCTGAGGCGTTCGCCGGTGGCGAGGACACCGGCCTTCTCTGCCTTGCCGGTCAGCGTGTCGAGG
>Ga0190274_10000143_pt1 | contig 48488 bp, 36 predicted proteins | sample Popmic531T_FD_133002 | JGI IMG/M metagenome (GOLD analysis project Ga0190274, IMG submission 133002) | Populus adjacent soil microbial communities from riparian zone of Yellowstone River, Montana, USA - 531 T | ecosystem: Environmental > Terrestrial > Soil > Riparian zone | place: USA: Montana...
ACCTGGATCCGCTCGGCGAGGTCGGGCAGCTCGTTGATCGCGACGATGCCGCGGTGGCTGCGCGGGATCAGCCCGAAGTGGATGGTCTCGGGGTCGCCGAGGGAGCGGCCCTCGGCCACCTTCATCGGGTCCACGTCACCGATCAGGTCGGCGACGCTGGTGTCCGGGGTGGCGAGCTTCTCGGCGTACCGCTCGTCGCGGTGCCGCCACGCCACCGGCAGATGGTCGCCGAGCTCGGCCGCGCGTCGCTGGGAGGCGTGGGTGATCGGGTCGTACGGGTGCTCGCCCAGCTCGGAGCCGTCGATGACCGGCGTCCACTCGTCGAGCAGCCCGACCATGGTGCGCAGCAGCCGGGTCTTGCCCTGGCCGCGCTCGCCGAGCAGCACGACGTCGTGGCCGGCGATCAGGGCGCGTTCGAGCTGCGGGATGACGGTGTCCTGGAAGCCGTGCAGACCGGGCCAGGGGTCGCGGCCGGCGCGCAGCGCGTCGAGCAGGTTGTCGCGGAGCTCCTGGCGGAGGTGCTTCTGGACGTGGCCGGACGCGCGAAGCTCGCCGACCGTTGCGATCGTGGGTGCGGAAGTCACGCCCTCACGCTACTGCGCGCCCCCAGAAACGGGTTACGTCTCCGTTTCGGCTTCTCCTAGGGTGTCGGCGTGGCCCTCCAACAGATCTGCCCGTGCGGCAGCGGCACGTCGTACGACGCGTGCTGCGGCCGCCTGCACCGCGGGGCCGCGCTGGCGGGGTCGCCCGGGGAGCTGATGCGCTCGCGCTACGCGGCGTACGCCGTCGGCGACATCGACTACGTCTTCCGCACCTGGCATCCGCGCACCCGGCCCGACGACCTCTCCCCCGACCCCGCGCGGACCTGGACCGGGCTGACGATCCTGGGTGCCGGCGACGACTGGGTCGAGTTCGTGGCGTCGTACGACGTCGGCGGGGTGCCCGGGAAGCAGCGCGAGCGCAGTCGCTTCGAGCAGCGCGCCGGCCGCTGGGTCTACGTCGACGGTGACTTCGGATGACCGTCGTCATCAGGGAGCGCCGCGCCGAGGACCTCGCCGTGCTGGCCGAGGTGCTGGCCGAGCAGCAGCCGACCTCTCGCTACCCGGTCCGGTGGCCGCTCTGGGTCCCGGTCGAGGACTTCCTGGTGCGGCCCGGTGAGGAGCGGGCCTGGGTGGCCGAGGTGGACGGCCGGGTCGTCGGCCACGTCGCCGTCTACACGCCCGCCGGCGACCTGCGCGAGTCCTTCGTCGCCGCGACCGGGACCGAGGAGCTGGCCGAGCTCGCGGTCCTCTTCGTGGCGAGCGACGTGGTCGGCACCGGTGTCGGCGGCCGCCTCCACGACACCGCCGTCGAGTGGATCTTCGCCTCCGGCCGGCAGCCGGTCCTCGACGTCGTACCGGTGCACGAGCGGGCGGTCGAGGTCTACCGGCACCGCGGCTGGCAGGTCGTCGGCGAGGTGCAGCCGACGTGGCTGGCCGCCGACTTCCCGGAGATGGTGCTGATGACGTTGTGCCCGGTCCCACCAGCAACATGAATCCCCGGTCGACCGGGGATTCATGCGCTTGTCGCCCGTTGCAACCCCCGACAAGCGCATGCACTCCCTGTCAAGCAGTCAGCGCTCGTCCGTGAAGACCGGCGGACGACCCTCCTTGCGAGCCGCCGTCGCCTCCTCGAAGTTGCCGGTGAGCATCCGCAGGTAGAGCTGCCCGATGCCCTCCGACGACAGGTAGGTCTCCAGCGAGGTGGCGGAGCTGCCGGCGTGCAGCGACTTCTTGGTCAGCTCGATGCCCGGCTGGGAGAAGCCGGCGATCCGCTGCCCCATCTCGACGGCGGCGGCCACCACGTCGGGGACGACCGACGAGACCAGCCCGATCCGCTCCGCCTCCTCCGCCGACACGTCACGGCCCGTGAGCATGATGTCGGCGGCCCGGGTCGACCCGACCGCACGCGGCAGCAGGAACGACAGCCCGAGCTCGCTCGCCGTGAGCCCGTTGTTGATCCCGGCCGCCCGGAAGTACGCCGCGGGCGCCGCGATCCGCAGGTCGCACGCCAGCGCCAGGCAGAGCCCGCCACCGATGGCGGCGCCGTTGATCGCCGCGATCACCGGCTGGTGCAGGCGCCGGATGGTGAGCACGACGTCCTCGAGCACCTCCATCGCCCGCAGTGCGTACGTCGGCCGGGTCAGCCCGGCGACGCCCGGCGGCACGCCCGCCGACTCCTGGTCGGCACCGGAGCAGAAGCCGGACCCGGCACCGGTAACGACCACGGCCCGCACCGTGTTGTCCTCGCCGAGCGAGCGCAGGGCATCGCGGAACGGCACCATCACGTCGTACGCCATCGCGTTGATCCGCTCGGGCCGGTTCAGGGTGACCACGGCGACGGCGGGGTCGGGGCGATCCACCAGGACGTAAGGCATGCGCGCACCCTAGGGCAGACTGAGTGGCGTGAGCGACGAGTTGCCTGGATACCGGCCTGGGCGTCACGTCGCCGACGACTTCGGGTCGGTCGTCGCCGACCTGGTCGGCACCGCCGACCGCGAGCGGATCGCCCGCGACCTGCACTACCTGGTGGTGGCTCGGCTCGACGCGACCCGGGTGCTCGTCGAGCGCAGCCGCGAGGAGTCCGACCCGGCGGCGGCCGCGGGGCTGCTGGACGAGGCCGTCCGGACGATCGAGCAGACCAAGGACGACATCCGCGAGGCCGTCTTCGAGTGGCGGCAGTCCGACGACTCGTCGCTGGCCGCCGAGATCCGCGAGGTGGTCGAGACCTACGCGTCGCTGATGAAGTTCGCGCCGGCGGTCGACTTCGTCGGGCCGATCGGACAGATCCCCGAGCGGATCGCCGACAACATCGTCCCGGTGCTCCGCGAGGCGCTCTCCAACATCGCCCGCCACGCCGCGGCCGACGCCGGCGAGGTGGCGCTGCGGGTCACCGACGAGGAGGTCGTGCTCACGGTCGAGGACGACGGCGTCGGGCTGTCGACCCGGACCTCCGAGAACGGCCTGCGGCACGCGCGCCGCCGCGCCGAGACCCTGGGCGGCTCACTCGAGGTGCACCAGCGTCACCCGCGCGGTACGACGTTCGCCTGGCGGGTCCCGCTCCGCTGAGCCAGCTCGACCACCCGGTCGACGCGGTCCAGGCCGGCCGCGACATGGGTGATCCACACGACGGTGCGGGGGCGCTCGACGCCGAGCACCTCCTCCGCGAGCGCGTCGGCGGTGGCGCCGTCGAGGTGCGCCGCAGGCTCGTCGAGGACCAGCACCGGCTGGTCGGCGAGCAGCGAGCGGGCGATCGCGATCCGGGCCCGCTCGCCTCCGGAGACCTGGGCGTGCCCGTCACCGAGCCAGCTGTCGAGGCCGTCCGGCAGCGCGTCCAGCCACGGACCGAGGCGGGCCTGCCGGAGCGCCGCGTCGACCTCGAGGTCGGTGGCGGTGGGCCGGGCGAGGCGGACGTTCTCGACCAGGGTCGTCGCGAAGACGTGCGGGTCGTCGTCGACCAGGCCGACCGTCCGGCGTACGTCGTCGAGGGCGAGCTCGGGCAGTGCCCGGCCACCGAGCCGCACCGCGCCGCCGACCGGGTCGACAAACCGCATCAGCAGCGACGCGAGCGTGCTCTTGCCGCAACCGGTCGGCCCCACGACGGCGATCCGGTCCCCGGGATCCAGCACCAGGTCCAGGTCGCGCAGCACCTCGCGGTCGTCCCAGGCGGCCGTGACCCGGTCCATCCGTACGGCGTCCCCGTCGAGCGGCGCCGGGACCGCGGGCTGCGCGACCGCCGGCGTCCGGGACACCAGCTCCGCGAGCCGGTCCTCGGCCGCCCTCGTCCGCGCGGCCAGGGCGCCCGCGTCGGCCAGTGCCGACGCCGGCTCGCCGAGGGCGAGCGGCAGCAGCACCAGCAGCGCGAGCATCGGCCCGGACACGGTCCCCGGCAGCAGCAGTGCACACGCCGCCACCCCCACCCCGGAGGAGAGGAGGACCAGGGCGCGGGCGGTCGCGAGCCACGTCGCGGCCGCGACGGTACGCCGCCCGAGCTCGGCGCTCAGTTCCGAGACGGCGTCGAGCGCGCGCCCCTCGGCCTGCCACATCGACAGCTCACCTGCCGTCTGGGTCGCCTCGACGACGGCGTCCGACAACCGGGCCCGGGTGTCCACGGCGGCCCGCTCGGCTCGCCCCGCTCCGGCGCGGGCCAGGGCGTAGCCGACAGCGGCGGCCGCGCAGAGGCCGAGCACGACCGGCACGACGACCGGCGCCGCGAAGCTCGCGAAGGCGACGGCGATCGCTGCCGTGATGGCGAACCCCCACACCGGCATCCGCACCCGCAGCTCCCGGTCGAGGACCGCGTCGACGTCGTCGACGACCGCGGCGAGCACGTCACCGCGGCGGCGCCCGAGTGCCCCGGGGGTCAGCGGCACGACGGCGTCGTACACCGCCACCCGACGGTCCGCGAGCAGCCGCAGCACCACGTCGTGCGAGCGCAGCCGCTCGGCGTACCGCAGCACCGGCCGGGCGATGCCGAAGGCCCGCACCGCCACGATCGCGACGAGGAGGGTCAGGATCGCGGGCTGGTACGACGCCTTCACGATCAGCCAGCCGGCGGTGGCCGTCAGCGCCACCCCCGAGGCCGAGGCCAGGCCGCCGAGCACGGTCGGCAGCAGCATCCCGCGACGCGGCTCGTCGACCGGCTCGTCCGGGACCGCCCGGGCCGCGGCGACCGAGGCCGCGCGCACGGGCACTATCGGCTCGGGCACCGGCAGCGAGACCACCCGGTCGGCGAGCGCGACCAGGGCCGGGCGGTGGGCGACGACCACCACCGACGACCGCCGCCCCAGCTCCCGGACGACGTCGACGATGACGCGCTCGGTGGTGGCGTCGAGGTGGGCGGTCGGCTCGTCGAGCAGCACGTACGGCCGCTCCGCCAGCACCACGCGTGCCAGCGCCAGGCGAGCCCGCTCGCCGGCCGAGAGCGTGGTGCCGTCCTCGCCGAGCAGGGTGTCCAGGTCGACGGGCAGGGCGACCGTCGCGAGCGCCGACCGCAGCTGCTCGTCGGTCGCGCCGGGCGCGGCCAGGCGCAGGTTGCCGGCCACGGTCCCGGTCACGAAGACCGGACGCTGCGGCAGCCACGCGATCCGGTCGCGGGTCGGGCCGTGGACCGTGCCGGAGGTCGGCTCGAGCAACCCTGCCAGCACCGCGAGCAGGGTGGACTTGCCGCAGCCCGAGGGGCCGGTGACCGCCAGGACGCCGCGGTCGGGCACCGCGAGGCTGACGTCGTCGAGGGCGGGTACGGCGCGCCCCGGCCGCAGCACCGACACGTGGTCGAGGACCATCGCACCCGGTCGACGGCGGGGCGTCGGGTCGTCGGCGTCGACCAGCTCGCCGGCGGCCTCGAAGGTGGCGACGCCCTCGGCGGCGGCGTGGAACTCGGCGCCCACCCGGCGCAGCGGCCAGTAGGCCTCCGGCGCCAGGAGCAGCACGACCAACGCTGTCTCGAGGTCGAGGTCGCCGTGCGAGAGCCGGATGCCGACGGTGACCGCGACCAGCGCGACCGACAGCGTCGCCACGAGCTCGAGCACCGCCGACGACGCGAACGCGATCTGCAGCGTCTGCAGGGTCCGGCGCCGGTAGCGGTCGGTGATCGCGCGGATCGTCGCCGACTGCGCCTCGGCCCGCCGGAACGCCACCAGCGTCGGCAGGCCTCGCATCACGTCGAGGAAGTGACCCGAGAGCGACGCCAGCGCCCGCCACTGCAGCCGGGCGCGGTCTCGGGTGGCGAGGCCGACCAGGATCCCGAAGACCGGGATCAGCGGCAGCGTGAGCAGCACGATCAGCGCGCTCATCGGGTCCTGGGTCGCGATCGCGAGCAGGGTCACCACCGGCAGCACGCCGGCCAGCACCAGCGCCGGGACGTAGCGAGTCAGGTAGGGCTCGGCGGCCGTGGCGCCGCGGGTCGCGAGGGTGGCGAGCTCGCCGGTCGACCGACCCGCGCCGCCGTCGCCCCCACCGTCACGCAGGATGGCGCCGACCACCCGCCGGCGTACGTCGGTGCCGACGACCGCAGCCGCGCGGGCCGCCATCGTGTCGGTCGTCCAGCCGACCGCCGCCCGGGCCGCGAACACCGCGACGACCACGGCCACCCAGGTCCCGACCGCGCCGTCGTCGAGGGCGGAGAGGATCAGCTCGGTCACCGCCCAGGCCTGGCCGACCAGCAGCAGGCTGCCCACACCTCCGGCCACCAGCACGACGGCGAGCTCGCGTCGCGCAGGCGCCAGCTGCCGTCGTACGGCGGGGTCGGTGGGCCTCAATGCGCTCCCTCGAGCTCCGCGTCCGGGATGTGGTGGACCGAGATCCGCTTGCGGAAGATCCAGTAGGTCCAGGCCTGGTAGCAGAGCACGATCGGGGTGAAGATCGCCGCGACGACGGTCATCACCTTGAGCGTGTACGCCGTGGCGGCGGCGTTCGTCGTGGTCAGCGAGAACGCCGGGTCGGTCGACGACGGCATCACGTCGGGGAACAGCGCGACGAAGAGGCCGGCGACCGCGAGCCCGATGCAGACGAAGGTGCCCAGGAAGCCCCAGCCCTCACGTCCGCCGTACGCCGCCGCGATGCCGCCCACCAGCGCCAGTGCGGCCACCACGAAGAGCACCGCGGACCCGGCGTTGCCCGTGTGGACCTGCGCCCACACCAGGAACACCACGGCCACGACCGCTGCCACGAGACCGAGCTTCACCGAGAGCGCGCGGGCCCGGTGGCGGATGTCGCCGTCGGTCTTGAGCGCCACGAACATCGCGCCGTGGGTGAGGAAGAGGAAGAGCGTCACCAGGCCGCCGAGCAGCCCGACCGGGTTGAGCAGCGTGAAGATGGTGCCGGTGAAGTCCTTGGTCTCGTCGATGGGCACGCCCCGCACGATGTTGGCGAACGCCACGCCCCACAGGAACGCGGGCACGTAGGAGCCGACGATGATCGCCCGGTCCCACCAGGAGTGCCATGCGGCCTCGGGCCGCTGGTGGCGGTACTCGAAGGCCAGGCCGCGCACGATCAACGCCACCAGGATCAGCAGCAGCGGCAGGTAGAACCCGCTGAAGAGCGTGGCGTACCACTCCGGGAACGCCGCGAACGTCGCACCGCCGGCGGTCAGCAGCCAGACCTCGTTGCCGTCCCAGACCGGGCCGATCGTGTTGATCATGGTGCGCCGCTCGCGGTCGTCACGAGCGAGCACCGGCAGCAGCATGCCGACGCCGAAGTCGAAACCCTCAAGGGTGAAGTAGCCGATCCAGAGGACGGCGATCAGGATGAACCAGACGGTCGTGAGCTCCATGTCGTTTCCCCTTCCTCAGTAGGCGAACGCCAGCGGGCGGTCTTCGTCGTCGCTGCCGCCGAGCGTCGGGTCCGGTGGCTCCTCGAACGCGTCGGGACCCTTCTTGATGGTGCGCAGGATCAGCCCGACCTCGATGACCGCGAGCCCGCCGTACAGCAGGGTCAGGGTGACCAGCGAGATCCAGGCCTCCGTCGGGCTCACCCCCGGGGAGTCGCCGTTGGCGGTCGTCATCAGCCCGAACACCACCCACGGCTGGCGGCCCATCTCGGTGAAGATCCAGCCGGCGGAGTTGGCGAGCAGCACGACGAGAGGCGTCGCGACGGCCATCCGGCCGAACCACTTCGACGTCGGCGTCCGGCCCTTGCGGGTCAGGAAGAGGATGAGCGCCGCGAAGAAGGCACCGGCCATGCCCAGGCCGATCATGTAGCGGAACGTCCAGTAGGTCACCGGGATGATCGGCGAGTAGTTGCCGGACGGGTCGTAGTAGCGAGCGCCCGGGTCCTGGCCGTACTTCTCCTGGTACTCGGCGCGCAGGTCGTTGATGCCCTCGACCTTGCCGTCGAAGCTGCCGGTGGCGAGGAAGGACAGCAGGCACGGGACGGTGACCGCGAACTTCTCGGACTTCCCGTCCGGCGTACCGACGGTGAAGATCGAGAACGGCGCGCAGGAGTCCTCGGTCTCGTAGAGCGCCTCGGCGGCCGCCATCTTCATCGGCTGGACCTCGGTCATCACCTTGCCCTGGAAGTCGCCGCTGATCGCGACGCCGAGGCCGGCGACCAGCGCGACCCAGGCGCCGAGACGGATGCCGCGGCGATACATCGGCCGGTCGCCCTCGGAGCGCCGTACGTAGAGCCAGGCACTCACGCCGAGGACGAACGCGGCCGCGGTCATGTACGCCGCGAGGATGACGTGCGGGAAGGTCACCAGCTGGACCTTGTTGAACATCACCGCCGCGAAGTCGGTGAGCTCGGCGCGGCCGGTGTCGGGGTTGTACTTGTAGCCGACCGGGTGCTGCATCCAGGAGTTCGCCGCGAGGATGAACCAGCTGCTGGCCAGGGTGCCGAGGTGGACCAGCCACATGCAGCCGGCGTGCAGCCCGCGCGGCAGCTTGTCCCAGCCGAAGATCCAGAGGCCGAGGAACGTCGACTCGAGGAAGAACGCCAGCAACGCCTCGACCGCCAGCGGAGCCCCGAACACGTCGCCGACGAAGCGGGAGTAGTCAGACCAGTTCATGCCGAACTGGAACTCCTGGACGATGCCGGTGACGACGCCGATGGCGAAGTTGATCAGCATCAGCTTGCCGAAGAACTTGGTGAGCCGGAGCCAGTCCGGGTCCTTCGTCCGCAGCCACAGCGTCTCCATGACCGCGACCAGCAGGGTCAGCCCGATCGTCAGCGGGACGAACAGGAAGTGGTAGACGGTCGTGATGCCGAACTGCCAACGGGCGATGTCGAGAATGCTGTCCACGTGGATCTCTATTCCCCAGAACGGTCTGAAAACAAGCGACTGTGCGGATCAACGCTAGGTAGAACCCTGCGCCTCGCGCCGGTGCCACGGGTCCCCCGGAACGGGCCAAAGGTCCCGCCGCACGACGCTTGTGAAAACTTTCTCAAAGTCCGCGAGGGGTCGTTCACCGGGGTCGCTCGGACCCCCGCCGGCGGTGACCCGGGCCACGCGATCGCGGTGGTTGAGGTGCGAGGCGCGCTAGCGCCGAGCCTCGAAACCACCGTCGCCCTCGGCCCTGCGTCGCTGCTCGGAGGGTCGTCGCGAGAGGTCGGGCAACGCGTCGAAGTCGCCACGGATCAGCGCTTCACGCTTCCTCCGGCTCCAGCCCTGGACCCGCTTCTCGAAGAGGAACGCCTGCTCGATCGAGTCGAACCACCAGCACCCGACGAGCTCGACCGGCTGACGATGCCGCGTGTACGCCGCACCGAGGTCCGGGCTGTTGTGCTGCCAGACGCGCGCGTCGACGTCCCAGGTGCTTCCGACGTAGTAGGTGTCGTCGCTGCAACACACGATGTAGGTGTACGGCACGACGACAAGCGTCGATCGAGCACCTGCCGACAGCAACCGCGACCACGCCCTCTGTGGATGGTGGTTTCGAGGCTCAGGCCTGGCGGCCTTCGCACCTCAACCACCGTCACGGTGGTTGAGGTGTGAGGCGCGCCAGCGCCGAGCCTCGAAACCACCTCTGGCCGACCGTCGGCGCCGCGGTGCACAGTTGCTCCATGGACCTCGACGACCTCACCCATGCGCAGGGGGCGGTCAGCTCTCTGCTCGCCAACCTCGGCCCCGACGACTGGGGCCGACCGTCACCGTGCGACGACTGGGACGTCGGCACGGTCGTGCGCCACCTGACCGCCGGCGAGAGCGCCTTCACGACGTCCCTCGGCGGCGTGGCCTACGACCTCCCGGCGATCACCGCCGAGCTGGCGGCCGTGCCACTGGCCGACCTGCCCGCGGCGTACGACGCCGGCGCGGGCCGACTCCGGGACGCGCTCGCCGCCGCCGGCGACGGCAGGTACCCGACCGGCATCGGGCCGATGCCGGCACCGGCGGTCGCGGAGCTGCGCACGATCGAGGCCCTCACCCACGGGTGGGACGTCGCGCGCGGTGTCGGCGCGACGTACGACGTCGACGCAGCCGTGGCCGAGCGGGCCATCGCCCACAGCCTGGCGCTCATGGAGCGGCTGCCGCCGGACCGCACGCCGTTCGGCCCGCCGCAGCCGGTCGCCGACGACGCCCCGGCGATGGACCGGCTCGTCGCCCTGCTGGGCCGGTCGGTCAGCGGCTGAGGATCACCGAGGAGCCGTGGCCGAAGAGCCCCTGGTTGGCCGTGATGCCGACGCGGGCGCCCTCGACCTGGCGGCCGGTCGCCTGGCCGCGCAGCTGCCAGGTGACCTCGCAGACCTGGGCGAGCGCCTGGGCCGGGACCGCCTCGCCGAAGCAGGCCAGTCCGCCCGAGGGGTTGACCGGGATCCGGCCACCGATCGTGGTGTCGCCGGCGCGCAGCAGCGCCTCGGCCTCGCCGCGCTTGCAGAGCTGCAGGTCCTCGATCCAGTCCAGCTCGAGGGCCGTCGACAGGTCGTAGACCTCGGCCAGGCTCACGTCGGCCGGGTCGATGCCCGCCTCCTCGTACGCCGCGGCGCCGATCGACTCCTTGAAGGTCCGCTCCGGGACGCCCACCGCGTTGGTCGCGTCGGTCGAGAGCAGCGGCATGTCGATCACGGTCTGCGGGAAGGTCGGCGTGACCGTCGAGATCGCGTTGATCCTCACCCCGCCACCCAGGCCGTGCTTCTCGGCGTACTCGACCGACGTCAGCAGCACCGCGGCCGCGCCGTCGGAGGTCGCGCAGATGTCGAGCAGGTGCAGCGGGTCGGAGACGATGGCGCTGGTCAGCACGTCCTCGACGCCGACCTCCTTGCGGTAGCGCGCGTTGGGGTTCGCGAGGCCGTGCTTGGCGTTCTTGACCTTGACCCGCGCGAAGTCCTCCTGGGTCGCCCCGTAGAGGTCCATCCGGCGGCGGGCGTAGAGGGCGAAGTACGCCGGGTTCGTCATGCCGAGCAGCCGGAACCGCAGCCAGTCCGGGTCGTCCCAGCGCTCGCCCGCGTTGGGTGCGAGGAAGCCCTTCGGGGTCGTGTCGGCACCCACCACGAGTGCGACCTCGGACAGGCCGGCCAGGATCCGGGCGCGAGCAGTGTCCAGGGCCTGGGCGCCGGTCGCGCACGCGGCGTACGACGTCGCGACCTTGGCGCCGTTCCAGCCCAGCGCCTGGGCGAAGGTCGCACCGGCCACGTAGCCGCCGTACCCGTTGCGGACGGTCTCGCCGCCGACGATCAGGTCGACGTCCTGCCAGGCGACCCCGGCATCGGCGAGCGCGGCCCGTGAGGCGTGCACGCCGTACTCCACGAAGTGCTTGCCCCACTTGCCCCACGGGTGCATGCCGACTCCGGCGACGGCAACGTCATGTGAGCTCACTGGTCGGACTCCTCGCCCATCTCGGTCACCGGCTTCCAGCGCCAGATCGTCCGCTCACCGGTCTCGTCGCTGTGGAGCGTCTCGACGACCACCTCGGCCTCGGCGCCCACACGCAGGTCGGCGACGCCGTACCCCGCGGCGACCTGGCCGAGCACGACCATCCCCTCGGGCAGCTCGACCGCGGCGAGCGCGAACGGCACGTACGGGTCGGAGCTGGGGACGTACGGCGGCGGCGGCTGGTACTGCGCGTCCGTGTAGGACCAGATCGTCCCGCGTCGGGAGAGCTCGACCTCGGCGAACTCCTCGCCCGAGCAGCCCGGGTTGCGGCAGAAGCCGGACGCCCGCGGGAAGTAGACCGTCTCGCAGGTCGTGCACCGCGTCCCGACCAGAGCCGGGTCCGGGCCGGTCGTGAACCAACCGTCGATCGCCGGGGTCGCCGTCATCCACACTCCTGAGAACTAGAACGTGTTCTCTCTATAGGCGGTGCCGGCTCGGCGCGTCGCGACCTACCCCCGCGCCAGGTAGGCGAGCAGGTCGTGCCGGGTGACGACACCGACCGGCTTGCCGTCCTCGTGGACCAGCAGGGCATCGGCGCCTTCGAGCGCACCGACCGCCTCGGAGGCCGGCTCGGTGGAGCCGATCGAGGGCAGGGCCGGTGACATGTGCTCGCTGACGCTGTCGGTGAGCCTCGCCGCGCCGGTGTAGAGCAGGTCGAGGAGGGTCCGCTCGGAGACGGAGCCGACGACCTCGGCGGCCACGACCGGCGGCTCGGCGCGGACGACCGGCATCTGCGAGACGTTGTACTCCTGCAGGATCGCCACCGCCTCCGCGATGGTCTCGCCCGGGTGGGTGTGCACCAGGTCGGGCAGCCGCCCGTCCTTGCCGCGCAGCACCTCCCCCACCGTCTGCACCACGCGCTCGACACCGTCGACCGGGAAGCCGTACTGGCCGAGCCAGTCGTCGTTGAAGACCTTGGTGAGGTAGCCGCGACCGGAGTCCGGGAGCAGTACGACGATCACCGCGTCCTCGCCCTCAGGGGTACCCGCGAGCTCGTGCGCCAGCTGGATCGCGGCGTACGCCGCCATGCCGGACGAGCCGCCGACGAGCAGCGCCTCCTCGCGGGCGAGCCGGCGGGTGGTCGCGAACGAGTCGGCGTCGGAGACCTCAATGATCCGGTCGGCGACGTCCCGGTCGTAGGCGTCGGGCCAGAAGTCCTCGCCCACGCCCTCGACCAGGTAGGGGCGGCCGGAGCCGCCGGAGTAGACCGAGCCGGCGGGGTCGGCGCCCACGACCTTCACGGAAGGGTTCTGCTCCTTGAGGTAGCGGCCGGTGCCGCTGATCGTGCCGCCGGTGCCGACGCCGGCGACGAAGTGCGTGACCCGTCCCTCGGTCTGCGCCCAGATCTCCGGCCCGGTGGTCTCGTAGTGCGAGCGCGGGTTGTGCGGGTTCGAGTACTGGTCGGGCTTCCAGGCACCCGGCTGCGACGCGAGCCGGTCGGAGACGTTGTAGTAGGAGTCGGGGTGCTCGGGCTCGACCGCCGTCGGGCAGACGACCACCTCGGCGCCGTACGCCTTGAGCACGTTCCGCTTGTCCTCGCTGACCTTGTCGGGGCACACGAAGATGCAGCGGTAGCCCTTGGCCTGGGCGACCATCGCCAGCCCGACGCCGGTGTTGCCCGAGGTGGGCTCGACGATCGTGCCGCCCGGCTGGAGCTCGCCGGAGGCTTCGGCGGCCTCGATCATCCGGGTCGCGATCCGGTCCTTCACGGAGCCGCCGGGGTTGAGGTACTCCACCTTGGCCAGGACGATCGGTCCCTTGGCGCCGTCGAGGGATCCCATGGACTTGGACAGCCTGAGCAGCGGGGTGTTGCCGATCAGGTCCAGGAGCGAGTTCACGTACTGCATTGAGTCAATCTAGATGCGACAGTCACGAGGACGGAAACCCCGTGCATACCGGCTGGTACGCGTCCGTAGGGTGTGGGCGTGGGTAAAGCCGGAGCTGCGCGCAAGCTTGCCTCCGCCGCGGCGTACGGCGGGGGCGGCCTGTCCGTGCTCGGGGCCGCGCTCTACGGCCTGCTGACCTTCGAGGCGAAGTCCGCGCGCCGGGTGATCGGCGAGGCCAGCTCGGTGCGCCCACCCGACCCGAGCGGGTGGTACGGCCGCGGTCGCCCCGGGCCGGCGATCAAGATCGCGATCCTGGGCGACTCCAGCGCGGCGGGGTACGGCGTGGACCGGGTCGAGGAGACGCCGGGTGCGGTGCTGGCCAGCGGTGTCGCCGAGCTCGCCGACCGGCGCGTGCACCTGCGCGGCTTCGCGGTCGTGGGCGCGATGTCGTCCGACCTCGGCGCCCAGGTCGACCGGGCCCTGCCCACCGATCCCGACGTCGCGGTGATCCTTGTCGGCGCCAACGACGTGACCCACATCGTGCTCCCGGCGGCGTCCGTCCGGCACCTGTCGGAGGCGGTCCGCCGCCTGCACGACGCGGGGGTCGCCGTACTGGTGGGCACCTGTCCCGACCTCGGCACGATCAAGCCGATCATGCCGCCGCTCAAGCAGATCGCGCGCGCCTGGTCGCGGCGGATCGCGGCCGCACAGACCATCGCGGTGCTCGAGGAGGGCGGCCGCACGGTCTCCCTCGGGTCGATCCTCGGGCCGGAGTTCGCGGCGGCACCGGCCGTGCTCTTCGGACCCGACCAGTTCCACCCGTCGGCCAGCGGCTACCGCTCCCTGGTGCAGGTCCTGCTGCCGTCCACCCTGGCCGCTCTCGGGCTGACCCCCGACGACGAGGTCGAGCCGGAGGCCTACCGCGGCGAGGGCGTGCTGCCCATCGCCGCCGCGGCGATCCAGGCGGTCGACGTCCCCGGCACCGAGCTCGACGGCACCGAGGTCGGCGGCTCCCGCCGCGGCGTACGCGGCCGGTGGGTGGAGCTCCGGCACCGCCGCCGTCACCCGGACACCGAGGGCGAGGCACCCGAGGAGACCGAGCAGGAAGCGGCCGCCGACCCCGCGGCGAGGTAGCCGGAAATGACACCGACCCGCCCGAACGGGTCGGGCGGGTCGGCGACGAGCTGGCGGGATCAGTCGGAGCTGAAGAACGCCAGGATGCGCAGCAGGTTGGTGTAGATCCAGACCAGGCTGACGGTCAGGCCGAACGCGACCCGCCAGGCCTCCCGCTCCGGCGCGCCCTGAGCGATGAGCTGCTCGGCGAGGTCGAAGTCGAGGATCAGCATGAAGACACCGAGGACCAGACCGGCGAACGCGGTCACCATGCCGATCTGGCTGACTCCGAAGAGGCCGAAGTCGGCATTGAACAGGCTGAGCACCAGCTCGAGCACGCTCAGGCCGACCATGCCGAGCACGGCCGCGATCACGAAGGTGCGGAACTTCTTGCCGACCTTGATGTCGAAGAACTTGTACGCCGCCAGCGTGCCGGCGAACGCCGCGAAGGTGCCGATCACGGCCTGCATGACGATGTGGTCGCCGTAGATCGCGTCGAAGAACTTCGAGAGACCACCGAGGGCCAGGCCCTCGAGAGCCGCGAAGGCGAGCACGAGCGCCGGGCTGATGACCCGCTTGAACGAGTTGACCAGCGACAGCGCGAAGGCGCCGAGCGAGCCGATCGTCATCGCGGCGACCAGCGGGCCGAGGTCGACGTCGGGGTCGGTGATGTCGGGGGTGAGGTACCAGGTCGCGGCGGCGACGACCATCACGAGACCCACCGAGATCGCGGTCTTCTGCACGACCGAGTCGGTGGTCATCGGGCCGCTGGTGGCGACCGGGGTCTGCACGCCGGGCTGGCCGGGTCCGCCGGTGCCCCACGTGGCGGGGTCGGTGTAGCCGGTCTGACTGCTGTTGGCGCTGAACTCCGCCGAACGACGGAGCGCCGGGTTGTTGCTCTGCATGGTGGTCTCTCCTCGAGGCCGGGGGTGTCGTCGCTGTGACGGGTCACCTCAATGAACCCATCCTAGGCGGGCTCACTGGGTTCAACGCCGGTCGGCAGTCGTTCGTTCCCGATGTCGCCGGGCTACGACAGACTCCGTCTCGATGACTGACAACCCGTCCGGAGCGGAGATCTCGGACTTCGTGGAGCTGGTCGGCCAGCTGCCGGAGGTCGAGAGGTCCGACCACGACCGCTACTGGCGCTTCGACGTACGCCGCCGCGTGTTCGGCTACCTGTGGGAGCCCACCCGCACCGTCGGCCTCAAGCAGACCATCGCCGAGCAGCTCGCCCTGGTGGCCGAGCGCCCCGAGGTGTTCGAGGTGCAGTTCACGATGGGCGGCTTCGGGTGGGTGGTGGTCCACCTCGAGGGTGTCGAGCGGGCGGAGCTCGCCGAGCTCGTCTTCGAGGCCTGGCGGCTGACGGCGCCGGCGGACCTGGTCGACGAGCGCGACGACGTACTGCCGTCCTGACGGCTCACTCGAGGAAGCTCGACTTCACCGCGTCCATCAGCGGGTTGGTGCCGGTGCGCGGCAGCCAGCCGTAGTTGATCGTCCAGAGGATGGTGCCACCGACGCCGGTCTCGCGGACCCAGTCACCCTTGGCCGTGATCGACTGCTCGTCCTCGTAGGACAGGAGACCGGCCGGATAGCGCCCGGGGTCGAGCGCCGGCACGTAGCCGCCGTCGTAGAGCCGGTAGGTGGACTTCGCCTCCTCGTCCCAGTGGCGGGTGCCGTGGGTGAGGTAGCCCATCCGGTCGAGCTCGCTGTAGGAGAGCGGTGCGTCCTGGACCTCGTAGATGCGGTTGTCGTCGGTCGACTGGCGGGGCGCCGTGATGCCCGGGCCGTAGTAGATCCCGTAGAAGCCGATCCCGATCCCGATGCGCTCCCGCGGCACGCCGCTGGCCTGGTACGCCGCGACGCTGGAGGAGATGTCGACCGGGTTGAGCCCGCCGGCGCCGAAGAGCGCGCCGGAGAACCACGACAGCCAGCCGCCGCCGTTCCAGGTCGTGCCCACGCCGTAGGTCATCAGGTTGTACTGGTCGACCTTCAAGGCGACGTCGGTCTGCCACGGCTCGGGCCGACCGCCGTTCTCGTTGATCTTGGTCGCGTAGCCGGGGAACGTCAGCAGTCCGGGGGTCGCGGCGTAGCGGTCGCGGGTCGCCAGCTCTGCGCGGATCGCGTCGATGAGCCCGAGCAGTCGCTGCTGCGCCTCCCTCGCCGTGACGGGCTCCTCGCCGGGGTCGACGCAGTCGGGGTGCCCGTCCAGGCAGTTCTCCCAGTCGAGGTCGACACCGTCGTAGTCGTGCTCGACGAGGTAGTCGACGACGTTGTCGACGAACTCGCCCTGGAGCTGCGGCGTGGCCGTCGACTTCAGGAACCCCCGCCCGTCGGCGCCGTCGCCGCCGAGCATCAGCAGCGCCTTGGTACCCGCGGCGTGGGCGCGACCGACCAGGTAGTCCTCGATGCTGTCGCCGCTGCCGTCGGGAGCCCGGTTCGGCTCCTGCGCCGACCAGGCACCGTCCATCAGCTCGGTGGGGTCGCCGCCGAGCGAGCCGCCGCCCGGCGCGACCCGGCCGAAGACGAAGTGCGTCATCGCCGTCATGTCGACCTCCTGCGGCGGGTAGAGCCACTCCCAGAACCACGCCGCGTAGTAGCCCGTGACCCAAGGCTTGCGACCGGCCGGCGGGTTGTCGGCCGGCGGTTTGTCGGCCGGTGGGGCCGGGACGGGGGCCGTGATCGTCGGCGGGACGTGCTTCGGCAGGACGCGCACAATCGTGCGGCGCGAAGTCCAGGCCGGGAGCCGCTCCCTCCCGGCCTGGACGCTTCTGGCGACCACCCGGTAGGTGGCGGCCCGGGCACGCAGGTCGAAGGAGTAGCGACCCGCGCGCGAGGTCCGGGCACGGTCGACCTGACGCCAGTGGCCGCCGATCCGGCGCTGCAGAGCGACCGGACGACGTACCCGCTGTGGCACGGCGCCGCCGATCACCACTCGCTCGCCGGCGACGGCGATCACCGTTCGCGCCGGCCTCTCGACCGCGATCGACTCGACGGAGTCCGCCCGGGCGGCGACCAGGCTGACGACGGGGAGGGCGAGCGCGATCAGCAGCAGCGCCATGGCGACACGGACGGTGGAGCGGGTCATCGGCGGACCTTTCGAGCGGGATGTCGGCCCAGAGCCTCGCCGACGGGGCGTCCCGGTCGTGAGGGCGTGTTGTCCCGGAACACCGGGATCTCTGCCACGATCAGGCGCGTGGAAGACGTGGTGTTCCTGGCGGTCGTCGGCGGTCGGTTCCTGCTCCCGCTCCTCATCCCGCGGTTCCCGCTCCCCGCGATCATCGCCTGCCTGGTGCTCGACGCCGCCGACCAGACGATCTTCCAGGCGTTCGGCTTCGACCCGCCGGGCTACCAGAACTACGACAAGGCGATGGACATCTTCTACCTGTCCATCGCCTACCTCGCGGCGATGCGCAACTGGGACAACCTGCACGCCTTCGCGGTGGCGCGGTTCCTCTTCTACTACCGCCTGGCCGGTGCGTTCATCTTCGAGCTCACCCACGAGCGTGCGGTGCTGCTCATCTTCCCGAACACGTTCGAGTACTTCTTCATCGCCTACGAGCTCTGGCGCACCCGCTGGGGAACTCGGTCGATCACGCAACGCACCTGGATCATCACGGCGGCGTTCATCTGGATCTTCATCAAGCTGCCGCAGGAGTACTGGCTGCACATCGCGGAGCTGGACGTCACCGACACGCTCCAGGACTACTGGTGGGCGTGGCCGCTGCTGATCTCGCTGCTCGTGGTGCTCGCCGCGACCCTGTGGTTCGTCGTACGCCCGCGCCTCCCCGAGCCGGACCACCGCTTCCGGATCGTCTCCGACCCGATCCCGCACGCCGTCGACACCGAGGCCAAGCTGGCCGCGATCCACGTCGCCGGCGGCTGGGTCGTGTCCTGGATGACGGCCGAGAAGATCGTCCTGGTGGGCGTGGTGTCCGCGATCTACGGCCTCTTCCTGCCCACGGTCTCCCTGTCGACGCAGGACCTGTTCGTGTCGATCGGCCTGCTCGTCGCGCTCAACGCGCTGGTCACGTTGCTTTTCTCGCGCCGCAACTGGTCGATCGAGTCGGCCGCCCTTGCCGTCGTGGTCCGGATCGGTGTCAACGTCGGGATGGTCGGGCTGATCGACTTCACCCTGGGCCGAAGCGGACACGGCTGGACGACGTTCTTCTTCCTCTGCCTGATCAGCCTGATGACCACGCTGCACGACCGCTACCAGCCGGTCTACGCCTGGCGCCGCGCCCAGGAGCTGGACCTGCGCGACGCCTGACCTCCACCAATCGTCGGGGTAGTCCCTGACGTTTTCGGCCTCGATCCCGTCGTGGGAGGCCCGAAACGTCAGGGACTACCCCAATATTTTCGACCCGATCCCGTCCCGAAGTCGCTCGCCAGTGGTCTAGACGGCTGGGCCCGTGGCGTCTCACGCCGGACCTGTCATTTCTCAAAGTCGGGTAACTCGGTATACAAAGACGTATTACGTGGCCGTTGCAGCCCGCGGCCACCACGCCCGCTTCTGAGAGAGAGTCCATGGACTGGCCCAACCTGACGACCCTGGCCGTCGTCCTCGTCCTGTTCGCCGGGATCCACTACGCCGGCCGGCGGCTGAACTTCACCGCCGTGACCCTGCTGGCGCTCGCCATCGGCGTAGGCGTCGGCGTCGTCTTCCAGGACCACGTCGAGTACGTCGACCCGATCGGCACGATCTACGTCAACGGCCTGGTGGCGCTCGTCGGGCCGCTCGTCGTCGTCTCGATCCTGTCGAGCGTCACGTCACTGGGTGACATCGGCGAGCTGCGCCGGGTGGGCCTGCGCTCGGTCTTCTGGCTGATGCTGACGACCGCCGTCGCGATCGTGCTGACGCTCGGCGTGGCTCTCGCCCTCGGTGTCGGTCGCGGCGCGAGCCTCGGCTCCGGCGGCGACGTGGACACCAACTCGCTCAAGCAGATCGTGCGGCCGTTCACCGACGTCTTCGTGGACTTCTTCCCGCAGAACGTCGTGGGCGACCTGGCCGACGGCAACATCATCCCGATCATCGTCTTCACCCTGCTCGTCGCGATCGGCTACGCGTCGGTCGCGCAGCGCGACCCCGAGGTCGTCAAGCCGTTCGCGGCGCTCCTCGATGCCGGTCGCGCGATCATCTACCGCGTCGTCGGCTACGTCATCTGGTTCACGCCGTACGCCGTGCTGGCGCTCACCGCCACGGCGGTGTCGAACGCCGCGGACGACCGCTCGCGGATCTGGTCGCTGGCCAGCCTGCTCGCCATCACGTACGCCGTGTGCGCCGTCGACACGTTCGTGGTCAACGGGGTGCTGCTGCGGGTCGCGGCCGACGTAAACCCGTTCGCGTGGTTCCGCAAGTTCGCCCCGGCCCAGGCCACCGCGTTCACCACGCAGAGCAGCGTCGGAACGCTTCCGGTGACCACCGACCTGCTGACCCGGCGGATCGGCGTACCGGCCGACGTGGCCGGCTTCACCGCTCCCCTCGGCACCACCATCGGGATGCCCGGCTGTGCCGCGATCTGGCCCCTGCTGGTCGCTGTCTGGGGCATCAACGCCACCGGGATGGACTACGGCGTGACCGACTACGCCGTGCTGGCGGTCCTCTGCCTGATCGTCTCGCTCGGCACCGCCGGCGTGCCGGGCACGGCGACCATCACGACGACCACGGTGCTCACCGCCGCCGGGCTCCCGCTGGAGTTCCTGGCGCTCACCCTGCCCATCAGCACGGTCGCCGACATGGCCCGCACGATGACCAACGTGACCGCCGCCGGCGTCGCGGCCACCATCGTCGCCCGCAAGGAGGGACGACTGGACGACGCCGTGTTCGCGGGCGACCCGGGGCCCGCCGAGCCGTCGCACCGCAGCGAGCCGGCCGACCTCGACGACCACCCGCTCACCGACCTCGACCGCGAGCTGCACGACGCCTCGCGCTAGTCGTCACCTGCACCACCCATCTAGGAGGGAGATCTCTGTGCGTCCACGTCACAGAAGAAGACACACCGAACGGCGGCACTGGCGACTCTTGCTGGTCGCCGCGCTCACCGGCTTCGTGATCATGGTCGGCGCCCCGGCCGCGACCGCGGCGGACGGCTGGATCGACGGCGGGGACGACCTGCCGTGCGTCGACGACGAGACCTGCCTGTGGATCGAGGGCTGCTCGCTCGACGGGGAGAACAACCCGGTCTACCCCAACCACAACGGCACCTTCGTCGGCGGCGGCGCCCACAGCTACAAGGGCGACACCCCCGCGACGACGCCGACGCCGACGCAGCCGTCGAGCCCGTCCCCGAGCGTCAAGCCGTCAACCAAGCCGACCACCAAGCCGAGCACCAAGCCGTCGACCAAGCCGACCTCGAAGCCGACCAAGCCGTCGTCAGGCTCGAGCTCGTCCGGCGCTGCGGGGAGCCCGGGCGCGACCGCCTCGGACGACCCCTCGGCGGACCCGACCGAGAGCGAGTCGGCGGAGGCGGACTCGGCCGTGCTCAAGGCGCCGAAGCTGACCGTCGACGGCGCCAGCCTGACGGTGACCTGGAAGGCGCCGGGCGGCGACCGCACGGTCACCGGCTACACGGTGCGGCTGGTCGGCGGCCCGTCCGCCGACGTGGACGCCACCACGACGACGCACACCTTCGAGGACCTGGCCGACGGGCCGTACCGCGCCCAGGTCGTCGCGCAGTACGCCGACGGCGTACCCGAGACCTCCCCGGTCTCGGAGCGCACCTCGGTCGGGGACGACCCCCGCAAGGTCCTCGGCACGATCACGGTGACCGGCGACGTCGTCGCGGGCGGGGCCGTCACCGTCTCCGGCGCCGGCTTCGCCGGGGACGTGTCCGGCTTCGAGGTGGAGATCCACTCGGACCCGATCGTCCTGGCCTCGGTCGCCACCGACACGGACGGGGCGTTCGTGCTCGAGGCCACCGTGCCCGACACGCTCGAGCCGGGCGACCACTCGATCGTCGTCGTCTACGACAACGTCGAGGTGGCCAGCACCCCGGTGACGGTGTCCGCTCCGGCCGCGGCACCGGCCGCGGCACTCTCGACCCCGACCGCGGGGACGTCGGCACCGACGACGCAGGGCGGCGTGGTGCTGCTGCTCGGCCTGGCCGGCGTCGGCGTCGCCGCGCTGGTCGGCCACGAGATCGCGAAGCGCCGTCGCCCGGGTCGCCCGGTGACGAGCGCCGTCGCGGTCGGCGCCGGCCCCGAGGAGGGCACGCCCCTGACCGCCTGAGCCAGCACAGACAGGTGGGTGGCCCGGTGAGGCGATCACCGGGCCACCCCGACAAACGAACTCGCATCCGTTCGACAACCCAAGGGAATCACACATGAGCACACAGAAGTCGGTGCGCCGCAGACGGCTCGCCCTCCTGCCCGCACTCGTCCTCGGTGCCGGCGCGGCGGTCTCCGCCCCGCTGGCGACCACGGCGCCGGCCACGGCCGCCGCGCCGTCGGTGGCCCCGGCCGCGACCAAGGGCGCGACCGTCGACTGGTTCGACGACGAGTACACCGCGCTCAGCGCGAACTCGGTCTTCGAGACCGCCACGATGGAGCGCTTCGAGTACCTGTTGAAGAAGCCGGGCAAGTACGCCTTCGTCATCGGCGGCCCGGACAGTGCGACCCTCCAGGCGAGCATCGGCTACATCAACGACGTCGCCAAGGCCAACGGCATCCAGAAGATCTACAACTTCAACCCCAAGCTCGACGGCGGGACGCTCAACGTCTTCGACCCGAGCGGCCTGCAGCTCTCCGACACCGGCAAGAGCTACCTCGGCGCGTACGGCACCAAGCTCGTCAACGACTACCTGAGCAAGGACGCGGAGACGCCGTTCTCCAACGCCCACACCTCCGACCCCTACCTCTTCGTGTACGACGGCTCCGGCGGCGACACCGCCCGCATCACGGGTGCCCTCACCGCCCCGGTGACCACGGCCGACGTGGACACTCCCGCGGAGGTCGATGCCTACAAGCAAAGCGTGGCCAACGTCCTGACGTCCGGCGGCACACTCGGCGTCGACACCCAGTTCGACTTCCTCGCCGGCGAGCACACCCGGCGCGGCGACGGCCGCTACCCGAACGACGCCACCAACGGCGGCGACATCTTCACCTCCGCCGACGCGACGGACGGCTTCCGGATCCAGTCGGTCACCTACCCCGAGCTGATCCACATCCTGCAGAGCCCGGGCGACTTCTCGATCCTCTTCGGCGGCACCTGGTGCCACAACACCGCCGCGATCATCAAGGCGACCAACAAGGACGCCCAGGACCTCGGCATCAAGAAGGTCTACGCCTTCGACTTCGTCCTCAACACCAACGACCAGACGGCGGGCAACGCCGGCAGCAACCTGCTGCACATCCGTGACAACGCGACCGTCAGCGGCGAGAACCGGCGCGCGTCGTACCTCTACGGCGACCTGGTCAACACCTACCTGCCCAACGCGTTCACGCAGTACCGCAAGAACGGCGACCCCGGCTCCGGCAGCACCAACTTCGTGTCTTACTACCCCGGCGGCGACCCGACCAAGCCGCTGGCCGAGGCACGCAAGATCCAGGTCGGCCACCTGCTGACCTACAACAAGGACCACAAGACCGCGGCCGGCGACCCCGCTCCCGTCACGGGGCAGGCGATCCGCAAGAACGCCGACGGCGGCTACACCGAGTACATGACCGAGTGGTGGTACGTCCTCGGCCAGGACCTGCCCCGGAGCAACCGGTCCCTCGCCGGCGCCACCTTCCCGGAGACGCCGACCGAGACGAACCTGAACCTGCTCGAGAACCAGCGGGCGTTCGCCAAGGAGGGCACCGCGAGCATCCGCAACGTCCTCGCAGCGGTCGCCGGCGGCTACACCAGCGATGTCGCGGTGACCAACGTGCCCGTGTCGGTGGGCACCGGAGACAGCATCCCGGCGACCGCGACGGTCACCTCGGCCGACTACAACGGCTTCTACTCCAACAACGGGGTCAGCGGCACGAGCGGTAACGCTGCCCCGTCGACCGGTGTCGCGAAGCCGACCGGCACGGTCACCGTCCTTGAGGGCTCGACGAAGGTCGTCGAGCCGGTCGCACTGGCCGACGGCGCCAAGGCGCTGACGATCCCCGCCCTGCCGGTCGGCCAGCACACGCTCACCTTCGCGTACTCCGGGTCGGCCGACGGCGTGATCAAGCCGGCCACGAAGACCGCGCAGGTCAACGTGGTCGCCCAGACCGCGACCGTCGCGATCAACGCCCCGGCCAGCCTCGACTTCGGCACCGGCGGCACGGTCACCGCGACCGTCACGAACGGCGCGACCGGGTCGGTCAAGCTGACCGGCCTCGGCGCGGAGAAGACCGCGACGATCAGCGACGGCAAGGCGGTCTTCGAGATCGCGTCCACCACGGCGGCCGCGAGCTACTCGCTGCACGCGTCGTACGCCGGTGACAGCACCTACGGCGCGGCCACCGCGACCAAGGAGCTCACGGTCAAGAAGGTCGCCTCGGCGAGCAGCGCGGCCGCACCGGCGACGACGTACGGCAAGGCCGGCACTGTCACGGTGAAGGTCGCGACCACCAACGGCGCGCCGCTCACCGGGGCGGTCACCCTCACCGGCGCCGGCGCGCCGATCACCCAGCAGGTGTCCGGCACCACCGCGGTCTTCACACTGCCGGCGACCCTGGCACCGAAGACCTACGGCCTGACCGCGACGTACGCCGGCGACGCCAACGTCTCCGGCTCGACGGCGACGACCTCGCTGTCGATCGGCAAGGCCGGGGTCGCCGGGGTGGCGTACAAGCTGAACGCCAAGCCGACCTCGAAGAAGGCGGGCAAGGCGACCGTCACCGTCGGCGCCAAGAGCGGGCTCGCCCAGCCGACCGGCAAGGTGAGGCTCACCCTGAAGAAGGGCAAGACCGTCAAGGTCGTGTCCGGCACCCTGTCCGGCGGCAAGAAGACGCTCAAGCTGCCCAAGCTGCCCAAGGGCACCTGGAAGCTGACCGTCAGCTACGCCGGCAACGGCAGCTACCTGGGGTGGACGTCGAAGGCGTACGCCTTCCACATCACCAAGTGACACGACGGGCGTCGCGCCGGGTCTCGGGCCCGGTGCGACGCCCTTCTCGTACTCCGACCGCACCGAAGGAACGGCCATGTCCCTGCATCCGCTGCCCCGACTCGTCACTCCCGCTCCCGTGCCGCTGGCGGCCGGCGGGACGATCGACTACGCCAACTTCGACGGTGCCGCGACCGCCGCCCCGCTGCAGGCGGTCGCCGACCGGGTCGCCGAGGTGCTCCCCTACTACGCCAGCGTCAACCGGGGCGCCGGCTGGCACTCGCAGGTCTCCACCACGCTCTACGAGGAGGCCCGCCACACCATCGCCGCCTTCGTCGGTGCCCGCGCCGACGACGTCACCGTGATCACGCGCAACACCACCGACGCCTTCAACCTGCTCGCCTCGGCCCTGCCTGCCGGCGAGGGCGGCGCGCCGGGACGCGTCCTCGTCCTCGACGCCGAGCACCACGCCAACCTGCTCCCGTGGCACGAGAGCCCAGGCGGCGCCACGGTCCTGAGCACCCCCGACACCATTGCGGAGACCTTGGCCGCCCTCGCCGCCGAGCTCGAGCGGCGCCCCTACGCCCTCGTCGCCGTCACCGGCGCCTCGAACGTCACCGGCGAGACGCTGCCGCTCGCGAAGATCGCCGAGCTGGCGCACCGCGCCGGAGCCCGCGTCGCCGTCGACGGTGCCCAGCTGCTCCCGCACCGCAGGTTCTCGCTCGACGCCACCGGGGTCGACTACGTCGCCTTCTCCGGGCACAAGCTCTACGCGCCGTACGGCGCGGGCGCGCTGGTCGGCCGCGGGGACTGGCTCGACGCGGCCCCGCCGTACCTCGTCGGAGGCGGCGCCGTACGCCGCGTCCTCGACCCGGCCAACGAGTGGGCCCCCTCCCCCGCCCGCCACGAGGCCGGCACCCCCAACCTGCTCGGCGTCGTCGCGCTGGCGGCCGCCGCGGAGGCGATCGCCGCCGTGCCCGAGGAGGTCGTGGTCGCCCACGAGCGCCGGCACCTGGGCCGGTTGCGCGACACCCTCGACTCGCTGCCCGGCGTGGAGCCGCTGCAGATCTGGGCGGACTCGACCGACCCGGTCGGCATCGTCTCCTTCGGGTTCGCGGACCACGACTCGGCGCTGGTGGCGACGTACCTCTCGGCGGAGCACGGCGTCGGCGTCCGGGCCGGGCTCTTCTGCGCGCACCCCCTGCTCCGCCGGTTCGGGCGGCCGGACGGCGCGCTGCGCGCGAGCGTCAACCTCGGCACCACCGACGAGCACGTCGACCGCATCCTGCACGGCCTGAGGACGTACCTGTCCGGTGCGCTGCGGCGCACCTACACCGTGGTCGGCGGGTCCTGGGTGGTCGTCGACGACGCCCGCCCGACTGGCGCCACAAGCCAGCCAGCCGGGCCCTGTGGGCCCGGCTGGCAGCTACTCGACTACTCGACGTCCACGCGTCGTACCGGGGTCAGGCCTTCCACCGCTTGAACCCGTACGCCTCGGTCTTTCCCCAGTAGGTGGGATCGTTCATCCAGAAGGTCTTGATCGTCTTCTCGAACGGCCCGACGTGCGCGTAGATCCTGATGTGCTCCTCCGGGTAGTAGACCTTGTAGTAGTACTGCGCCCACCACCAGGTCCCGTACTCGCACGACCGGTACGTCACCGTGTAGTAGCCCCACCGGTAGCGCTGACCGATCACCTCGACGGAGATTCCCGGCGTCCAGCTCACGTAGGACATCGCCTTGGAGATGACGCTCAGCGCCTTGTAGAGCCACACCGATCCCGCGTAGTAGCCGGAGATCGTCTGCGTCGAGGTGTCGTAGTACTGCGTGTAGTAGTCCTTCTTGCCGCAGCTCGCGCATCCCGAGGGATCGAAGACGTTCACCGGGTCGGTCGGGTAGACGTACGCGTTCTCGTTGCCCCCGGCGACCGGGTCCAGCGAGAGGAACCGGCCGGTCGCGGGGTTGTAGAGACGCTGGCCCATCAGGCTGATGCCCGCGAGGCCCTGCGTGTCGCGCTGGTACTCCCCGAGCCACCCGTACCGCTGGGTGCCCATGCCACCGCCACGGGTGGCACCGAACTCGTCGAAGTACTCGTAGCCGTTCCAGTAGATCGCACCCAGGTCGATCGACCCGACGAGGTCGCCGTGCGTGTTGTACGTCGCGGCCGCCGGCGTCCCGCTGGACGACTGGATGATCGCGAGCTTCCCGTCGAGTCCCTGGACGTAGCGGGTCCAGGTGACGGTCCAGGCGGTGCTCGCGTTCGGCCGGGTCTTCGTCTCCGTCCAGGCGGGAGAGTCCGACGTGTCGGCGTAGTGGTTCGTCGTCTCGACGAGGGAGACCCCGCCGGACAGGTTCTTCGTGGTGGAGATCCGGCCGAACGGGTCGAGCGTGAAGGTCTGGCTCTTCCCGCCCTGTGACAGCGTCGCCACCATGTCGTTGGCGTGGTAGCTCGCGCTGACGTTGCCGCCGGGGGCGTACAGGGTGCCTGCCGCCGGGACCGTGGTGGTCCGGCCCAGGGCGTCGTACGTGTACCCGGCGTTGGTGAGCCGTCCGGCGTCGTCGTACGTGTTGCTGGTGGTGACTCCCGAGGCCGAGCTCTGGCACGCGCCCGCACTGCTGGGCCCGTACGCGGTGAGCGACGTCCGGTCGGAGTCGGCGGTCAGCGCGTACGACCGCGTGTAGCAGTTGTTCGTGCCCCCGTTGTCGACGACGGTGGCGAGGCGACCGCGGTCGTCGTACCCGTACTTGATGGTCCGAGTCATGTCGGACGTCGAGCGCATCCGACCGTTGACGTCGAACGTGCTGGCACCGCCGGCCCAGCCCAGCGGGTTGAACGTCAGCTGCCAGCGCTGGGTCTGGTTGCCCGCCAGGTCGTACGTCGCGTAGTCCCCGAGCTGGCTGGCGCCCGGGTAGGTCTGCGAGACCACGCGCCCGATGGCGTCGTAGTCGGCCCGCATCGGGGTGGTAACCCCGCTGATGCCGACGTTGACGCTCGTCGCCACACCACGTCGCTCGACCACACCGGTGTCCGGGTTGGTCTCGTTGTACCCGTACTGGTACGTGCCCTTTCCGTCGTTGCGAGTCGCGACGTGACCGGCGGTGTCGTAGCTGGTCGTCGTCGTGTTGCCCGCGCCGTCGTTCTGGCTCACGACACGGCCCCAGCTGTCATAGCCGTTGGTGACGGTCATCGTGCCGTTGGACGTAGTGAGCGGCAGGCCGTTCGTCGTGCTGTAGCCGATGTTCGTCGTGATGGTCTCCGTGCCGGCACCCGCCTGGTCGACGCGGGTCCGGGTCATACGTCCAGCGGCGTCGAACGTCGCGACCTCGGTCCGGGTCGCGGCGCCGGCCGTCGTGACGACCCGAGTCGCCTGACCGTCCAGGCTGTAGCCCTGGAACGAAGCGGTCGGCATGGCCTGCCCGCTGGTCGGCTGCGCCGCCGGGCCCTGCCAGCACGGGAAACCGTCCCAGGCCGGCTTGTTGCGGCACTCGGTGCGGGACGAGCTGGCATCGGCCGAGTAGTAGACCGTGTCCTGCCAGCGGGACTGCAGCCCGCTGGCCACTCCCACCGCCGAGCGCTCCTCCGTGAGCTGCCCCTCGGAGTTGTACCGGTAGACCGTCTTGTCCCAGCCGGAGCCGTTCTGGACGAGCGTCGCCGTCTTCTGGCGCAGCGTCCAGCCGCTGGGGTCACCGGTCACGGCCGCGTCGTACCGGAACCTGGTCTTGATGGTGTCGTAGAGGTGCACGGGTGCCGGGGGCGTGGTCTGGCTGATCGCCCAGGTGCCCGGCGTCGTCTCGTCCGTCGCAGACTTGCGGACCTCGGCCGGGAGGTTGAAGCCGCCCGGGGGGAGCCCGCTCGTCGGACGACCCGGCGTCAGTGACGGGTCGGCCTCGTCGTCGTAGACGTACTGCGTGATCGACCGGAGATTGAGGCCCGTCGCGCTGTTGGTGTCGGCGGTGATGGTCGGTCCGTACGCGACCTCGACCCGGCTGCCGTCGGCGTTGTAGCGCTGCCACGAGGCGTACCGGTCAGCGGCGACGGCCGAGTTGGCCGCGTTGCCCGCTCCGTCGGAGATCGCCGCGGCCTTCCCGTCGGGTGCCAACGACCAGATCGCGTTGCCGACGGCGTCGTAGCGGGTGCTGGAGATCTGCCAGCCGTTGCTGTAGCTCGCCGTGTTGGTGAGCCTGCCGAGCGAGTTCCAGTAGTAGAGGCCGGCGTACTGCCAGTCGTCGACGGTCGGGGTCGTGGCCGGCACGCGGTCCGGACCGAAGACCGCTGCGCCGGTGTCGGGCGCGTCGGCGGCCGGCTGCCCCCAGGCAGCGGTCTTGGCTGCGGAGAGGTTCGGAAGCCCGTCACCCTCCGCGTTCAGCTTCAGACCGTACTTGACCGTCCAGGTGGCGTTGCCCGAGCCGACGGCTGCGTCCTGCTGCCGGGTGATGGTGCTGACGCCTCCGTCGTCGTCGTAGTTGATCTGCCACTTCTTGAAGCCGGGGCTCGTGACCGAGGTCACCCGGGTCCTGCCCCAGACCTGGACGTAGGTGTACGTGGTCTTCAGCGCGCTGGCACCGTCACCGATGCGTGGGTCCCACGCAGCCGTGAGGAAGCCGCTGCTGTCGTACGTGTACTTCCGGACGACGGTCGCGGTCACGGTGGCCCCGGAGTCGGGAAGACCGTCGCTGCCCACGTCACCGTCGGAGTCCGTCAGGTTCGGGTCCCAGGCGTGGTAGGCGATGTTGTCCACTCGCGCCGCGCCGGCCACCGTCGTGTAGCCGAAGTGCAGCGCCTGGCAGCCGGCAGGAAGCGAGCTCGGGTCACAGCTCACCCCCGCGGGCGCGGGCGCGATGATCCAGGTCGGGAGTCCGCTCGAGTTGTAGTAGTAGCTCGTGGTCGAGTTCGCCCCGGTGCCGGTGGTCGACACCGGCGACCACCGAGTCCCTTCGTTCACGAACGTCGTCACCGTCCCACTGTCGGCATAGCGGAGCTTGCCGGTGGTCGAGTCGATCTCGACGGTCGCGCCAAGGGCCTTGGCGTCGCCCACGGGCTCGAAGGATCCCGTGAGGTTGGAGGCGGCCGGGCTGTTGCTCTGGTAGGTGTAGGTCGTTCCAGCGGGAGTGGTGACCAACAGCGACGCGCTCGTGGCGCGGTTGTCCGTGATCGCGAACGCCGCCGCGTCGCCACTGCCGAGCGACGCGCTCCAGCCGGGTCCGAACACGCTGGTGGCGCCGCCGGTCACGGGGTTGGCGTTCGAGAGGTGCGAGCGGGTGACCGCCATCGCGCCGATCGACACGTCGGTCGCCGTCATCTGGAACTCACCCGTGCCGAGCTGGACCGTTCCGGGACCGAGCTCGATGTCGGGGGCGGCCAGTCCCACCATGTGGGCGAGCACGTTCAGGCTGGTGCCCTGTGTGTCGTACGAGGTGGAACCGTCGAGGAAGTGCACGCGCACCTGGACGGCGGACGGGACCTGCATGCCGGACTCGGCCGTCGGGCGCCAGGTGATGGTCGGCGTGGTCGACATCGTTCCGCTGTCCTGGACGCCGTGGTCCCAGGTCGCTCCGGTGGCCGAGAAGGTCTCCGTCGCGGTCTTCCAAGCCCCCGTCGTACCGGGCCGCCATTGCAGCTCGGCCGAGTCCATCCCAGCCGGTGCGGCCGCCTGGATGCGGAAGCTCGTGGTGCTGCTGGCCCACTCCGCAGGCGTGATCAACGACGCGGAGCCGGTCCCGAACGAGTACGTCGACCAGGTGCTGGCCAGACCGGAGTTCGAGACACCTCGGACCTTCAGGCTGACCCAGCCGCTGGTCGGGATGCCGATCGTGGGTGCCGCGACGCTGCCGGTCGCGGTGGACAACGGGGTCTGGGAGGTCCCGTTGGTGCTCCACTCGAGCTGGACCGCGCCCGGGCTGTTGAAGGTGCAGGTCGTGGTCGACGCGGGTCGGGTGGTGTACCAGCGACCGTCCTGCGTGGAGGGGCAGGTGATCGCCGGGGGCTCCGGCTGGTCGTAGTTGACCGTCGCCTGGCGCCACGGCGACCAGGAACCCGTCGTCTGCCCGTCGTCTGCAGCGGCCCGGACGAAGTAGGTCCCGTTCGCGAGCGGGGTGCTCGGCGTGCAGGCGGACGCCGTACCGGACGCGACGTACCCGGTCGTGCAGGAGGCGAGGACGGGCGACGCACCGGACGCCGACGCGTGGACCTCGACGGTGTACCGGACGGTGCTCAGGTCAGGGTCGACAGCAGAGGTCGTCCAGGCCGGCGTCTGGGTGCGCACGTAGGTGGACCCACCCCAGGCCTGCGAGTCGCTGGGCGTCGGCATCACAGCGGTGCCCGGCGTCGCCGAGTCGGTGATGGAGATCTTGGGCAGCAGCGTCGGGTCCGAGGTGTCGTAGGTGGAGCGGTAGTTGCGCCACGAGCTCCCCGTCTCGGCTGCTGCGGAGAGTCGAACGCCGTACTTGGTCGCGCCAGATGCCCAGGCCTGGGCGATCGACGTGATGTCGTAGTTGTCCCATCCGGTGTCAGCGCAGCTCGCGCCGGCGCCCTTCGCGGTCTGGGTCACGGTCGTCTCGCCGGCGGTCGTGACAGTGGGCTGGGTCGCCCAGTTCACCGACATGGCGTCCCAGCTCGAGGTCACCCGCTGGACCTTCAGCGCCATGGGGTCGCAGTCGGAGGCCGCGTCGCTGTAGACCGAGAGCGTGGCAGCGGCGACGCCGCCGGCCGGAATGGTCAGGCCCTCGAAGTCGATCAGGGACCGGTGGACGTTGGCGCCGGAGTTCTCCGCTCCGACGATGAGCATCGACCACTGCCAGTCCATCGTGTTGATCCAGGCGCTGCTCGACCCGGTCACGGTGTAGCTGGGGTCGATCGTGACGGGGTAGACGGTGTCGGGGTCCGACAGGTAGTCCGAGTCCGGCGACAGCACGACGCTCGTGCGGCTGCCGGCGTCGTCGACGGCGGTGTCGACCGGGACGGTCGCCGGCTGCCCGGTCTCGCCGTCCGTGGAGTCCCACATGACGGGCGGGGGCGACGTCACCAGGTCGTCACGGCGGGCCGAGATGGTCAGGGCGCCGTCGTCGTCGGTCGCCAGGGTGGCGCCGTCCGTCTCGACCAGCATCGGCAGCTCGAGCGCCTCGGTCGGCCGCTCGTTGAGCACCACGGAGTGCGAGAACCCGCCGGGCAGCGCCTCGACGACCAGGTCACCGCCCGGGATCGCGTCGTGGTAGGTCAGCGTGGACCCGTCGACGGTCGGCTTCGGGAGGGCGGTCGGCCAGCTCCACGAGAGGTCACGGCCATCGACATCGCGCATCACCGCGAGCGGTCCGCTGCCTCCGTCGGACAGCGTGAGGTCCGTCAGCGTGGTGGCCGGACGCCACCGACCCTTCGCCTCCTCCAGGGCGGTGTCGATCGCAGACCAGTCACCCGACTCGGCGTCCTGGACGCGCACCGGCCCGGCGTACGACTCCGTCGTCCAGGTCCCGTCGGCGTTGGCGAAGACCTGGGTCGTGCTCGTCCGCTGCGACAGGTCCTCGACCCGCTTGTCCAGGGCACGAGCGGCCAGCGCGGCAGACACCGTGTCCGGTCGATCGGGCACGCCGTCGCCGTCGGAGTCGGCAGGATCCTGCCTCTCCGCCGCGGCCTTGACCGGCGTCGCCGCAGCAGTAGGGACCTGAACCTGAAGGCCGGTCGCGAGGGTCGAGATCGTCACCGAGGCGACGAGCAGCTGACGAAGCCGACTGTGAAGAGTCACGGCGGGTCGCTCCTTGGGGGATGGCGCTGGATGCGCAGGCACACCCTGACAGGAAGCGATATCAGAGATCATCTATCTTTTCGGTCGTTATCATTCCGTTATGAAATAGTCGGGTCCGGCGCGGGGCAGACCCCGCACAGAGTTGCCGGAGAGCCTGGATCACGTGCGCGATCCCGGCTAGAGTGCGGCCTCGAGGGGACAGCGGACGACGTCGATTGTGTGCGGCACGGCTTTTTCATGCGCGCGTAGGCACGCTCTAGTTGTTGCAGGGATCGGATCCAACGCGTTGAGTCGCCCGGAGCGAGCTCGACGTGGAGGATCCTCCGGATCCCGCCTTTGAGCGTGCCGGGACACCGACTTCCGTTACTTGACCGATGGTCGAGAACGAAGCACCACTGGACCAGTGGGCAACAACTCCGGGCAGCCCACGACGCCCTGTGGAGGCCTTGTGCTCCCGAACGTCTTCTACATCCTCGCCGTCGTCCTCTTCGGCTATGTCGCCGCCCTGGTGGGGTTCGGCATGTGGCTCGCCTACTGCCTGATCATCGCTCGTTGGCAAGGCAACGCCGCCGATGCCGCCGACATCATCAGTGCTACCGGTCGTTGGTTCCCGGGCCTCAGACGCGTACGGCGAAACCGCCCCGCGCAGGCGACCGGCACCCATGAACCTCCGCGCGACCCAGGCGCCCTGGAACGCCGACCGACTCCACCGACTTGAAGCCGTGCACTCACGGTGTCGTGCGAAGTGCCCCCACTGGGGTTCGAACCCAGACTGAACCGCTTTTAAGGCGGCTTCCTCTACCGGTTGGGATACAGGGGCCTGCCGCGGGACGTCATACGAAGCGTGGGCTATGACCCTCGGAACGTATGACGTCCCGCGGACGTCACCCCGTCAGTCTGGCAGCGGCGGCGGCACGTCCGAGGACGGCGTCCAGCATCGGCTCGGTGAGTCGGCCGGTGAACGTGTTCTGCTGGCTCGGGTGGTAGCAGCCGAGCAGCAGCACCTCGCGGTCGTCACTCACCAACCGGGCCTCGGCGCCGTGGCCGAAGCGCGGCTTCGGGCGTACGACGTCCCACCCGATCGCGGCGTACGACCGCAGCGTCGCGTCCCAGCCGTAGCCACCGAGCGCGACCACGACCCGCACGTGCTCGACCAGGAGGCCGAGCTCGGCCTCGATCCACGGCGCGCAGGTGTCGCGCTCGGTCACGGTCGGCTTGTTCTGGGGTGGCGCGCACCGGACCGTGGCGACCATCCGGGTGTCGACCAGCTGCTGCCCGTCGGCGGCGTGCGTGCTGGTCGGGATCCGGGCCAGGCCCACCCGGTGCAGGCTCGCGAACAGCCAGTCCCCGCTGCGGTCGCCGGTGAAGACCCGGCCGGTGCGGTTCGCGCCGTGGGCCGCGGGCGCGAGGCCGACGACGAGGATGCGCGGCGTCGGCGAACCCCAGCCCGGGATCGGCCGGCCCCAGTAGGTCTCGTCTCGGTACGCCGCCCGCTTGGTCTCGGCGACGTCCTCGCGCCACCGGACGAGCCGAGGGCAGGCCCGGCATACGGAGACCCGGGCGTCGAGCTCGTCGAGCGGCACGGACCGCGCGAGCCGACGTACCTGCGCGGCGGTCGCGGCCACCGGCGTCTCCGCCGTGGCGGGATCGCCGGGCCAGCCGGTGCCGGGCGGGACGTGGCTCACGGTGGCGGTGAGCCGATCGACCAGGCGATCCCGTCGAGGATGTCGGAGTCGGAGACGACCAGGGACTCGGTGCGGGTACGGCGCAGGATGCGGTCGAGGATCAGCACGCCGGCACCGATGACGTCCGCGCGTCCGGGGTGCATCGCGGGCAGGGCGAGCCGCTCGGCGACGGTCATCGCGAGCAGCCGCTCGACGGTGGCGTGCACCGCGGCCGCGGGCAGCACGAGCTGGTCGACGTCCGCCCGCGAGTACGCCGTCAGGTCGAGCGCCACGGCGGCGAGCTGGGTGACGGTGCCGGCGACGCCGACCACCGTTGCCGCGTCCGCCGGCGAGACCGGGCACGCGTCGAGGTGGGCGTCGATGTCGGCAGCGCAGGCGGCCACCTCGGCGGCGCTCGGCGGGTCGGAGTGCAGGTGTCGCTCGTGGAGCCGGACAGATCCGACGTTCATCGAGCCGGCCTCCTCCGGGGTGGTCGCGCCGAGGATCAGCTCGGTCGAGCCCCCGCCGATGTCGACGACCAGCACCGGCGTCGCCGGCAACTCGCGGAGGTTGCGCACGGCCCCGTCGAAGGACAGCGCCGCCTCGAGGTCGCCCGTGACCACCTCGGGCTCCACACCGAGCCGCGACCGCACCCCGGCGACGAAGGCCGAGGCGTTGGACGCGTCCCGAGAGGCGGACGTCGCCACGAAGCGCACCCGCGACGCAGGTACGTCGTAGGAGCGGATCAGCTCGGCGTACTCGTCGATCGCCGCGAACGCCCGCACCAGCGCCTCGTCCGCGATCCGTCCGGTCCGGTCGAGGTCCTGGCCAAGTCGCACCATCCGCATCTCGCGGACGTCGACGTCGGGGAGCGCGCCGATGAGCAGCTTGATCGTGTTGGTGCCGCAGTCGATCGCGGCCACCCGTCCCGTCATACGCAGGGCCCGGACTTCCACCACTCCCCGAGCTCGTCGAGCACCTCGTCGCCGAACGGGTTGACGCCCCGGCCCTGCGCGAGCGACTGGCCGGCCAGCACGTGCAGGCACTTCACCCGGTCCGGCATCCCGCCGGCCGAGATGCCTTCGATCTCCTCGACGGTGCCGAGCTCGGCGCGGGCCGCGAGGTAGCGCTCGTGCGCGGCCCGGTACGCCGCCGCCAGCTCCGGGTCCTCCGCGAGCCGGTCCTGCATCTCCTTCATCAGGCCCGAGCCCTCGAGGGTGCCGATCCGCGACGCGGCGCGCGGACAGGTGAGGTAGTACGTCGTGGGGAACGGCGTCCCGTTGGGCAGCCGCGGCTCGGTGGTGACCACGTCGGGGTTGCCGCACGGACAGCGGTGGCCGACCTCGTGGATGGCGCGCGGCTCACGGCCGAGCTGGGCCTCGATGGCGGAGACGTCGGAGGGGTCGATCACCGGGTCATCATCCCAGGTGGTGGTTTCGAGACAGGACTTCGTCCTTCCTCAACCACCGTTGCCTTCGTCGATCTTGGTCGCCGGCTTCTGCTTCTCCACCTTCGGCGGGTTGCCGGCGAGCTCGACCGACTTCCACGCCGTCGACCACCAGGCGGTCGGGGTCTTGGGCGCGACCGCGGCCGGGTCGGAGAGCTTGGACTCGACGTCCAGCGGCTTGCCGTCCTCGTCGAGCACGACGTACGCCGTCTCGCCCGGCATCACGTAGTTGAGGTCGCGGGCCTGCTGCCGCACGTATGCCGGGTCCTCCCAGCGCCGCTTCTCCCGCTCGAGGTCGTCGATCCGGGCCTGGCGCAGCGCGATCTGGCTCTTGAGGTCGCCGATGTGGTCACGCTGGTCGAGGTAGGCCCGCAGCGACGACGCGTAGGAGATCGTCAGCAGCGAGAGGACCAGCACCAGCACCGTGGCGCGGCTGGTCAGCCGCGGCCGGCGGCGTCCGGCCGACGCACCGACGGCCGGCTGCTCCCCGGTCGCTCGTGCGGCGGACCGGGCCCCGGCCCGACCGGGTCCGCTGCGGCCGCCGGGGCGCGGAGCGCGCGACGGCGTACGACGAGACTCGGGCATGTCCCCTAGGGTCGCTCAGGCACCGTAGCGAGGGAACGCCGACGCGCCGGAGTAGCGCGCGGCATCTCCGAGCTCGTCCTCGATCCGCAGCAGCTGGTTGTACTTCGCGACCCGGTCCGAGCGCGCCGGGGCGCCGGTCTTGATCTGGCCGCAGTTCACCGCGACGGCGAGGTCGGCGATCGTGGTGTCCTCGGTCTCACCCGAGCGGTGGCTCATCATGCAGCGGTAGCCGTTGCGGTGCGCGAGGTCGACGGAGTCGAGGGTCTCGGTCAGGGTGCCGATCTGGTTGACCTTCACCAGCAGCGCGTTGGCCTGGCCGCCGGTGATGCCGCGCTGCAGCCGCTCGACGTTGGTGACGAAGAGGTCGTCGCCGACGAGCTGGGTCTTCGTGCCGAGCAGGTCGGTGATCGCCTTCCAGCCCTCCCAGTCGTCCTCGTCGAGCGGGTCCTCGATGGAGACGATCGGGTACGACGCGACCAGGTCGGCGTAGTAGGCGGTCATCTCGTCGGCCGACTTGGTGCCGCCCTCGAACGCGTACGAGCCATCCTTGAAGAACTCGGACGCCGCGACGTCCATCGCCAGCGCGATGTCCTTGCCCAGCGTCTGGCCGGTGGCCGCGACGGCCTCGGCGATCAGGTCGAGCGCGGCCCGGTTGCTGTCCAGGTTGGGCGCGAAGCCGCCCTCGTCGCCGAGGCCGGTCGAGAGGCCCTTCTGCTTCAGCACCGACTTGAGCGCGTGGTAGACCTCCGCGCCGGAGCGCAGCGCCTCGCGGAACGTCGGAGCGCCGATCGGCGCGATCATGAACTCCTGGACGTCCACGTTGGAGTCGGCGTGCGAGCCGCCGTTGAGGATGTTCATCATCGGCACCGGCAGCAGGTGGGCGTTGGGCCCGCCGACGTAACGGTAGAGCGGCAGCTGGGCCGAGTCGGCGGCGGCGCGGGCGACCGCGAGCGAGACGCCGAGGATCGCGTTGGCGCCCAGGTTGGCCTTGTTGGGGGTGCCGTCGAGCTCGAGCATCGTCTGGTCGACGAGGCGCTGGTCGTCGGCGGCGATGCCCTCGATCGCCGGGGCGATCGTCTGGATCACGGCGTTGACGGCCTTGCCGACGCCCTTGCCGCCGTACCGGTCTCCGCCGTCGCGCAGCTCGACCGCCTCGAAGGCGCCCGTCGAGGCGCCGCTGGGCACCATCGCGCGGGCGAACGAACCGTCGTCGAGGAGCACCTCGACCTCGACGGTGGGGTTGCCTCGGGAGTCGAGGATCTCGCGGGCGCCGACAGCTTCGATGGATGCCATGCGGCCAGCCTAGTGGCCGTCGGGCACGACCTTCAGCCGAGGTTCGGCCGCTGGGAACGTGACGCTCATCGTGGTGCCCCTCCGCCCGTCGTTGTCGTACGCCGAGGCCGTGCCGCCATGCCGTTCGACGATCCGCTTGACGATCGACAACCCGAGCCCGGTGCCGCGGTAGCCGTCGCGATGAGCGCGATGGAAGGTGTCGAAGACCCGGGCATGTTGCTCCTCCGGGATGCCGATGCCGTTGTCGACGACCTCGATGAGCACCATCGGCCCGGCTTCGCCGTCGACCGCGCGACCGCGCACCTCGATCTCCGGGCACACGCCGGGCGCGACGTACTTGACCGCGTTGCCGACCAGGTTGTCGATGACCTGGCGCAGCAGCACCGGCTCCGCGAGCACGTCGGGGAGGGCCGGGTCGATGGTGATGACGGGTTGCGGGTCCGCACTGACCCGGCTCGCCTCGACCCGGGCCCGGGCGATGTCGCGGACCATCGCGAGCAGGTCGACCCGCACCGGCGTGATCCGGAGGTCGCGAGCCGTCGTGTACGCCAGCAGGTCACTGATCAGGTGCTGCATCCGTTGCGCGGCCCGCTGGATCCGGTCGAGCTGCTCGGCCTGCTTCTCGGGGGGTACGACGATGCCGGCACGCGCGGTCTCGAGCAGCGTCTCCGACCAGCCCTCGACGACGGTCAGCGGGTTCAGCAGGTCGTGCGCGACGACGCCGGCGAACGACGCCAGCTCGTCGCGCTCGCGACGGTCGGCGGTGACGTCGTGGAAGACCACCACGACCAGGGGCGGGTCGCTGCCGGGGATCGGGCGGGCCGTCACCTCGACGAGCCGCGCGTCCGGAGACGCCGGGTTGCGGACGAACAGGTCCAGCGGGCCGACCGGCTCCCCCGCGGCCGCGAGCGCCATCGGCGAGTCCGCCGCGGTCACCGACGTGCCATCCGTGTACCGCAGGTCGTAGCCGCCGATGTCGAGCGCACCGGAGGCGTCCACCTGGACCTCTCCGACCAGGAGCCTGGCCGCGGGGTTGCGCACCACGACGCCACCGGTCGCGTCGACGACGCTCACCCCGTCACCCATCGTGTCGAGGATCGTGCGCATCATCGTTGCCTGCTCGGTCGCGGCGTCCTCGGACGCGGTGAGCCGCTGGTGCAGCGCCAGGCTCTCGCGCCGCCCGACGGAGAGCGCCAGGGTCAGCACGACCACCACGGCGACGTACGACTGCACCACGAGCACGGTCGTGACCGGGTCGTCGATGGCGCCGAAGGGTCCGCGGCCCAGCACCGTGCAGACCACCACGCCGGTCGCCAGCAGGAGGGCGTGCAGGTCGGCGACCCACGGCGAGAAGCGAGTGCCCGCCCAGACCGAGGTCGCGAGCAGCAGGAACGGGATCGGCAGGCCGTTGTCGCTCCCGAGGATCAGCCAGCACGCGCCGACGCTGACGACGACGAGCGCCACCAGCTCCAGGGCGCTGGAGCTGTAGGGCCCGAACGGCGCCGGCGAGCGACCCGGCGAGTCCGAGCGGGCCGCGTTCCGCGCGAGCATCGACAGCGGGAAGATGGCGATGATCCCGACCGAGTTGCGCACCACCCACGACGCGATGACCGACCAGTCGGCATCGGTGGTGAAGAAGACCGACGTCGGGCCCAGCGCTCCCGAGACGACCGCGGAGGCGAGGGCGGCCGCGAGCAGGTAGCCGAGGTCGCGCAGGCGCTGGACGCCGGGTGGCGGATCGGCGCCGAACCCCCACCACTCGGGGCACCAGCGGCTGACCAGCAGGCCGAACACGAGCGTCTGGGCGACCGTGGCGAGCGCGAGACTGACCGCGACAGCGGCGCTGGTCCCGATCAGGGCGTAGACGCCCAGCGAGAGGAGGAAGACGCCGGTGGCGTCCACCACGACCCAGCGCTGCCAGCCGGTGACGGCGAGCCACGCGGCAGCGACGCCAGCCGCTGGCCAGACCAGCGCGAGGCCACTCCCGGGGATCACTGCCTGTCGACCGAGGTAGGCCGCCAGCACGAAGTACCCGGCGAACGCTCCCAGGTCGAGCAGGCGTACCCGGCTCACCCCTGGCTCCTCCGCTCCAGCGCCCGGCGCGCGGCCGCACGCAGGTCGTCCGGGTTGAACGGCTTGGCGATGCGTTCGCTGCCGGTGCGCTCGATCCGCTCGATGACCTCGCCGGTCCACTGCACGGTCACGAACACCGCGGGCACCTCCGGCCAGAAGGCACGGAGCTCGGCGAGGAGCGCGACCCCGTCGGTGTCCGGCAGCGCGTAGTCCATCAGCACCAGGTCCGGGCGGTAGTCGGGCTCGTCGGCGTGCAGGGCATGCAAGCGGCGCCCGTCCGGGACACCCCGGATCTCGTCGCCGTCCTGGAGCATGCAGTGCGCGATCCAGTCACGCACGTCGAGGTCGTCCTCGACGATCAGAACCCGAGACATGGCCCGACCCTAGCGCTCACAGCTGTCGTCGTACGGCGTTGCGCAGTGCCTGCTCGGCGTCGATCCCGGACTCGCGGGCCTCGGCCACCAGGGCCAGCAGCCGGTCGCCCAGGTCTTCCTCTGCAGGGTCGTCCCCGGAGGGCATCGGCGTCGCACCGGCGCGGGCGAGCCGGTCCAGCACCTTGTCGGCGTAGAGCAGCGCCGGGAGGGTCGGCGGGATCCCGTCGGTCACGGAGTCGCGCTGCTTCTCCGTGGCCTTGATCGCCTCCCACGCCTCGTTGATCTGCCCGGGAGACCCTCCGGGAGCGTCGGCGAAGACGTGCGGGTTGCGGCGGCGCATCTTGGCGACGATGTCCGCCGCCACGTCGTCGATGGTGAACTCGCCCGTCTCCTCGGCGATCACCGCGTGGAAGTACACCTGCAGCAGCAGGTCGCCGAGCTCCTCCCGGAGCAGGGTGGCGTCCCCGGTGTCGATCGCCTCGAGCGTCTCGTGGGTCTCCTCGAGCAGGTAGCGCGCGAGCGACCGGTGGGTCTGGCCGGCCTTCCACGCGCACTCCGCGCGCAGTCGACGCATCACCTCGAGGAACTCGAGGAGAGGCTCACCGGACGCGGGCATCACCCGCAGCGCTGGGTCGACGGCAGCCCGCCGGCGTAGGTGCTGTCGGGCGTCTCCGCGTCGGCCTGCTTGGCGGTGCTGCTCACACCCAGGGAGAGGCTGGTGTCGGTGAGCACCGACTGACCCTTCTCGATCGCGACGCCGTAGCGCGGGTCGATCCGGACGTCGTGGTCGTCGAGCCAGGCGAGGAACTCCTTCTCGCCGGCCGCCTTCGCGTCCTCGTCGCTCGGCGTGCCACCGAGCGTCTTCCGCCCGACGGACGTCTCCGCCGCGGCCACGTAGAGCTCGCTGCCCTGCACCTCGACGATCGCGTCGCGTTGGGCGGTGGTGAGGTCGGTGAGCTGCGTCTCGGCCTGCGCGACGGCGGTGGCGTACGACTGGTCCGCCGTCACCCCGTGCGCGGCCATCAGCTGGTTGGCCGCGGAGCGCAGCGCCAGGCTGCTCGCGACCCGGCCGTTGAGGTAGTGCCGCGGCAGCGCCTGTCCCTCGAGCTGCGGCGCGGCGGCGTCGCAGTAGTCCGACGCCAGGTCCGCGACGGCTCGCGTCGACACCGCCTCGTCACCGACGCGGAGGGCCACGCCCGGGTTGAGGTCGGGTACGGCGCCGCAGCCGGTCAGCAGCACGGCGGAGGCCACGGCCAGGCCGGCCAGCCCACGCACTCGGGACACGCGAGTCACTTCTTCTCCTGGGGGTCGATGACGGAGTCGATCACCTGCCGCGCCCATTCAAGCAGGGCGATGCCCGAGATCGGCTGACCTCCGATGCCGGCGGTCTGCGGTCGTGGCACCAGGATCGTGCTGACCGGGGCCTTGACGATGGACTTCGGGTACATCCGGTTGAGCCGGACCACCCGTGAGTCGGGCAGGTCGACCGGCGCGAAGCGGACGTTGCGGCCCGCGATCGTGATCTCCCCGACCCCGGCCTGCCGGGCCCGCGCCCGGAAGCGCGCGACCAGCAGCAGCGAGACGACCTCGACCGGCGGCTCGCCGTACCGGTCGAGGAGCTCCTCGTTGATCTGGTCGACGTCCTCGTCGGTGCGCACCTCGGCGAGCCGCTTGTACATCTCCAGCCGCAGCCGCTCGCTGGTGATGTAGCCGTGCGGCAGGTGGGCGTCGACCGGTAGCTCGACCCGGACCTCGTTGAGCTCCGGCTCACCGCCGTCGCCCTTGAACTCCGCGACCGCCTCGCCGACCAGCCGGACGTAGAGGTCGAAGCCGACGTCGGCGATGTGGCCGGACTGCTCGCCGCCGAGCAGGTTGCCGGCACCACGGATCTCGAGGTCCTTCATCGCGATCGCCATGCCACCGCCGAGGTCGGAGTGCTGCGCCAGCGTCGCGAGCCGCTCGTGGGCGGTCTCGGTCAGCGGCTTCTCCGGCGGGTAGAGGAAGTAGGCGTAGGCCCGCTCCCGCGAGCGACCGACGCGACCGCGGAGCTGGTGCAGCTGCGAGAGGCCGAGGGTGTCGGCGCGCTCGATGATCATCGTGTTGGCGTTCGAGACGTCGAGGCCGGACTCGACGATCGTCGTGCACACCAGCACGTCGAAGCGCTTCTCCCAGAAGTCCAGCATCACCTGCTCGAGCTGGTGCTCGCCCATCTGTCCGTGCGCGACCGCGACCCGCGCCTCGGGCACCAGCTCGGTGATCCGGGAGGCCGCCTTCTCGATCGAGTTGACCCGGTTGTGGATGTAGAAGACCTGGCCCTCGCGCAGCAGCTCACGGCGTACGGCGGCGACGATCTGGCGGTCCTCGTAGGCGCCCACATAGGTCAGCACCGGGTGCCGCTCCTCCGGCGGGGTGGTGATCGTGGACATCTCGCGGATGCCGGTGATCGCCATCTCGAGCGTGCGCGGGATCGGCGTCGCCGACATGGACAACACGTCGACCGAGGTGCGCAGCCGCTTCATCTGCTCCTTGTGCTCGACGCCGAAGCGCTGCTCCTCGTCGACGATGATCAGCCCGAGGTCCTTCATCCGGATGTCCGGGTTGAGCAGCCGGTGGGTGCCGACCACGATGTCGACGGAGCCCTCCGCCAGCCCGGCGATCACCTCGCGGGCCTCGGCGTCGGTCTGGAACCGGCTCAGCCCCTTCAGTACGACGGGGAAGCCGCTCATCCGCTCGCTGAACGTGCTCAGGTGCTGGGTCACCAGCAGCGTCGTCGGCACCAGCACCGCGACCTGCTTGCCGTCCTGCACGGCCTTGAACGCAGCGCGCACCGCGATCTCGGTCTTGCCGTAGCCGACGTCTCCGCAGACCAGCCGGTCCATCGGGACGGTGCGCATCATGTCGCCCTTGACCTCGTCGACCGTGCTCAGCTGGTCGGGGGTCTCCTGGAACGGGAACGCGTCCTCGAGCTCGCCCTGCCACGGGGTGTCCGGGCCGAAGGCGTAGCCCTGGGTGGCCTGGCGCGCGGCGTACAGCTTGATCAGCTCGGCGGCGATCTCGCGGACCGCCCGGCGCGCCTTGTTCTTGCGCTTGGTCCAGTCGCCGCCGCCGAGACGGTCGAGCGAGGGCGACTCGCCGCCGACGTACCGCGTCACCTGGTCGAGCGCGTCGGCCGGCACGTAGAGCCGGTCGGGCGGGCCGCCGCGCTTGCTCGCGCCGTACTCGAGGACGAGGTACTCGCGCACCGCTCCCCCGACCTCGCGCTGCTTCATCTCGACGAAGCGGCCCACGCCGTGCTGCTCGTGGACGACGAAGTCGCCGGCGCGCAGCTCGAGCGGGTCGATCTGCTTCTTGCGGCGAGCCGGCATCCGCCGCATGTCCCGGGTCGACGCCTTCTGGCCGGACAGGTCCTCACCGGTCAGGACGGCGAGGCGGTTGGTCTCGTCGACGAAGCCGTGCACCGCGGCGCCACAGGTGACGGTGACGACCGCGTCGGTCAGGTCGGCCGCGGCACCGACCTCCTCGACGACCCGGGCGGCGAGGTCGTGCTCGGCGAGCACCTCGCGCATCCGCTCGGCCGGGCCGTGGCCCGCGTGCACCACGACGACCCGGTAGCCGTCTCGCCGCCACCCGGCGATGTCGGCGATCGCCCGCTCCATCTCGCCGCGGTAGGCCTCGGCCGGCTTCGCCGGCAGGCTCCGGCTCACCACCGCGCCGGCGATGACATCCACGTCGGTCTCATCGGTCTCGATGCCGAACGGGCTCACCGACCACCAGGCCTTGCCCTGCGCGAGGGCGTGCTCACGGACATCGGCGATGGCCCGGTACGACGCGGCGCCCAGGTCGATCGGCGCCGTACCGCCACTCGCGGCGGCCGCCCAGCTCGCCCCCAGGAACTCCTCGCTGGTCGCCACCAGATCGTGCGCCCGGCTGCGCGCCCGCTCGGGATCGAGCACCAACACGTGGGTGTCGGCGGGCATCAGGTCGACGAGCAGCTCCATCTCGTCGACCAGCACCGGCGCGAGTGACTCCATGCCCTCGACCGCGATGCCGGCGGCGATCTTGTCGGTGAGCTCGAGCAGCTGCGGATGCCTGCGGCCCAGCTCGGCGGCCCGCTCGCGGACCTCGTCGGTGAGCAGCAGCTCGCGGCACGGCGGCGCCCAGAGGCGCTCGACCTTCTCGAGGGTGCGCTGGTCGGCCACCGAGAACGTGCGGATCTCCTCGACGTCGTCGCCCCAGAACTCCACCCGGAGCGGGTGCTCCTCGGTCGGCGGGAACACGTCGACGATGCCGCCGCGCACCGCGAACTCGCCGCGCTTCTCCACCAGGTCGACCCGGGAGTACGCGGCAGCGGACAGACGCCGTACGACGCCCTCGAGCGGCGCGCTGTCGCCCGCCACCAGCTCCACCGGCTCGAGGTCGGCCAGCCCCTTGACCTGCGGCTGGAGCACCGAGCGCACCGGCGCGACCACCACCCGGAGCGGCCCGTTGGACGCGTCCGTGCCGGGGTGTCGGAGCCGCCGCAGCACGGCCAGCCGGCGCCCGACCGTGTCGCTGCGAGGGCTGAGCCGCTCGTGGGGCAGCGTCTCCCAGCTCGGGTAGTAGCCGATCAGCGTCGGGTCGACCAAGTCGCCCAGCGCCGACACCAGGTCCTCCGCGTCCCGGGCCGTCGCCGTGACCGCCAGGACCGACCGGCCCTCGCGGACCAGGCCGGCGACGACGTACGGCCGCATCGCCTCGGGTCCGGTGAGGTCCAGGGTCGCGACGGCGCCGCTACGCGCGTCCGCCATCGCCTGGGTGAGCGTGGGGTCGGCGAGGACTGCCTCGGCCAGGCCGGAGAGGTGCACGGAGGTGCCTTTCGGGGAGCGCGCGGACAACACGACAGCCCCCGGTCAACAAGTGACAGGGGGTGACGGGTCGAGTCTACGGCGGCGCGGGTTGGCCCAATTTGATGATGCCCGATGACGCAATGTGACGGATGCTTGTCGAACAGGTGGGATCTGTGCCGCTCACCAGCCGCACCGCGGGGAGGGAGCCCCATGCGGCGATGACCTGTTCCCCCACATTGCCATCGTCGTTCTCTCTTCCGGGTCGTCCCTCACGACCCGGCGTCGGGTGCGGCTTGCGGCTGGTGAGCCCCCACCTGGACGGGAAAAGCGCGCGCAAATCGGACGCTAAAAGTCGAGATCTGCGCGCTTATCCCCAAAATTCGGCATGGTTTCCCTCAAGACTCGGTACTCCACCGTCCGACGACTACATATGAGACAGGGCGCCGCCTATCGGGTGCGGCATCCGGCATCCGCGTTCGGGCCGCGGCTGTGTGGGGCACGCGAGGGATCAGTACACCCTCGGTGGGGATGACCGGGGGAGACACGATGCGAGGGACAGTCCGGCTGGCAAGCGCGGCCACGAGGCGAACCGGTTCGGTGGGGATCCTGGTGCTGGTGACGTACGCCAGCATCCTGGTGGCGGCCCCCAGCGCACGCGCCTGGGACGAGGCGTCGGCGGCCTCGATCCAGCTCCTGCTCCCAGCCGCGCTCGCGAGCTCGGTGCTCCTCTGCATCGCATGCCGCCTGTACCCGCGCGCCGGGGTGGCGTGGTACGCCGCCGCCACGACCATGGTCGGCGTCCAGGGCTTCCCTTCACTCGTCGCGCCGGCCGGCTCCAGCGGACTGACGGAGCCCGTCGTGCTCTGGTCGGCGGCGGCGCTCGGCGTCGCGATGCTGGTGCTGGTCAGGTTCGCCGCCGCGCCGCGGGTCCAGGTCGCCCCGGTCTCGGTCGGGGTCGGACTCGGGCTCGCACTGGTCCTCTTCCAGGGCGTCGCGGAGCTGGTCCCCGGGACCCTGGCGGTGTCGGCGCGGACGACCGCGTTCGGCTGCGCCATCCTGGTCGCCGTCAGCGCCGCACTCGCCATCGCCGTGTGGCAGCACTCCGCCCTTCCCAGCGAGTCGCGGAGGCCACTCTCGGCTGCCGTCGTCCTGTGGTCGATCTCGATCTCCTTGCACGGACTGGGTCTCACCGACCAGGCCGCGTGGTCGGCCGTCGCGATCGCCGGCGCCCTCGTGACCTGCGCGCTGGTGCTGTCCACGTCGCTCGAGCTCCTGTGGCAGGCGCACCGCGACGACCGCGAGGCCGTCCTCCACCTCCAGCAGCAGATGCTGACGCTCCGCGCCCGGGCACGGGAGGGGGTCGAGCAGCTCCACGAGGTCAAGGGAACGATCGCGGGCATCGCCTCCGCCACCGACCTGATCCGCCACGAGGAGCGGCTGACTCCCAAGCACCGCGAGCACCTGGCCGAGATGCTCGCCCACGAGACCGCTCGGCTCCAACGGCTCGTCCACGCGGGTCCGAAGCACTCGGTGGAGGCCGTGGACCTCGACGAGATCCTGCAGCCGCTGCTGACGGCCCGCCAGGTCCAGGGGCAGCAGGTCGTGTGGGACTACTCCGGGATCCACGTAATTGCGGACGCCGACGAGCTCACCGAGGCCCTGAACATCCTGCTCCACAACGCCGCCGAGCACGCTCCGGGATCACCGGTCCAGGTGTTCACCCGTCAACGCGACGACGAGCTCCAGCTGGTCGTCGCCGACTCCGGCCCCGGCGTACCCCCGGAGCTGCGGGATCGCATCTTCGAGTGGGGCTACAGCCGACCGGGCTCGCTCGGTCAGGGCGTGGGCCTGGCCATGGCACACCAGCTGTTGGCCGCTCGGGGCATCGCCCTGGAGCTCGACGCCGAGCACACCGTGGGTGCCGCCTTCGTCATCCGGCTCCGGCCGGCCGTCCTCCAGAGCCCGCAGCGGGAAGCAGCCCTTCTTGTCCGCTGACGTCGTGGTGGTCGTCGACGACCCCACGCTGTTCGCGGAGTCGCTGCGAACAGCCCTTGCGCTGGCCGGGTACGCCGTCGACTGGGTGCTGCCGGCACAGGCCAGCAGCGCCGGCATCGACGGACCCTCGGTCGCGGTCCTCGACCTGGACCTCGCCGACGGCCCGAGCCCGCTCACGCTCCTCGAGCAGCTGGTCGGCCGCGGAGTCAGCGTGGCCGTCGTGACCGCCTCCGACGACCACACCGAGTGGGCGAGGTGCCTGGAGCTCGGAGCAACGGGGGTGGTCTCGAAGTCGTTGCCGCTCGCGAAGATCGTCGCGAAGGTCGGGCGGCTCGCGGCCGGCGAACCCATGATGACGGCGTCGGAGCGGTCGCTGCTGCAGCGCGAGGCGGAGGACCACTTCCTTCGCGTACGCGAGATGGAGACCTTGTTCGGACAGCTCACCCCCGCGGAGGCATGGGTGCTCGGTCAGCTGATGGAGGGAACCGTCGCCCACGAGATCGCCCAGCAGGGAGAGCAGCCGCCGTCGGTGGTGCACGCCCAGGTGTCCTCGATCCTGACGAAGCTCCGGGTGACGACCTGGCTGGGTGCGGTCGGCCTGGCGAACGACTACGGCTGGGTACCCCCGGACGGAAGTCCGGTGGTTGAGGTGCGAAGGCGCTCTGGCGCCTGAGCCTCGAAACCACCTTCGGGTCGACCGTTGTGGCCCGGGCGGCAAGAAACGGGAGATCGGTGGTTGAGGAAGGACGAAGCCCTGTCTCGCAACCACCCGAACACGACTGTGGCCCCACCGGCCATGGGCCGGTGGGGTGTGGGTCAGTGGGTTCGTCGTCTCTTGTGGGTGAGGTCGTTGACGTAGACCCGGCCCATGGGCGAGGTCCACACGAACGTCGTCTTGTCGTGGCGTTCGTAGGCCCAGTAGCCGAAGGTCTTGAGGCGGTGGTGGAGCCGGCACAACGGGGCGAGGTTCGATGACTCAGTCTTCCCGCCCTTGTGCCAGGGGGTGATGTGGTCGAGGTCGCAGGTCCGGGCGGTGCGCCCGCAGCCGGGGAACACGCAGGTGGGGCAGGTCAGGATGACCTGTTCGCGTAGCCGGTCTGTGGGGGCGTACGCGTCGGTGCGGAGGTTCTCGGTGAGGTCGAGGACCGGTCTGATGGACACCTTGGTGTTGGCTTTGTGGCACCACTCGGCGAGCTGCTCGACGGTGATGGTGGACCCGGTGCTGCTGACGCCTTCGACGCTGACGATGCCGTGGGCCTGACGGGTGTCGTGGTGGGCGTAGATCACCAGCTCCCGGGCACCAGCACCGTTGGTGTTGCCCGTCAGGCTGACATCGGCGAGGTGGCCGAGGGCCATGGCGCGGCGCTCGTCCAGGTCCAGCTGGGGATGGTCGTCGAGCAGGGCGTGGGCCTTGGCCTTGATCGCCTTCTCCAGGGCCAGGGCGTCGTCGAGGTCCAGGAGCCCTTCGATGGGGACGCGGCCGTGGTTGTGCTGGGCGTCCTCGAGGGCGATGCGGAGGTAGGGGCCGGTGGAGGCACGGTCTTCCTCTTCCTGCTCGGCGTCGGCTTCCTTCGCGGCCTTGTTGGCGGCTCGTTCGATCTCGGCGAAGGAGCAGGTGTGCGCGATGGGTGCGATCACGGTGTCGACCTGGGCTGCTGCGTGCGGGGGCAGCTTGATGGTGTGCTCGGTGACCCGGCGGGCCTTCCACACCGCGACCTCCCCGGCCATCACCCGGGCCCACAGCAGTGGGAGGCGGTGCTTGGTCTCCAGGGCCGAGCCGAGGAACTTCCGCCCACCGGTCGACGACATGCCCACAGCGGTTGCGAACTCGGTGATCGCGAACTCCGAGACCGTGGGGGCGCCGTACCCGGCGACCTCCAGGGGCCGGTCCCCGAACAGCACGTTCGCCTCGAACACCGGCGCAGAGGCAAGTGCGGGGGCATCGTCGCCCGGGTGGGCCTCGCCCCAGGCGGCGGCGAGCTCGAACTCGCGGGCCTCGGCCAACCGCTTGGCGCGGTGGGTGACCTCCGCGGCGGCGAGCAGCGACTCGTCCACGGTGAGTGACCGTAGTCCGTGAGTCGCGCGGCGGTTCCGAGTGGGCATACCACAGACTACCATGATTCGAGCACATGTTCGATAGATCAAGGATCCGTTTTTCTTCGATTTTGGACGGTGACCACGACGGTCGACCCGAAGAAGC
>Ga0190274_10000144_pt1 | contig 47982 bp, 55 predicted proteins | sample Popmic531T_FD_133002 | JGI IMG/M metagenome (GOLD analysis project Ga0190274, IMG submission 133002) | Populus adjacent soil microbial communities from riparian zone of Yellowstone River, Montana, USA - 531 T | ecosystem: Environmental > Terrestrial > Soil > Riparian zone | place: USA: Montana...
CGGGGGCGGCGTCCCCCACCCACCGCAGGGCGGGGATTCCGGTAATGCGGCATTGACCCGAACCCCGCCCTGCGCGCCACTCCCCGCCTCCGGGCTTCGCCTTTACATAACGCGAGCGTTATGCAGACCAGGGGCGGGCACCAACCCGGGCCTCCCCAAGACACGCGTCCCGAACCTCTGAAGCGCGCTGACGGGGCCCCCGTCCCACAGGGTCCGGCTTCGCCGATCTCATCGGACGATCGACCTCGCGACCTCCCCCTCTCCCGGCCGGAGGGGAGGCGATGGGAGAGGGGGACGAGGGAGTGAGGTCCACGGAGCCGCCGTCACCACGACGCTCTCAACGAGGCCCAACCACCCTCCGTCCAAACCCGGGCGCGTCATTGCTTTTCCGCCCCAGTTTGAACCAAGTTTTCGACCCTGCCAACATCGAGCAAACTCAATACCGGCGGGCATTTCCACCTCGCAAAAAACGAAACTGGTTTCGTTTTCGCCACTTCCCCCGCCCAAGAGAGGGGTTCCGCAACGGTTCTCCAGTCGCAAGTCTCTCTCCTGCAACCACTTCCGCGAAGCCGCTCAGCCGGAAAACCCAGTCACCAGAATCACGTTTTTGGTGACTCGGCCCTGTGTCCGTGTTTCGTCCCTGTCCGTCCGTGCCGGGTCTGTGTCCGTCCCTCTCCCGGGCGGGAGTGAGTGCGGGTAGGAGAGGTCAGGGTGAGGGTCTTTGGGCGGGGGCTACACCGGCTCACAATCCGACGCGATCACATACCCGATCGCCTTGACGACCTCCCGCAAGGCCATCTCATCGAGCACCCCGATCGGACCATCACCCGTATCCAGTTGCCGCTTCTCGATCGACAGGATGTTCTCGCACTGAGCCACACAGTCGACCGTGAAGCCGAACTGCCCAGCCCGGAACGGAACACAGTTCGGAAGCCGACTGCGGACCGCGAAGCGAGAGGACGTACAGACCACGACCAACGCGTAATGCCCCCGGTTGAGGTCCTTCCGGGAGACCACGATCACTGGATGAGGCCCCGCCTCCGGGAAGTCAGCGATGTAGACCTCACCCGGCTCCATCAAGGAGCCTCATCCGCACGCCGCCCTGCATTCCGGAGACCGATCGCCCGGATCGCCCGCTGCCGCCTCTCGTCCTCGACGATCTCGCGAACAGCCTCATACTCGGTCAGGGGGATCAGCACATACGCCTCGTTGGTCCGGGGATCGACCACCTGAGGAGGTTCGGCCTCCGTCGAATCGAGAACCCGCTGCTGCTGCTCGGTCAAGCGAATGGGCATGGCCGCATTATCCCTCAGCAGACCCAGCGCCGCATCCCCCCGACTCACACCAGCCCTGCCTTCCTCAGCCGTTCCATGAAGCTCGGCTTCCTGGCGTGCTCCTCACACAGGCGAAGAAGGCGCGCCTCCGCTTCAGACCCTCGGCCGCTTCGGAGAGCCAGATCCCGTAAGTCGCAAAGGAGCTTGACCGCCTCGTCGTACCGCCCGGGCTGCTTGGTGGCGATGAGCGCATCCACCTGCTCCCAGGCCTTGGCCTCCCGCTTGGCGAGGTTGTCGAAATATCGCTCTCGCTCCTCAGCCGCCTCCCGCTCACGCCGAGCCCGTTCGGCGGCGGCTCGCGCTGCCTCCTCTCGCCGCCGCTCTTCCGCGCGCGCCTCAGCCGCCTCCAAGAGCTCACCCACGGTTCGCGGAACACCGCCAGGCCGGAGCTCCCGCGGTGGCTGAGATTCGCGGAACCGCCGCAGCATCTCGGCGCGCAGGTGAGGCTCCTGCCCACCAACCAGCCGAACCAGCCAATCGGTCTTCGTGGCATCAGGTAACGTCGCGATCCACCGCTCTACGTCGAGCGAGGAAGATCCGTCGGCCTTGGGGATCTGGGCGGCGGCCGCCGAGAGGAGATCGCCGTCGATGCGGAGGAAATCTGCAAAGGCCTGGAGGGAGGCGGTCAGCTCACCCAGTCCGGCCGGGACCGGTGGCTCGGTCGCATCGTCGTCCAGCTCCCTTTCTTGGACGCATAGGAGCCACGCCAGGTAGAGCGCCCGATGATCACCTGCAGCGAGATCGGACCGAAGCGGAATCAGCGAGGAGAGCCAGCCGCTCCCGTCATCGTTCCAGTCGCCGCCCTCCTCCTCGGAAGACAGCTCCAGGATGACGAAGTCGCAGTGGACACGAGCCGACGCGGCCCGGCCACCGCAGTACCGCTTCGCGGTCTTCAGGTCGAGAGTCTTCCGAGGGAGCCGGATCATGAACTCGTGCGTGCCCCAGTTCGCCAGGTAGAGGAACGCATCGAAGTACTTCTCCATCCAGGCGGAAGGGTCCCCCTTGAAGCTCCCCCACTCGTAGTGGTTCACGAACCGGGTGGCCGTGATGGTTGCGCGGGACGAGCACGCGCGCAGCTGTCCCATCTCGCGCTCGGTGAGCGGCCTGTCCACGGCCTGGAACTCGTAGTACTGGTACTCGCTCACGGCTCACTCTCCTGACCTGTACGGAGCCGCTTTGCCTCCCGCCTCGAAGCCTTCCTCTCCTCCTGCCGACGGGCCATGTCCTCGATCGACAAGACGACATCGAGGCGCGGCTTGCCGAACCGCTTCTCGTACAGGTGCTCGATGAATCGCGCCAAAGGCAGCTTCCAGGGTTCCTGCTTGTGGTTGTCGAGCTTGCCGAGCTTCCCCGGATTCATTCCAAGCTCCCGCGCCATCTGCACCTGGGCATGCGAGAGGGTGGTGCCGCTTCCGCGCGTCGATCCAGACCTGCAGCCGAGCAGAAATACTCTTTCGGGCCATCCTCGGTACCATCTCCTTGGGTCGTCCAGCATGCCTGGAGACGAATGATACCGCAGACAAAGAAGCGAGCGCGAGAGACGCCAACACCCTCCCAGCCCGTCCCTGCTGTCCTTGTCGTCCTTGTATTTGTCCCTGTTCGTCCGTGCCTGTCCGTGCTCGTCCGTGTACGTCCCTTCGCCCTCAGGCAGCGGTTCCCCCTCTCCCGGCCGGCGGGGGGGCGATGGGAGAGGGGGCCAGGGGGTGAGGTCCTGGGCGGGCGGGGGGCATTTCACTCCCCCTCCCCAAAATACCGAACCGCCTCCGCGTCATACTCCACCGTCCGCTCCCGAACCCCCTCCGCCTCACCAACCCCCGCCTCCCCCCGCACATACCCGATCGCCCGATACGTCCTCAGCCGCCGCTCGAACATCCGCGCCAGCACAGGCACCTCCCGGTCCACATAGTCGAAGATCCGCACTTCGGTCTTCCTCGGGTGCAGCCGGTGCAGCCGCCCCGTGTACTGCACCAGCGTCCCCTTCCACGACACCGGCACCGCCAGCACCAGCGTATCCAGCCGCCGATCGTCAAACCCCTCGCCGATATACCGCCCGGTCGCAAGAACCAGCCGCTCCTCCGCGTCGGGCACCGCCGCCAGCCGGTCAGCGAGCTCGCGCCGCTCCTTCGCCGTCATTCCCCCTTGCAGGACCACCAGATGACGCACGAACCCACGCAACTGCTCCGCGAAGTACTCGAGGTGGTCCCTCCGTTCCGTCAGGAGGATCGGAGAGCGGCCCTCCTCCAACGCATGGAGCACATCGTCCAGAATCAACCGGTTCCGCGCCTCATCCGCGGCCAGCACCGCATAGATCCCCTGGATCCCCGCCTCCGCGCCGCCTGGGCCGGAGGCTCCGCCGGAGACCGCCGCCTTCGCGATCTCCGCGAAGCCGGCGTCTCCATCGAAAGCCAGCGCTTCAACCCAGGAGACGAAGCCCCCGCTTCCGCCTCCTGGCTCTGGCGCATTTCCCCTTCTCCCGCGAGGGGGGAGTGCGTGTGGGAGAAGGGGTCAGGGGATGAGGGGTCCCGGCGAAGCCGGCTCTTCGTCTTTTTCCCCCTCTCCCGGGGGAAGGGCGGGCAATGGGAGAGGGGGCCAAGGGGTGAGGTCCCGGGAGGGGGCGCCCTCTCCCGCTACGCGGGGGAGGGTCGGGGAGGGGGCCGCGCCCCTCCAAGGCCTCACCGTCCGCTTCGTCGCGGGCCGCCCCGCCCCGGCCGAGGCGATCGACATCTCGCCCGGCGCCCCATCGCCGCTCGCCCCATCCTTCGCCGCCTGCGACGACGAGGCCTACCGGCGCGAGCTCCTCCAAGCCTTCCACGCCGGGCGTCTGGTCGCCACGCTCACCAGCCGGGCCGAGTGGTCCCTCTGGGCCGACCCGGCCGCGCTCTACAACCCGCGCCCGGTCCTCGAAACCGCCCTCTCCAAGCTGGGTGCCGTCCTTGGGCTTTGAGCAGGCCATGGCCGTCCTCGTCCGCTCGCGACATGAAGGCACCCATCGCTTCCTCCTCGTTGTCATCGCCCTGCACGCCGACCAGAGCGGCGAGTGGCAGGCCGATCAAACCACGCTGCAAAGGGAAACCTGCTTGAGCCGCCGCCAGGTCCAGAGACTCCTCGCCGATCTCGTGGCGTCCGGCGAGCTCTCGCTGGCCTCCCGCAGGGGCCGCGGCAAGCTCTCCACCTTCCAGATCCAGGTAGGAGAAAATGCGCCACCGGCGACGCATTTTCCCGATCAGAAATGCGCCGTCCATGACGCATTTCCCGCCCAGAAATGCGCCGCCGGTGACGCATTTCCAGCCCCCCTTGGTCCCCCTTTTCCCCCAGACCCCCCAAATCCCCCTATATCCCCCAGAAACTCAGGAGACCTCCGGTCTCCGGCCCCTCACGGGGCCGCGAAGCGCCGTCTTCCGAGTGAACCTGCTTCTCGAAGAGGCAGGCGTGCCGCTCCCGTCGCCTGCCCAGATCGGCCTCTGGTCGAAAACCCTGGGCGGCATCGAGCCCCTTCTCGATCTGCTCCGCGGGCTCATCCAGGCCGGCCTCGCCAACAAGCGAGAGCCCCTGCGCTACGTCCATCGCGTCGTCATGGAGCGCGCCGCTCACCCCGAGCCCGCGCGCCCTCCCGTGCGCGCCCCCAAGACCCGCAACCCCGTGCTCCTGGCCGGCTCCGACGAGACCCGCCGGCAGCTCGCCCTGGAAATCATGGCCAAACAGGGAGACAAGAAATGACCCTCTGGAACTGCAGCCGCAGCGGTGAAGAGCAGATCGCCTTCGCCGCCATCCCCGACGACCTGCTCTGCCACGCCTGCCACGAAGCGCAGGCGGCCCTGAGCCGGTTCACTGAAGCGGACGCGGGCATCCCCGAGCGCTACCGCCGCCTCACCCGCGAGACCTGGTCCGCCTGCTTCCAGCGCCCCTGGCCCGCCACCGTCGAAGCCTGGTCCGGCACCCCTCACTGGCTCGCCATCTGGGGCCCCACCGGCACCGGTAAGACCGGCCTTGCCACCGTCCTCCTCGCCGAGCACCTGCGCACCGGCCGCCGCGGCCGGTGGATCTCCGGCCCCGAGCTGTCCCGCCGCATCCAGCGCGACTTCACCGCGGTCGAGGAAGTGATCGCCCCCCTCCTCTCCACATCCCTCCTCATCCTCGACGAGCCGCTCACCGGCGCATCCGCCGACTGGTACACCGAGCGCCTCCTCCTGATCACCCGCACCCGCGACGACAGGGGCCTGCCCACCATCGTCACCAGCCAGCTTCTCCCCGAGTTCCTGGCCGAGCCGGCCCCCGCCGTGCCGCCGCCGATCCTCTCCCGCTGGCTCTCCGGGCTCCACATCAAGGAGGAGCTCGGCACCACGGACATCCGCCTCAAGAGGGCGCTCTGATGGCCAGCCAGAAAGCTCTGCCGCACAGCGAGGAAGCCGAGCGCGCCGTCCTGGGCGCCCTGCTCCTGGAGCCCGCGCACCTCGCCCGCGTCCGCACGTGCCTCCAGCCGCGCGACTGGTACGTCGAGCGCCACCGCCTGCTTTACCAGGCCTTCCTCGACGTCGCCGACGCCGGCGCCACGCCCGACGCCCTCACCCTCCAGGCCCACCTCGAGCAGGCCGGCACGCTGGCAGCCGTCGGCGGTATCGCCTGGCTCGCCACCCTCGACCTCGACCTGCCCGACATCGGCCGGCTTGATGAGTACGCCGAGATCGTTCGCGAGAGGAGCGTCCGGCGCGACCTGATCGCCGACGCCCGGAAGGCGATCCTGGAAGCCATCGGCACCGCGCGGCCGGTCGCCGAGCTGCTCGCCGACCTCCGAGCCGGCGCCGATCACCTCCTCGGCCGCGCCGCCCGTGTCCGATGGGAGGAAGCCGGCGCCGTCCTCGACCGCCTCCTGATCACCATCGAAGATGGCCATCCCGAGGACCTGCGCGGCCTCACCACCGGCTATCCCGATTGGGACCGCCTCGGCCCCGGCTTGCTGCGCGGCGGTCTCTACGTCCTCGCCGGAAGGCCCGGAATGGGCAAGACCTCCCTCGCCCTCGACATCACCCGCCACGTCGCCGTCGAGCTGCACAAGCCCGTCGGCGTCTTCTCCCTGGAGATGCGCGCCGACGAGCTGGGCCTGAAGCTCCTCTCCGCCGAAGCCGACATGTCCGCCCGCTTCGCCCGCTCCTGCAAGCTCTCCAGCCAGCACTGGCGAGACCTCTACGCCGCCGTCCGGCGCATCGCCGGTGCCCGCCTCTACCTCGACGACACCACCGGCCTGGTGCTCCGAGATCTGGAGGCTCGCGCCTGGTGGCTCAAGACCCGGCACCCCGATCTCGCCCTCTTGGTCATCGACTACTTGCAGCTCATCACCGCCGGCGTCAAGGTCGAGCAGCGCCGCCTCGAGATCGCCCTCATCACGCGCCGCCTCAAGGCCCTCGCCGGCCAGCTCGGTATCCCGGTCATCGTCCTCTCGCAGCTCAACCGCGAAGTCACGCGCCGCAGCGATCCGCGCCCCCAGCTCGCTGACCTGGCCGAGTCCGGCGCCATCGAACAGGACGCCGATCAGGTCGCCTTCATCCACCGCCCCGAGGTCTACGACCCCGACGAGCACTCCTTCCGAGGCCTCGCCGAGATCATCGTAGCGAAGCACCGCCAGGGCGAGACCGGCACCATCCAGCTCACCTGGTCCGGCACCACGACCTCGTTCCGCAACCCCTCGACCCCGGCCCCGGCCGGCCCGGACCCGTTCTGATGAACCTCGATCCCCGCCGAGCCCGCGCGGTCCTCTCCCAGGTCGATCCCGCCCGGACGTGGGGTTGGCCCGTGGGCCTGCGCGACGGCGCCCTCTTAGGGCTGCTCGCCGCCGGCCTCACCGCCGAAGAGCTCGCCGGCCTGCAAGCCTCCGCCATCACGATGGACCGGGGAACCCTCCGGGTCACCGTCCACCGCCATGGCTTCGCCTGGTCCGTCGCCCTCACGGCCGACGTCGGCGGCCACCTGATCGCCTGGATTAGCGAGCGGCGCCTGTGGGGATCCGCCCAGCAGGTCTTCACCGGTCCGCGGGACGTGCTCACGCCGATCGGCGTCCGCAAAGTCCTCATCCGCTACTGCAACCCGAAACCCGCACCCGCGCGCCGGAGAAGGCGCAGGAGAACCCCGTGAAAATTGCCCTCTACGCCCGAGCCACCGCCGAAGGCGAGCCGGTGGAAAAGGTCCTCGCCGGCCTCGCCGCCCACGCGGCCCGGAAAGGCTGGGAAGTCGTCCTTCAAGGTGCCGACCAGACCCCTGGGCCGGGAGCCCCGAGAGAAAGCCTCAGCCGCCTGTTCCGATTCATCCGAGCGAACGCCATCCAGGGCATCCTCGTCCTCTCCTTGAGCCAGCTCGCGCGCTCCCTCCGCCACCTCACCGATCTGGGCCAGCAGCTCGCCGCCCAGGGCGTCGCCCTGATCGCCCTCGAAGACGGCCTCGACACCACCGACCTGGCAAGCGCGCTCCGCTGGCGAGACTGGCTCGAAACCTCCTCCCGGCTCGACCGCCAGCTCCGCGCCGAAGCCGCGAAGCTCGCCCACCTACGAAGCCCCGGAGAGCGCTGGGGCCGTCCCACCGGTCGCCGTCAACCCCGTCGAGCTGTTGGACCTCTGGCGGGGGAGGGGCGGCCGCCGTCCGCTCTCCCAGCGGGAGCTCGCCGCCAGGCTCGGCGTCTCCAAAACCACCGTCCGCAAGCACCTCGACCTCCTCCGCGAAACCGGCGAGCTCCTCGACCAGGCCCAAGCCGGCCGCCTCGCCGCCGAGCAACGCCGGCGAGGCCGGAATGCCAACCCCCTGAACGACGACGACCTCACCGCCGCCTGGAGAGCCACCCCAAGCTGCGCCACCATCGCCCGCACCCTGCACGTCCGCCGCAGCCGCATCGAAACGAGACTTCGCGAGCTGGGCCTGCTGCCGTCCAACACCGAGAGGGCCGGATAAATGCTGTCTCTGGAAGAATGCCGCCAGATCCTGGGAGACGACGCGCCCGCCGACGATCGCCAGCTCGAAGAAGAGCGCGACGACGCCTACCGTCTCGCCCGCCTAATCCTCGAGCTCTACCTCGCCGAGACCGGCAACAAGTTGCCGAAACGGTCGACAAAGAACCCCCAATATATGATATAAAGTTTCTCGGCAGAAGTCGAGCGTATCCCGTCAAAAGACATAAGGGAGGGAGAACAAGAACCGATGAGAGCCTACATCTACACCCGCGTCTCATCCGAGGAGCAGGTCTCCAACCTGTCCCTCGACGTCCAGGAAAAGACCTGCCGGGAGTATTGCGCCCGCAACGGCTGGGCCGTCGAAGCCGTCTTCCGCGAGGAAGGGGAGAGCGCGAAGACGGCGGACCGGACGGTCCTCAAACAGATGATGTCGGCCCTGCGGTCGCGCCCCGGCTGCGTCGATTTCGTTGTTGTGTACGACACCTCGCGCTTTGCGCGCGACGTCTACGTCCACACCTCCCTCAAGCAGCTCCTGATGAAATCGGGAGCCCGCCTCCGCGCCGCCACCCAGCCCTTGGAAGACACCGCCGCCGGCCGCGCCATCGAAGGCGTCTTCGCCGTCTTCAACCAGCTCGACAACGAGCTGCGAGCGGAGAAGATCGAGGCCGGCATGAAAGAGACGGTCGCGCGGGGTCGTTGGCCCTGGAAGGGCGGTCGGCTACCGGAACGACCGCACGCCGGACGGCCGGAAGGCCGTCGTCCCCGACCAGCAGGCCCGACTGGTGCGGAAGGGATTCGAGGCGGTCTCCGAAGGCGAGGCGCCCGCGGCCGTCCTGCGGCGCCTGACCGCCCAGGGACTGGCCACGAAGAAAGGCCGGCCCATCCGCCTCCAGGAGTTCCGCCCGATGCTGCGCGAACCTTTCTACAAGGGCGTGGTGCGCTCCACCCATTGGGGGATCGAGACGCAAGGCCAGCACGAGGCGCTGGTCGATCCCATGACCTGGGCCCGGGTGCAGATCCAGCTCAGCGGCCAGCCCTTACCGCCGGGGCTCCTGCAGCGGAACAAGGCCAACCCCGAGTTTCCCCTCCGTGGCTTCATCCGTTGCGAGGCCTGCGGGAAGCCCCTAACGGCCTCGCTGAGCCGCGGCAAGATGGGAGTCCGCTACGGGTACTACCGCTGCTGGAACAAAGAATGCGGAGCCATCCAACTGCGAGCCGAGACCCTCGAAGAGCTCTTCGGAGCCCTGCTGCGCCGGGTCCAGCTCGTCCCGGGGAGGGTGCACCTGGTCGAGCGAGCCCTCCTGGACCTCTGGCGAGATCTCCGGAAAGGCTCAGTCCAGGAAGCCGCGCAGGTGAAAAAGCGAATCACCGAGCTGGAGCAGCGCAAGAAGCGCCTCGTCCAGGCCTACATCTACGACCAGCTCATCGACCGAGCCACCTACGACGAAGAGCTGGCCGGCCTCGAAGAATCCCTCACCTTCACCCAGTTGGAACTCCGGGATGCCGCCATAGAAGACTTCGATATGGAAGCCTCCCTGGGCTACGCCAGATCAATCCTGACAAACACTTACAAGCTCTGGGAAGCATCCGATTCCGACCAGAAGCGCCGATTCCAAACCCTCATCTTCCCCCAAGGCCTAACCTTCGACGGAAAGACAACTTGGAACCCCCGCAACAGCCTTTATTTTCAGTGCTTTAGAGCCGGAACCGATCGATTTGGCGGGATTGGTAGCGCATACGGGATTCGAACCCGTGTTACCGGCGTGAGAGGCCGGCGTCCTGGACCCCTAGACGAATGCGCCACAATATCAAGGCATGCCCGATGCGACGTCCATCGAACGCCGCGAAGCGTAACACACCACTTTTGAACCTTCAACCCTCGGACGGTATTCCGCCGCATTGTAGTAGGGTAGAGACTCGGGCATCATGCCCCCGGAGAGTTTTGTCGTGCCCTTGAAGCTGGTCGCTGTCACCGGAGATCGCTCTCTTGTGCTCCCCAACGGGCGCTCGCTCCTGGTGGGCCGGGCCATGGCCTGCGATCTCGCGATCTCCGACCCGACCATCTCCCGCCGGCACGCCGAGCTGGAGCCGTTCGAGGGAGCCATTCTCGTCCGCGACCTGGATTCGACCAACGGGACGTTCGTCAACGGCGAGCGGATCCGGGAGGCGCTGGCGCCACTAGGGTCGCGGATCGCCTTCGGCAAGGTCGACTTCGACATCGTCGAAGAGGCGCCGATCTCACTGCCGCTGCCGGACTCCGGCGATGAGAGCGGCCTGGATGCCACGATCCTCCGCCAGATGCCGGTCCGCGGCACCGCGGACATCGCCGCCCGTCTCGCCATCGCTCCCCAGGGCGCGTCTCTCCTCAAGATCCAGGGCGAGTCCGTCGTCGATCGTCAGGCCCGCAAGCTCGACCTCCTCCTGGACATCGCCAAGGAGCTCTCGCAGCAGACCGAGATCGGCCGGCTGCTTGAAAAGGTCATCGACGTCGCCTTTCAGGTGATGAGCGTCGACCGGGTGGCGATCCTGCTCACGGGACCGGACGGCGAGCTCGTGCCGCGGATCTCCCGGAGCCGCGGCGACCGGCCGGACGTGGAGTGGCACGTGCCGCGTGTCATCGCCCGCCGCGCGGTGGCCGAGCGGGTGGCGTTCCTGATCGAGAACGTCCCCGCGGACGTCCGGTTCGGCGAGGGGACGATCCTGCGCCAGCGGGTGCAGAGCGCACTCTGCGCGCCGCTCCTCGGCGGACAGGGAAGCGTGCTCGGTCTCATCTATCTGGACAACCTGGGCGCTACGCATTCGTTCAGCGAGGAGGACCTGGAGTTCCTCACCGCGTTCGCCGGCATGGTTTCGATGGCGATCGAAAACAGCCAGCTCGTCGAGCGGGTCCGGCGCGAAGCCGTGGTGCTCTCCAACTTCCAGCGCTACTTCGCCCCGGACCTCGCGCGCCAGATCGTGGACCAGGAGGGGGAGATCCAGCTCGGCGGGGCCAAGCGGCGGGTGGCCATCCTCTTCTCGGACATCCGCGGCTTCACGTCGCTCTCCGAAAAGATGAGCCCGGACGAGATCGCCAACCTCCTCACCAGCTATTTCACCGAAATGGTGGAGATCGTCTTCGAGCACGGGGGCACGCTCGACAAGTTCATCGGCGACGCTCTGATGGCGCTCTGGGGTGCGCCGCTGGCGCGAGAGGACGACGTGGACCGCGCCACCCAGGCCGCCCTGGCTATGCAGCGGCGGCTCGAGCGACTCAACCGGGACTCGGTCAGCCAGGGGCGGCCGACGCTGGCGATCGGGATCGGGCTCGACGTGGGCGAGGTCTTCGCCGGCAACATCGGCAGCGAGCGCCGACTGGAGTATACGGTGATCGGCGACGCGGTGAACACGGCCGCCCGGCTCTGCTCCGAGGCGAGCCCGGGCGAGGTTCTGATCTCCGAGTGTCTCTACCGCTCCCTGACCAGCCCGCCGCCGGTCGACGTGCTCGCGCCGCTGCAGCTCAAGGGAAAGACCCAGCCGGTGCCGGTGTACCGCGTGGACTGGACGGAAGAGCGGCCGACGCCCCCCCAGGGGAGTCCCTCGGACGCGACGACCACCTCGGGGACTCTCCCCTTCCGGCAGTTCCAGAAGACCAAAGAGCTCATCCCTCCTTGAAGATGACCTTCACACCGTCGGGATCATGGGTCTCGAAGATGAGCGCGCCGTCCGTGTCGCGACGCAGCCCGCCGGGGATGTTCTTGTCGCGGAAGTGCGCCTCCTGATAGGCGGCTTCGGCCGAGGGGACGAGCAGGGCGAGCGTCAGCTTGTGCTGGGGGCCGACATAGTCGTACGTCTCGTCCCACGAGCGCGGTCCTTCGGCGGCGGCGCCGCGGCCCAGGACCTGGATTACGGCGGCACCGGCCTGGAAGAGCGCACTCCGCTCGTCCTCGCGGTCCCAGGCCTGCAGGCGCGGGAAGGCCAGCGACTCTCCGTAGAAGCGGCAGGTGCTGTCGAAGTTCTTGGCCCGGACGACCACCCGGAACTGGCGGATCTCCATCGGTTCCTCTCCTTGGACTGGGAAGACATCCACCGCGCCGGTCGGCCGCGGTGAGCCCACAGCATTACCACACCGGGAGCCCCCTTTCCAAGCAGGACCCGAGCGGGACGAAGCGGGAGCGGAGTCGGTGGTATCCTCTCCGGCGTGAAAGACAGGCGCTTTCTGGGATTCCTCGCTCTGGTCAGCCTCCTCCTGCCGGTGCTCGTCGCCGCCCAGGCGCAGCGCGCCCAACTCCCTGCTCCACCTCCGCCGGCCGCTGCCGCTCCACGCCAGCCGATAGCGTTGATCGACGGCGCCGAGTTGCCGGTGCCGGTGACCCTCGGGCCCACGGGACCGCTCTTCGGCCTCGCCGCCCTGGTCAACAATCTCGGCGGAACGCTCGAGGCGGACGAGGCGGGGGAGAGCTTCACCCTGACGATCGAAGGCAAGGACGTGGTGATCGGCGTCGGCAGCGCGATCGTCACCGTCGGAGACAACATCGTCTCCCTCTCGCAGCCGCCGACCCGCGGCGAGGGGACGCTCCTGGTGCCCCTCGATTTCCTCCAGAAGACGTATGGCGACCTCGCCGGCTTCGCCTTCGAATGGCGCCCGGGCGTGCAGCAGCTCGTCATCTCCCGCCGGGCCGCCCGCGAGATCCCGGTGTTTCTCGACGTGGTCCATCTCCAGGGGATGACCACGGTGGTCCTGCAGTTCCCGGAGGCGCCGCGCTACCAGGTCCTGCGGCAGCCCGGCCAGGTCGACGTGCAGATGATGGGCGACCGCCTGGCACCGCCGCCCGCGCCGCCGGTGGCGACGGATCCCCTGGTCCAGGGCGTGACCATCGCCCCCGAGCAGGTGCGCATCCAGCTCGCTCCAGGGGCGCAGGCCTCCAGCTACGTGCTGGAGAATCCATTCCGGATCGTCTTCGACGTGCATCTTCCGTCGCAGGCTCCCGCCCCGGTGGCGCCCGGCCCGGCGGCGCCCCAGCAGGCGCCCGGCGTCCGTACGATCGTGCTCGACCCTGGCCACGGCGGGACCGAGACCGGTGCCATCGGGCCGAGCGGGATCCAGGAGAAGGAGCTGACGCTCACTCTCGCCCGCGAGCTCGAAGCCCGCCTGGAGTCGCAGCTCGGCGTGCGCGTCGTCCTCACGCGCAACGAGGATGCCAACCTGCCACACGATGCGCGGACGGCGATCGCCAACCAGAACAAGGCCGATCTCTTCATCTCGATCCACCTGAACTCATCCCTCGGCGCCGGTGCACACGGGGCGGAGACGTACTTCCTGAGCGCCGAGGCCTCGGACGCCGCCGCCGAGCGCATGGCGGAGGCCGAGAACGCGGCCGGCGGGGCGCTCCCCGAGGGGACAGCGGGTCTGGAGGCACAGGATCTGGAGCTGATCCTCTGGGATCTCGCCCAGACCCATCACCTCCTGGAGAGCCAGCGCTTCGCTGCGATGATCCAGGGGGAGCTGAACCAGACCCTTCAGCTCCGGGACCGCGGCGTCAAGCAGGCCCGGTTCCGGGTCCTGAACGGTGCGGCCATGCCGGCCGTGCTGGTGGAGCTCGGCTTCATCAGCAATCCGGACGAGGAGAAGAAGCTCCAGGATGGCGCCTATCGCACGGAGCTCATCGCCTCTCTGACCCGCGCCATCGGACGCTACAAGGCGCTGGTGGAGAACCGGCCGGAGCCCCCCCAGGTCAGTCAACCAGTCCAGCCGGCGCAACCCTCCCCCGGAGCCACCGGGACCACCCGCCCGCCGCAGCCTCGGTCGCCGGGGAGACGATGAACCGGCGCGCGGCGGCATTCATCCTGGGCCTCGCGCTGGCCCTGCTGGCCGGGGGCGCGCTCTGGTGGTGGCTCCAGGGGCGCGACAGCGGCGGTCCGGAGAGTGGACCGGCCGGGAGCGCCGCCAAGCCGGCCCCGGTGTCGTTCGAGCTCTGGGTGCCGGACGGGATCGGGCTCCACGTCGAGCGCCGCGAGCTGCAGGTGACCTCCGTTCCCAAGGACCGCATCCGGCGGATCACGGAGACCCTACTGACGCCCCGGCCCGACGGCGTCCGCCTCTTCCCCGAAGGGGTCGCGCTCGCCGGCGTCCAGCTCTCCAAGGACGGGACAGCCTACGTGAACCTGGTGTGGGAGGGGCACGAAGATCCGCCGCCCTCCGGATCCACGGAGGAGCTGCAACGCGTCTACAGCCTCGTCAACTCGATCACCACGAACGTGCCCGAGGCGCGCCAGGTGACGCTCCTCTGGAACGGCCTGCAGCGCCCCACGTTCGCCGGCCATCTGGACACCAGCCGGCCGCTCACGCCGATGGCCGCGCTGCGCACTCGCTGATGAGAGGTTGATTTTGGACGCGATCGGGGTTTTCGATTCTGGAGTTGGCGGCCTCACCGTCGCCGCCGCGCTCCGCCGCCGGCTGCCGCGGGAGTCGATCCTCTATCTCGGGGACACGGCGCGCCTCCCCTACGGCAGCAAATCTCCGGATACGGTCACGCGCTACACGCGGCGCAACATCGAGTTCCTCACCGAGCGCGGGGTCAAGGCGGTGGTGGTGGCCTGCAACACGGCCTCGGCTCTCGCCCTCCCTCAGCTCGACCCTGATCACCATCTGAAGATTCCCACCTGGGGCGTGATCGAGCCCGGGGCGCGCAAGGCGGCGGCGGTCAGCCGGGGCCGGGTCGGGATCATCGCGACCGATGCGACGGTCCGCTCCGACGCCTATCCGCAGGCCCTCCGCGCCATCCGGCCGGAGCTGGAGATCTTGAGCCAGGCCTGTCCGCTCTTCGTCCCGCTGGTCGAGGAGGGGTGGCACGACGATCCGATCACCGAGCAGATCGCCGAACGCTATCTCAGGCCGCTCCTCGACGCCGGAGTCGACACCCTGGTGCTCGGCTGCACGCACTACCCGCTCCTCGTGCCCGTGCTGCGGCGCGTGGCCGGGCCGGACGTGACGTTGGTGGATTCAGCCGAAGCCGTGGCCGAGGTGGTCGCCGCCGGCCTCGCCGCAGGGGGGATCGAGGCGGCGGCCCGCCATACACCGGAGCACCACGTCTGCGTGACCGACGCGGGGGAGAAGTTCCACCACCTAGCCGGGCGGATTCTCGGGGAGGACGTGACGCTGGAGTGGGTGGAGGTGACCTAGAGGCTGGGCACCGCGGCGAGCGGCAGGCTCGCCGCCCGCACCCGCGAAACCCCCTCGCCCGGCGCGTCCTCGACCCAGGCCAGCCAGAGGCGGTCTCCGGAGACCGCGGAGCGCGGGAAGCCGGCCGAGCGGGCGGCGCTGGTAGCGGCGATCGTTACCGGCTCGCCAGCGGCCCCTTTGGGGCTGACGCGCCGCAGGCGGACGGCGGCCCCCTTCTCCTGGAAGGCGAGCCAGCTCACGACCGCGTCCCCCTTGGCATCCAGTTGCAGGTCGACCCGGCCGAGCGGCTTCTCGCCGTCGATCAGGACAGGCGCTCCGAACCGCTGACCGCCATCCTCCGAAAAGGCGAGTTGGACTCGGGGCCCCGCCGGCGGCGCGCCGGTGAACCAGGCTACGGCCACCCGCCGCCCCGCCGCGGCCACCGCCGGACCGTTCACCGGACAGCCGGGGATCTCCCAGTTGTCCTGGTGGACCGGTGCGGGGGTGCTCCAGCCCGCCGCCGTCTTCCGCACCACGTAAATATCCCGGATCTCTTTGTCGGAGCGGTCGCGGAAAGCCACGATCGGACCGTCGGCGGTCAGCGCGGCGTCGGTCTGGCAACAGTCGCAGACGCGCGAGTCCAGAACTTCCTCGAACCCCGCCTTGCCCGCGAGCCCGGTGCGAAGGGCCATGGGACCTTCTTTCACCGTCTCGCGTCCGTCGAGCCAGATGGCGCGCAGCCCGGTTCCCTCGGGGACCCAGGAGACGAAGCCGTGCTCGGCGGGGATGCGGTCGGAGTGGAGGAGCCCCGCCGGGCTCCAGGTGGCGCCACCATTGGTCGAGCGGGCCAGGAAGATACCGTAGGCATAGGTGTCACCTCCGGTCTTGGCCAGCCAGTGGGCCGTGAGCGAGCCATCCGCCGCCTGCGCCACGGCCGGAAAGTCGGCCCAGTTCGCGAAGAAGTCCTTCCCCGCGGCGATAGTCACCGGGGTCGACCAGCGGCCGTCCCGGAAGCGGGAGAAGCGGAGGGCGTGCGACTGCGTTTCCGCGCCGCCGCGGCCCGCCGGCCCCCGCTCGAGCCAGGTGAGGAGCAGGCCGTCCGCCGTGGGCGTCAGGCTGGGAGCCATGGCACCGGAAACGGCAGGGGGATCGGCCGGCGTCCAGCCGGCCAGGCTCGGGTCGGCCCCGCCGTTCCGCACGCACACGGCCCCGACTCCCGCGAGGAGAGTCAGGGCCGCTAGAGGAATGGAGAGCCTACTGCTGGGCATTCGCCGCGACGTCTGCGTTGCCCATCGTGATCACGCCGCAAGCGAGGCGGTCGCCGGCATCGCCGGTCGGCTGCGTCTTGCAGTCGTCCGCCTTGGCATGCAGGATGATCGCCTTGCCCACCACCGAGTTGGGGCCGGAGAGCGAGAGCAGGTTCGTGGTGGCCTCCAGGTGCCCGGTACCGCCGGTCACCGGGATGTTCCCGAGATCGCCCGCGTGGCGCGGCTCGGTCGGCGGGCAGGCATGCTCCGTGTTGGCCGGATTGAAGTGGCCGCCGGCCGAGGTGAAGTGCTTGTCTCCCTCGCCGTGGGTGCACTCGCCGGTCTGGTGGACGTGGAACCCGTGATCACCATCCTGGTCCACCCCTTCGAGGTGAGCCACGACCCGGACGCCGTTCCCCTCCGGGGTAAAGGTGATGGTTCCCTTGAAATCCGTATCGTCCGGGGCACCTTGCAGGGTCGCCGTCGCCGTCTCCAGCGCCGGGGCCTGCTCGGGCTCGGGAGCCGGGGCCGTGGTGTTGATCGTGGGTTGGCCGGCGCCGCTCTCGCCGGTCGCATCGGATTCGATGTTCCGGTCCTTTTTGCAGCCGGCCAGGGACAGCAATGACATCACCGCGACTGCCGCTACGAGCTTCTTCCGATCCATACTCTCTCCTCTCTCGCTGATCCAATGTCGAAAGAGACGCTCCGGCGGTCAAACCGGGGCGCCTACGGCCGGGACTTCAGCTCCATGCGTACGTCCGCGAGGTTCCGGGAGATGAGGATCTCCACGGGGGTGGCCGCCGCGTCGGTGCTGAGCCACAGGTCCATCTTCCCCTTCCACTTGTTGCGGCCGGGGAGCGATACCCCCCGGATGGAGTAATGCCGTGCCTTGATCCTTCCTCCCGGGAGCCTCCGCACCTCCGTCTCGAGCGGGATGACGACAACCGGGTAGATCTTACCGTCCGACCAGATCTCCATCCGCCGGGTCTTGGTCGGTGGATCGCTCCGGATAGCGAAGATGCCGGCGGCCACGTCGAGCACACGCTGCTTCTCGATCTCTTCGCTCTTCGACTTCGACTCCCCTCGCCAGGAGTAGGCGCTCCAGGCGCGGATCGGCTGCAGAGTCTTCTTGTCGATCTCCGAGCCATAGCGGAAGTACTCTCCCTGATGGCCTTGGCTCGAGGTGATCATGAGCTCGCTGCGGAGATGGCCATTGATGGTCTTGAAGCTGAGCGACCCCTCGCCCTGATTGGGCAGGAACAGGCCCGCGATGGCGCCCACGAAGTTCTTGAGCTGCCAGCGGTACTGGAACTGCTCGTCGAGGGCGACGACAGGGTTCCCTTCGCCCGTGGAGCCCAGGGCCGGAGTCAACAGCGTCAGCAGAGCGCCCGCCAGCACGATTCTTCGGATCGATTTCATCTTGGTTCCATTTCACGACCATCCGAAAAGTGGATGCGCTCTCCCTAGAACAAAAGCAAGCCGCCTGCCATGCCCGCTGGGGTAGACTCGCGCCCGCGAGCCGAAAGGAGAGATCTCATGCGCCGCCGCTCCGTCCTCCCGTCCGCCTTCATTGTTGCATGTCTGGCCTGTGCCGGCGCCGTCCGCGCCGCGGAGGCCCCCACACCCGAGGCATTCCTTGGCCACCGGGTCGGGGAGGACCGCAAGCTGGCGCCCTGGCCCAAGGTCGTGGAGTACCTGCGGACGGTCGACGCCGCCTCGGACCGGGTCTCGATCGAGTCGGCCGGCACCTCGACTCTCGGCAACGACATGCCGCTGGTCGTTCTGACCTCGGCGGCCAACCAGGGCAACCTGGAGCGCTACCGCGAGATCTCCCGCCGCCTGGCTTTCCCCGAGGGCCTCTCTGAGGAGGAAGCCAAGGCGCTGATCACCGAGGGCAAGACCATTGCCCTGGTCACCTGCTCGATCCACTCGACCGAGGTCGGCTCCACTCAGATGGCGATGGAATTCGTCCACGACGTCGCGACGACCCAGGACCCGGAGCTGCTCTCCTGGCTGGACGACGCCATCCTGCTCCTCATGCCCTCGATCAACCCTGACGGCCAGGTGATGGTCGTCGACTGGTATAACAAGAACCTCGGCACGCCGTACGAGGGCGGGCCGTTGCCCTGGCTCTACCACCCCTACGTCGGGCACGATAACAATCGCGACTTCTACATGCTGACGCAGAAGGAGTCCCAGGCGGTCAACCAGGTCCTCTACCACCGCTGGTTCCCCCAGATCTTCCTGGACGAGCACCAGATGGGCTCCACCGGGCCGCGCATGTTCGTGCCGCCGCAGGCCGACCCCCTCGCCCCGGAGGTCCACTCCCTGGTCTTCCGGCAGGCCGACATGCTGGGGACCAACATGAGCCTGCGCCTGGAGGAGGGGGGGAAGCTCGGCGTCGGCAGCAACATGATCTTCGACAGCTACTGGCCCGGCGGCACCCGCAACACGGCCTGGTGGAAGAACGTCACGGGCCTCCTTACCGAGGTGGCGAGCGCGGACATCGCGACACCGATGTGGATCGAGCCCGGTGAGCTGCGCGGCGGGGTCAAGGGACTCGTCGAGTACCAGCGCCAGTCCAACTTCCCGTCGCCCTGGCCGGGCGGCTGGTGGCGCCTGCGCGACATCGTCGAATACGAGCTGATCGCAACGCGCAGCTTCCTGGAGTCGGCGGCCGAGAACCGCCGGGAGCTGCTTTCCAACTTCTGGCGCATGGCCCGCGAGGCGACCGAGCGCGGCCGCTCCGAGAGCCCCCGCGCCTGGGTCATCCCCGCAGGCCAGCACGATCCGCTGACGGCTCCCCTCCTGGTCGACCTGATGCTGCGGCACGGCGTCCAGGTGCAGCGGACCGACACCCCGGTCGTCGCCGGACGGGAGATCTTCCCGGCGGGCAGCTACGTCATTCCCGCGGCGCAGCCCTACCGGCAGTTCCTCCTCACCATGCTCCGCCCGCAGCGCTATCCCGAGGTGGTCGCTTCCGAGGGAGGGGAGATCCTGGCGCCGTATGACGTGACCTCCTGGTCGCTCCCGATCGCCCTGGGGGCCGAGGTGGTCGAATCGGACGGTCCGTTCGCCGGGATGGACGGCAGCCCGGCGCGCCTCGCCGACCTCCGCGAGGCGGTCTGGCCGGGCGGAGATGTGGCTGCGGGTGCCGGCGGCTGGCTGATCTCCCACCGCGCTGACACGTCCTTCACCGCGGTCAACGGGCTGCTCGCCGGGAAGCACCAGGTCTGGTGGCTGAAGAGCCCGGTCGCGGAGCTCGGCGGCGCGAGCGGACCGGGCGACTTCTGGGTGCCGGCCGGATCGGTGACGCCTGAGGAGCTCAGCCGGATCTCGCGGGATGCCCGCGTGGAGATCCGGCCGTTGGCGCAGGCCCCGACCGGATCGGCCTGGCGGATGCGCCCGGCACGGATCGGTCTCTACAAGCCCTGGGTAGCGAACATCGACGAGGGGTGGACCCGCTTCCTGCTGGAGCAGTATCACTTCCCGTTCGAGAACCTGGACAACGAAGCCCTGAAGAAGGGGACGTTCCGCGGCAAGGTGAACGTCATCCTGCTGCCATCCGAAGCAGCGGACATCCTGGAGAAGGGCGAGCCCGCCTCTGAGGAGATCCGGCGCGTCTGGGATCCGCTGCCGGCGCCGTATGCCGGCGGGATCGGCGCGGACGGAGGGGAGAAGCTCAAGAAGTGGATCGAGGAGGGCGGGACTCTCGTGGCCCTCGACGAATCGGCCGATTATGTGATCCATCTCCTGGGGCTGCCGGTGCGCAACGTCCTGGAGCGGGTCTCGACGAAAGACTTCCATGCTCCCGGCTCCATGCTGCGCATCCGGCTCGACACGGAGCACCCGCTGAGCCACGGGATGCTTTCCGAGGAAGCGGCCTACTTCGCCGATTCACCCGCCTTCCAGACGAGCCCGCCCAACGCGCGCTTCAGCCGACGCGTCGTCGCCTCCTACCCGGAAGCCGCCGAGGACATCCTGATCAGCGGCTATCTGAAAGGCGCCGAGCGCCTGGAGAAGAAGGCCGCGGTGGTCGACTTCCAGGTCGGCAAGGGACGGGTGGTCCTCATCGGCTTCCGCGCCCAGCACCGGGCGCAGCCGCACCGGACGTTCAAGCTGCTGTGGAACGCGCTGTATCTGGCAGGGATGGAGGAGGGGGCGGTGCCGTAAAGCGAAAGGACACAAAGGACTCAAAGGACCGAAAGGGCAGGTCAGTCTTCAGGCTCTTCGTCCTTTGTGTCCTTTAAGTCTTTTAGGTCCTTTCTTTTTCCCCTCAATCCCCCTCCAGCACCTCACGCACCTTCGCCGACAGGTCGCGCCCGCTGAACGGCTTCTTGAGGAGCGGCGCGTCGACCTGCGAGAGGCTCGGGACCTCGGCCAGGCCGGCGGGGTAGCCGGTGGCGAAGAGGACTTTCATGCCGGCGCGGTCATAGCTGAGCTGCTCGGCGAGCTCGACGCCGCTCATGCTGCCCATCAGGATGTCGGTCACCATCAGGTGGATCGGCCCGGGGTGCTTCTTGCTGATCTCCAAAGCCTGCGCGGCGTCCGCCGCCTCCAGCACGTTATACCCGTGCGCCGTGAGAATCTCGAGGAGTGGCCGCCGCACGTTCTCCTCGTCCTCGACGAGCAGGATCGTCTCCCAGGGGCGCTTGCGCGAGATCCCGTCCCCGGTCTCTGAATCGTCGACGGCCTCGGCGCTGGGCAGGAAGACAACGAAGCGCGATCCCTGGCCCGGCTCGCTGTCCGCCACGATGTGGCCGCCGCTTTGGATCACGATCCCGTAGGTCGTCGAGAGCCCCAGGCCGGTGATCTCCGAGCCCTGCTTGGTGGTGAAGAATGGCTCGAACACCCGCCGCCGCACCTCCTCGGTCATGCCCGGGCCGGTATCGGTTACCTTGAGCTGCACGTAACGGCCCGGCGAAAACCGGAGCGGGTGGTCCATGCCTGGCCGGACCTCGATCATCTTCGACTCGACTTTGACCATCCCGCCTTGGGGCAGGACATCCCGGGCATTGGAGATCAGGTTGAGGACCACCTGCTCCATCTGCGCGGGATCGATCTTGACGCGGTCGAGATCGGGGTCGAGCTCCATCCTCAGCTCGATGGCATCCCCCAGCACCCGCCGCAGCTTGTCATCGAGATTCGTCAGCACCGAGTTGAGCTGCAGGAGCTTCGGCTGCAACACCTGCCGGCCGCTGAATGCCAGGAGCTGGCGGGCGAGAGCCGCCCCCCGCTCGCCGACGCGCTCGATCTCACGCAGGTGCTTGCGCGCCGGCTCGTCCGGCTGCAGCCGGAGCAGGGCGAGCTCGGTTTCGCAAGAAATGGCGGTCAGGAGGTTGTTGAAGACGTGTGCGATGCCTCCCGCCAGGCGGCCCATCGCTTCCATGCTCTGCAGCTGGACCGACATCTCCTCGCTCTGCCGCAGCAGCCGGTGCGTCTCGGGAGACGACTTAGAGTCCTCCTCCGGCGCTTCGAGCTGCAATGACTCCTCGATCGGACGTACTGCCGCATGACTGGTGTTTTGTGTCCGCATAAGCGCTGTTCCCTTTCGGCTCTCGGGCATGAAGCCCGAGAGATCTGGGCATCCGTCGTTTGCCCCGACCTGCTCTTTGCTTATGCAGATTTCGGTCCAGGCTCAGAACATGCCGAGCTGGAGGCGGGCCGCTTCCGACATCATCGAGGGGTTCCAGACCGGGTCCCAGACCAGCTCGATCTCGGCCGAGGAGACGCCGGGTACGCCTTCGATCTTCGCCTGCACCTCGCCGGGGAGCGAGCCGGCCACCGGGCAGGCGGGGGAGGTCAGCGTCATCTTGATATGGACCAGGCCGTCCGCCTGCAGCTCCACGTCATAGATCAGCCCGAGCTCGTAGATGTTGACCGGGATCTCGGGATCGTAGACGGTCTTCAGGGCCTCGACGATTCCGTTCTCGACGTCGTCGGGGCTCGCGGTGGCCTGGGTCTGTGCGTCCTGGGCTGGATCAGCCATGGCGGTCTCCTGGAAAGAAGGCGTTCGTTGCGTGGATCATTCCGTCGAGACGGGCTGGTCCTTCTGCTGGAGGGCGGCCTCGAGAGTGTGCCAGGCGAGGGTGGCGCACTTGACGCGGATCGGGAACTCGCGGACCCCCGAGAAGACCGCGAGCTTGCCCAACTGCTCGGGATCGCCTCCGCCACGGGTGAGCAGCTCGTGGAAGACGTGGAACAGCGCGTGGGCCTCCTCGACGGTCTTCCCCCGCAGCGCCTCGGTCATCAGCGACGCCGACGCCGTGGAGATCGCGCAGCCGGTCCCCTGGAACGAAATGCCCTGGACGCGGCCATCCTCGACCTGGAGTTGGACCACAACCCGGTCGCCGCAGAGCGGGTTGTGCCCTTCGGCGGTCCGGTTGGCGTCCGGCAGCGGCCCGAAATTGCGGGGCCGCCGGTTGTGGTCGAGGATGACCTCTTGATAGAGGTCGCGCAGGTCGTCGCTCATCCAAAAATCTCCTGGACCTTCCGCAAGCCGGCGGCGAGGGCCTCTACTTCTTCTGGTGCGTTGTAGAGCCCGAATGAGGCCCGCGAGGTGGCCGGCACCCCGAAGCGCTCCATCACCGGCTGCGCGCAGTGGTGGCCGGCGCGCACCGCGATCCCCTCCTGGTCGAGGATCGTCCCCACGTCGTGCGGGTGGACGCCCTCCAGGACGAAGGAGATCACCGCGGCCTTGTGTGGAGAGGTGCCGATGAGCCGCACGCCCGGGATCTCGGCCAGCCTCTCGGTGGCCAGGGCCAGCAGCTCCCCTTCCCAGGCGGCGATGGCAGACCGGCCGATCCCGCTCAGGTAGTCGAGCGCCGCGGCCAGGGCCACGGCCCCCTCGATGAACGGCGTGCCGGCCTCGAAGCGGTGCGGCGGCGGCAGGTACGTGGTCTTCTCGTACGTCACCCGCACCACCATGCCGCCGCCCCCCTGCCACGGCGGCATCTCCGCGAGCAGATCCGACCGCCCCCAGAGCGCGCCGATGCCGCTCGGTCCGTAGACCTTGTGGCCGGAGAAAGCGTAGAAGTCGCAGCCCAGCTCCTGGACGTCAACTTCCATGTGCGGGGCTCCCTGCGCGCCGTCCACCAGGACCACCGCTCCGCGCGCGTGCGCCAGCTCCGCGATCTCGCGTACCGGCAGGATCGTTCCCAGCGAGTTCGAGACGTGGGCCACCGCCACCAACCGGGTGCGCTCCGAGAGGAGCCGCTCCAGCTCTTCCAGGATGACCGTTCCGCGGTCGTCGATCGGCGCCACCCGCAGGCGGGCGCCGCGCTCGGCGCAGAGCATCTGCCAGGGGAGGATGTTGGAGTGGTGCTCCAGCGCCGTGATCAGGATCTCGTCGCCCGCCCCCACGTTCTGCCGCCCCCAGCTCTGCGCCACCAGATTGAGCGCCTCGGTGGTGCCGCGGACGAACACGATCTCCTCCGGGCGCGCCGCGCCGAGGAAGCGCTGCACGGTGCCGCGGGCGCTCTCGTAGGCTTCGGTGACGCGCTGCGTCAGCGTGTGGACGCCCCGCCCGACGTTGGCGTAAGAGGTTTCATACACCGAGGCAAAGGCGTCGAGCACGGCCCGCGGCTTCTGGGTGGTCGCCGCGTTGTCCAGGTAGACGAGCGGATGCCCGTGGATCGGCTGGGCGAGGATCGGGAAATCTGCCCGCACGCGCGCGAGGTCATACCCGGGTGCGAGAGACGGCGAGCTGTGCGCGTCCGCTTGGTCCGATCTGGAGACGACTGCCGCCAGGGCCATGACGACACCTCCTAGACGGCCTGCCGGACGACCTCGCCCTGGGGCAGACGGGTGAACAGGAACTCTTCGAGATCGCGCCGCACCGGCTCCAGCCGGATCCGCTCCACGATGTCGCTGGCGAAGGCGTAGGTCAGGATGCTGCGCGCCGCCTCCGCGCCGATGCCGCGCGAGCGCAGATAGAACACCGCGTCGTCGTCGAGCTGACCGACCGTCGAGCCGTGCGTGCACTTGACGTCGTCGGCGAAGATCTCGAGCTGCGGGTTCGAGTTGGCAATCGCCTCCGGCGACAGCAGGAGGTTGCGGTTCGACTGCTTGGCGTCGGTCTTCTGCGCGCCCTTGTGGACGTGGATCAGCCCGTTGAACACCGCGCGCGCCTTGCCGTCGAGGATCCCCTTGTAGAGCTCGTGGCTGCCGCAGTGGGGCTTGGCGTGCTCGACCCGCATATGGTTGTCGACGAGCTGCCGCCCGTCGGCCAGGTACAGGCCGTTCAGGATGCAGTCGATCCCCTCGCCGTTCAGCACGGCGTTGACGTCGTTGCGCACCAGGCCGCCGCCGATCGAGATGGAGTGGGACGACGGCGTCGCGCTCCGCTGTCCTTCGATCTGAAAGGTGGCGAGATGGAACGCGTCGCGGCTCTCGCGTTGCAGCTTGTAGTGGTCGACCACCGAGGCCGGTCCGGCGACCAACTCGGTGACCGGGCAGCACAGGTAGACGCCGTCTCCGGTGTAGGTCTCCACCAGCGTCATGTGGCTGTTCTCGCCCGCCACGATCAGGTTGCGCGGGAAAGAGAAGGTCGCACGATCCGCCTCTCCCGAAGAGAGGAACAGGAGGTGGATCGGCTTCTCGATCACCACGCCGCGCGGCACCGAGACGAACGCGCCGTCCTGGATGAACGCCGTGTTGAGCGCGACGAACGGATGATCGCCGATGGCGGCGAGCTGGCCGAGCCAGGGGAGGACCTGGTCCGGAGTGCGCGCGAGAGCCTCGGCGAGGCTCGTCACGATGGTGTCGGCCGGCAGCTCGTCGACTTGTGACAACTGCTGCGAGAAGCGGCCGTCGACGAACACGAGCCGGGCCGCGGTGTCGAGCTCCAGCACCGAGAGACGAGCCGGATCGGCCCCCTTATGGGGATCATCGGGGTCGCTCTCCGGACGGACGAAGGTGCCGCGGGCGATCGGGGCGACGTTGGTGAAGCGCCACTCCTCCTGCCGCAGAGTCGGGAAGCCGAGAACGGCGAAGCGCTCGATTCCGAGCCGGCGCAGGGCCTGGATCGGGGCGGGCTCGCCGGCCGGCAGCGTGCGCAGGAAGCGCTCGTGCTCGGCCAGCCAGGGGAGAGTCGTCTCGATCGCCCGAGTTGGCGGGACACCCGGGGCGGTGGTTTCCATCACAGCCATGGCGCTCTCCTCAGGCCCCCACCGGAGTGGCCTGCGCCACCTCCTGCTCCAGCCAGGCGTAGCCCTTCTCCTCCAGCTCCAGGGCCAGCTCCTTGCCGCCCGAGCGGACGATCCGACCGTCGACCAGGACGTGGACGTAGTCCGGCACGATGTAGTTGAGCAGCCGCTGGTAGTGAGTGATCAGCAGGAAGCTGCGCTCCGCGCCGCGCAGGACGTTCACCCCTTCCGCGACGATGCGCAGGGCGTCGATGTCGAGCCCCGAATCCGTCTCGTCGAGGATCGCCAGCTTCGGCTCCAGAACCGCCATGTGGAAGATCTCGTTGCGCTTCTTCTCGCCGCCCGAGAACCCCTCGTTGACCGGCCGGTTGAGCAACGAGTCGTCCATCTGGACCAGCTTCATCTTCTGGCGCACCACGGTGAGGAACTCCAGGGCATCCATCTCGGGAAGCCCGCGGTGCTTGCGCACGGCGTTGAGCGCCGCCTTCAGGAAGTAGGTGTTGCTCACCCCGGGAATCTCCACCGGGTACTGGAACGCCATGAACACGCCCTCGCGCGCCCGGTCCTCCGGGTCCATCTCCAGGAGGTCCTTGCCGTCGAAGAGGACCTCGCCGGCGGTCACCTCGTAGCTCTCCTCGCCGGCCAGCACCCGGGCCAGCGTGCTCTTGCCGGAGCCGTTCGGCCCCATGATCGCGTGCACCTCGCCGTTGCCGATCTCCAGGTCGATCCCGCGCAGGATCTCGTTGCCGTCCACCGACGCGTGCAGGTTCTTGATCTTCAGCATCTCTCTCTTCCGATATCAGATAAGGATTGATTGTCGTTTTTGCAGGGGGTCTTCGCCGATACGCCGATCAGCCGACGCTCCCCTCGAGGTTCACGGCGAGCAGCTTCTGGGCCTCGACGGCGAACTCCATGGGGAGCTCGCGGAAGACCTCCTTGCAGAAGCCGTTGACGATCATCGAGACCGCGTCCTCGGTGGCGATGCCGCGCTGGTTGCAGTAGAAGATCTGGTCCTCGCCGATCTTCGAGGTGCTCGCCTCGTGCTCCATGCGCGCCGTCGGGTTCTGCACATCGATGTATGGGAACGTGTGGGCGCCGCACTGGTCGCCGATCAGCATCGAGTCGCACTGCGAGAAGTTGCGGGCGCCGTCCGCCCCCTTGAGGATCTTCACCTGGCCGCGGTAGGTGTTCTGGCCATGGCCGGCCGAGATGCCCTTGGAGACGATCGTGCTCCGCGTGTTCTTGCCGATGTGGATCATCTTCGTCCCGGTGTCGGCCTGCTGCCGCCCCTTGGTCAGGGCGACCGAGTAGAACTCGCCGATCGAGCCCTCGCCTTTGAGGATCACGCTGGGGTACTTCCAGGTGATCGCCGAGCCGGTCTCCACCTGCGTCCAGGAGATCTTCGAGCGCGCGCCGTCGCACTTGCCGCGCTTGGTCACGAAGTTGTAGATGCCGCCCTTCCCGTTCTCGTCCCCTGGATACCAGTTCTGGACGGTCGAGTACTTGATCTGCGCGCCCTCCAGGGCGACGAGCTCGACGACCGCGGCATGGAGCTGGTTCTCGTCGCGCATCGGTGCTGTGCAACCCTCCAGATAGGAGACGTAGGCACCCTCGTCCGCGATGATCAGCGTCCGCTCGAACTGTCCGGAGTTCTTGGCGTTGATCCGGAAGTAAGTCGACAGCTCCATCGGGCAGCGCACCCCCTTCGGGATGTAGACGAACGAGCCGTCCGAGAAGACCGCCGAGTTGAGCGTGGCGAAGAAATTGTCCGTGTAGGGGACGACCGAGCCCAGGTACTGACGCACCAGCTCGGGATGGTTGTGCACCGCCTCGGAGAACGAGCAGAAGATGATCCCCATCTCGCCGAGCTTCTCCTTGAACGTCGTGGCGACGGAGACGCTGTCGAACACCGCGTCGACCGCCACGCCGGCGAGGATCTCCTGCTCTTTGAGCGGGATGCCCAGCTTCTTGTAGGTCTCGAGGATCTCGGGATCGATCTCGTCCAGGCTCTTCGGCCCCTCGCCCTTCTTCTTGGGACCGGCCCAGTAGCTGATCCCCTGATAGTCGATCGGCGGATAGTGGACGTTGGGCCAGCGCGGCTCCTTCATGGTGAGCCAATGGCGGTAGGCCTTGAGCCGCCACTCGAGCATCCACTCCGGCTCGTCCTTCTTGGCCGAGATCAGACGGACGACGTCCTCATTCAGCCCGGGCGGGACGATCTCCTGCTCGACCTCGGTGATGAAGCCGAACTTGTACTCCTGGCTCGCGAACTGCTCGATGGTGCTGGTGGAAGTCGTCTCCATGATTCCCTCGAATTCTTCGCGTCGTATCGCGAGGCGGCGTGCCCGAAACGGGGCCGCCGCCATTCAAATCTTTGTCAGTGTCCTTGGCGGAACGGCAGGCCCAGCGCCGCGCGTCCGCCCAGCGTGACCAGCTTCGGCTCCGGCCGCCCCGTCTCCGCCATCTCCGCCAGGGAGATCCCGCCGAGGGCGTCGCGCAGCGCGGTGTTGATCCGGTGCCAGCGGCCGCGCACCGGGCAGACCGGCGCGTGCGAGCACCCGCCCTCGTCATCGATGCACTCGGTGATGGCGATCGGCCCCTCCAGGGCCGAGACCACCTCCGCCATCGAAATCTCCTCGGGAGGACGCGACAGGCTGTAGCCGCCCTTGACCCCCCGGTGCGAGGCGAGCAGCCCCTCGCGGACGAGGAGCTTCAGGATCTTGCTCACCATCGGGAGCGGCAGATGCGTCTCGCCCGCGAGCTCCGGAGCGTTCACATGGCGTTCCGGTGCGGCGGCGAGATGGGTCAGGAGGACGATCCCGTAGTCGGTCTGCTTCGTGATGCGGATCATGCTGCCAGGTCCCCCGGTCCTTCCCCAGAAGAAAACAGGACCTGAGAGGTCCTGATTCCCTGGATGGTACCGAGCGGCGGCGGGGAAGTCAACGGGCTGAGAGTGAGGCCTAGTGCCCGCCCTGCCCCGAGAGCTGCTTCACGATCTCGCCGACTACGGCCTTGGCGTCGCCGAACAGCATGTAGGTGTGATCGGCGAAGTACAGCTCGTTCTCGATGCCGGCAAACCCGGGGTTCATGCTGCGCTTGATGGCGAAGCACATGCGGGCCTTGTCGGCGTCGATGATCGGCATGCCGTAGATCGGGCTCGCCTGGTCGTGCCGCGCCGCCGGGTTCACCACGTCGTTCGCGCCGATCACCAGGACCACGTCGACCTGCGGCATGTCGGGGTTCATGTCGTCCATCTCCACGAGCTTGTCGTAGGGGATGTCCGCCTCGGCGAGGAGCACGTTCATGTGCCCGGGCATGCGGCCCGCCACCGGGTGGATGGCGAAGCGTACGTCGACGCCCCGCTTGGTGAGCTGGTCGTAGAGCTCGCGCACGCGGTGCTGCGCCTGGGCCACGGCCATGCCGTAGCCGGGGACGATGACCACCAGCTGGGCCTCCTCGAGGATCTGCGCCGCGCCTTCCGGCGTCTCGACCTTCGCCGTCTTGGCCTCGCCGGCCGCGGCCTTGGCCTGCACTTGGCCGAAGGCGCCGAACAGCACGTTGGTGAACGAGCGGTTCATCGCCTTGCACATGATGATCGAGAGGATGAGACCCGACGAGCCGTCGAGCGCGCCGGCGACGACCAGGAGCTTGTTGTCGAGCACGAAGCCCATGGCCACGGCCGCCAGACCCGCGTACGAGTTCAGGAGCGAGATCACCGTCGGCATGTCGGCGCCGCCGATCGGGATGACCAGGAGCACGCCGAAGACGAGCGACAGGACGATGACCACCGGGAAGAGCAGCGAAAGCTCCTCCGGGCGCAGGATGAGACCGATGCCGGCCAGCACGGCGATCCCCAGGAGCGCCAGGTTGACCGCGTTCTGGCCGGCGTAGGTGACCGGCCGCTGGGGGATCCACCGGATTTCCTGGAGCTTCCCCGCGGCCATCAGGCTGCCGGTGAAGGTGAGGAAACCGAGGATCACCTCCACCACGATGGCCGTCATCAGGAACGGCGTGAGGTTCGCGGGGTGCTCGCCGAGGGTGAGGTAGTACTTGGCGATGCCCACCAGGCCGGCGGCCAAACCGCCGAACGCGTGCGAGAGCGCCGTCCGTTGCGGCACGGCGGTGAGCGGCACCCAGGAGAGCGGGATGCCGACGAGGAACCCGAGAGCCACGGCGCCGCCGATCAGCCCCCAGTTGGAGATGCCGGGCTGCAGCAGCGTGCCCAGGATGGCGAGCGTCATGCCGGCGACGCCTGCGAACACGCCGCGGCGGGCGGTCCGCGGATGGTTCATCCAGTAGAGGGAGAAGATGAACAGGACGGACGACGCGAGGTAAGCGGCCTGGATGAGCTGGAACCTCATTTCGGGCCGCGCTCCTTCTGCTCCTTGAACATCTTGAGCATGCGGTCGGTGATCAGGAAGCCGCTCACGATGTTCGTCATCGAGGCGAAGATGGCCACCGCCCCGAGGATGTTGATGAGCGTCGGGTGCTGCTGGCCGGCGATGACCAGCGAGCCGACGATGGCGATCGCCGAGATGGCATTGGTGAGGGACATGAGCGGCGTGTGCAGGAGCCGCGACACGCGCGTGACCACCCCCAACCCGATGAACGTGGCCAGGACGAACACGAAGAGCAGGTCGATGAACGTGCTGCCGCTCGATACAGTCGCCGCGTGCGAAGCGTCGGCGGACTGCGCCGCCGCCGCCCCTGCACCCGCAAGGGCACCCACCAAGACTCCAACCAAAACCCGTCTGGTCATGTCACCTCCCCGGTTGACCGGTCATCCGCGGCGCTATTCTGCCACGTCGGCCGGATGGACGGACGACCCCGTCGGCTAGGGAGGGTTAGATAGCTCGGAGAGCCTATCCCAGGCTCCAGAGCGTCAGGCGCGCCGCGTCCTTGACCAGGATGCGGCCATCCATCACGACGGGGTAGGCCCAGGTCGCCGCGTCCGCCACGGTGTACTGCGCGACCTTCTTGATCTCCCCGCCGGTTCTCCGGAGGACCTGCACCTCGGCATCGTTGCGCAGGACGAAGACATGGTCCCCTCCGGCAACCACGGCTGCGCTGTCTCCCTCGCCCCCCTCGGTCTTCCAGCGCACCTCGCCGGTCTTTGGGTCGGCGCAGAAGACGTGGCCGCGCCGGAAGCTCGAGAAGCCGCAGAGAAGTCCGTCCAACAGCACGGGCGAGCTCGTCCCAGTCCCCCACCCGCCCTTCCCGGGCCAGCAGGCTCAGAAGAACTGCCCTTCGAGCTGCTCGGGGACGATCCAGGCGTCGAGCAAGGTGACCACCACGGCATCGAAGTGGTAGGTCACCCGGATCCGGCCTTGTCCAGGCAGAGGCTTCGAGAGCCAGGAGGCAAACTGATCGCTTGGATAGCCCCTGACGGCCATACCGAGCTCCGGCCTCCGGCTGACGAAGTCCTCGAGGCCCATCAGGACCTCGGCCGCACGCGCCACAGAAGGAACGATCTTGCGGATCGCTTCTTCGTACGGAGGCGTGCGGATCACCCGCCGCAGCCGCTCAGGCTCTTGCGAGATATCGCTGGATCGCGATCCGGGCCCGCTCTTCTTCTTCATGGCTGAAGGGGATGGGACTGCCCGGATCTTCAACGAAAGACAGCTCGGGGCGGATCGTTTCGCCCATCCTGGTGGCATACCAGGCGGCTGTCTCGTGCTCCTCTTCGGAGACCTGAGCTGCCGTCAGATTCCAGGCCCGCTCGATCTCACGGTCGATAATGTCCCGCTCCTGCTGGCTGAAGGCCGTCATGTCCGGCCGCGCAAGGGCCACGACTCGGTGTTCTTCGGCGTAGCCCAAGCGGCGGATGTCGAAGGTGATGAGGCCCTCATCGACCATGTCTCGGGTGAAGGGGACGAATGCGCGGAGCGTGGGGCCCATGGAGTTCTTCTGGTACCTGAAGCTCGTCAGCTTATGCCCCAGCTCGCGGTAGGCGGTGTGCTCCGCCCGAAACAGCACCTTGTTGAGCTTCGTGGTGCCAAAGAACTCCGCGTCTTTCATCCGTGAGGCCACATAGAGGATGAGCTGCTTCAGTCTGGAGCGATCCGTTCCTGCCATGGGTGTCTCCGCTAAGTCTGGCAACCGTCTCAAGAAAGAATGTTATCCCAAGGAACGTCCATCTGCTATCCCCCGGCAAGAAAATTTTAGGCGCGGTGGCGCCGGTGTCTATGGAGATCCGCTCCCCCGTCCCCCACCCGCCCCTCCCGCGCACTCTAATAAAGGTAGGGGCGCACACCCCGCGAGCCCGGTCGGACGGCCGTGGCTCCACTTCGAGGGAGAGTCCAATGAAGAAGGCACGCCGTCTCAGCCTGCACCGTGAAACGCTGCGCCGCCTGGACGAGCCGAGCCTGCGCATCCTCAAGGGGGGTGTCGCGTTCGACATTCTCCCGATGTCCGAGGAGGCGGGATGCATGTCGCCGCTCTGCGTGCCGACGTTCTGGAAGGGGTGCGAGGAGAACGCCTGAGCCCCGCAGCTCGACGCGGTGTCCAGCCCGCTCGGAACAGCGGTCTGGGTGCCGTCGGTTTCTCGACTTCCGGTGGCTCAGCCTCAAAGCAGCCGGCCGAGCGGACCGAGGTCGAGGTTCAGGTCTTCGGGGGCGAGGCCGAACTGGCCGGCCATGTCGTGGATGGTCTCTTCGAGGCGCATGAGCGCGAGGCCCACGGCTTCGAGCTCTTCGGGGGCGAGGGTCTCCTGGTCCATGCGGCGGATGGCTTGGCGCTCCATCACCTTGCGGAGGAATTCGACGAGGGTGAGGATGAGCCGCGCCACGGAGCGCTGCACGTCCTCGGGATCGGCATTCCAGCGCGGCGCCTCCTCGGCGGTGCGGCGCTCGAGCTCGGCGCGCAGGGCGTCGAGCTCTTCGATCTCCAGACGGATGGCGTCGCTGGTGCTCATGCCCGGCCGCTCCCGGAGGTCAACCCCGGCGCGAAGGCGTACGGGGGCCAGGGGCCGCTCGCGGTGACCTTCCAGCCGGCCAGGTGGGGTGCCGCCTCGGCGACGGTGCGGGCATAGGCGTCCGTCTCTCCCCGGGCGACTAGGTCGTAGGCGGTGGCCAGCAGACGTCCTGGTGAGGCGGCGCGCTCGACGCGCTCCGAGCGCAGGTAGGGACGGAGTGCTTCCCGCAGCGATGCGATCTCGGGCAGGGCGCGCGCCCGTGCCGCGGCGTCCCGCCGCGCGTGGAGGAAGCGGGCTCCCGGGCCGAGGTCGTCCGGGACCGGCGCCTCCGGCGGCTGCTCGACGTGTGGCGCGTCCGGCCCGGCGAAGACGCGCAGGGTCATCTGGACGCACCCGTCGACCAGCGCGAGCGCTTCCAGCACGTCCCGCTCGCGGGCCTCCATCCAGGATCTGAGGATCGGCTCGTCCGGAACCGTCTGCCCGAAGCGCGCGGGGAGGAGGGCGGGCAGATTCTCGGCCAGGCGGCGCACGACTGCGTCGTGTGCGGTCAGCACCTCGGGCGTCACGGCGGGCGCGGCGATCTCTCCGAGGATCGCTGCCACCGGCCCCGCGTCCAGCCGGCGCAGAGGCTCGCCCGCGAGCCCCTCTCCGAGCGGGGTCTCGGCTCCCGCCCGGGTCAGGGCATAGAGATAGAGATCGCGGCGGCTCATTTCTGGGGCTCCGAGGCCTTGGGCTCCAGGGCCATATGGGGGAGGAGCTTGTCCGCGGCGCAGAGGACGGCGGAGAGGCGGAGGTAGATCAGGTCCACGCCGGCCAGCCCGAGGATCACCTCGCCCGAGATGACGACGCCCTTGTTGAGCAGGTTGTCGATCAGGTCGAGGAGGGAACTCTCGGCCCCTTCCAGAACGTGCAAGGGGTCCGGCGGCCCGCTCACACCATGCCTCCGAGGAAGTTGTAGGGCGGCCAGGGGCCGGTCAGGGTGACCTCGCAGGCCCGCTCGGCGAACCGCTCCGCGAGGCGCTGGACCGCGGCGTCGAAGGCCTCGTTCTCGCCGGCCGGCACCAGGAACGCGGCATCGAGGAGGAGGCGCGCGCCGACCTCGCCCGGCTCCGGCTGGCGGCGCCGCGCCTCGACGGAGCGGCTCTCCAGCTCCTCATAGGCGCGGTCCACCTCGGCGCGGAGGCCCGCGGTCAGGTCCCGGGCGCTCTCCTTCTCCGCCTTCTTGCGCAGGAGGAAGCTGGTCCCCGAAGGTGACTTGGAAGCTGGGCCCGAAGTCGGGCGCTCGCCGGCCCCGCTCGCCGCGGCCGCCCGCCGGCGCGCTTCGTCCTCCCGGAAGAGGATGCGCACGCCCCACTCGACCCGGCCGGCGATCCGGTCGAAGATCTTCCCGATCTCCTCCCTCTGTGCGCTCAAGTGGGCGACCGCCCGCTCATCGCCGTGGAACAGGGTGAAGAGCTTCATGGGGAGGACCGGGGCCGCCGCCGCGAAGTGCTCCACGACCGCCTCGTGGGCCAGGGCGCGGTCCGAGACCCAGGAGAGGTCGGACAGCCGGCTCTCGATCGCGTCGCCGCCATACTCCGGCAGCGGAGCGTCGGCCACCGCGAGCCAGAGACCGCCGTCCAGCGGCAGGAGGCGCGGGGGCGCAGCTCCCGGCAGCCCGCCGGGCGCCCCCTCCAGGGACGGCGCCGCGGCGCTCCGCACGAGGCAGTAGACGTAGGTGGCGGTGGATCGGCTCACGGCTCGCGGGTCGCTTCTTGATCCCCAAGGGTCCAGGCTCGTCCCCAGTCGCGCAGCGGGTCGACACCGCGCGGCGGCGGGTACACAGCGGGAGCCGAAATGATAGCGCACCGCTCCCGGCCGGCGCGGTCCAGATCCTGCCGCAGCCGCCGGATCTCGGCCTGCTCGACCGCTGCGGCCTCTTCACAGCGAGAGCAGCCGGCGGGGGTCACCGCGTCCACGAGGATCGCCGGCACTGCCAGATCGAGGCGCTCCAGCTCCGCGAGGAGGCGGACGGTCTCGCGCCGCGGCAGCTCGGCGGCGCGCGTCACGGCGAGGAAGCGGGTCTGCGCGGGATCCTGGAGGGTCGTGCCGAGCCGCCGGAGAGCGCGGGACAGCTCGAGGAGCTCTTCAGCCAGACGTCCCAGGTGAACGGCCTCGCGATATTCGAGGAGGAGACGCAGCAGCTCCTTCACCCAGCCCTGCATCAATCCGGGGGCTTCGAGGAGTCGCAGCGCATGGCCAGTGGGGGCTGTGTCCACCACCACCAGGTCCTCGGCTGGCTCCCGCTCCGCCCCCTCCAGGGCGTCGATCAGGGCCGAGACCGCGGAGAGCTCGTCGAGCCCGGGAGGCGCCAGGTCGAGGAGCCCCTGCCAGGCGTCCTGGTCCCGGTCGTCGTCCGCGGCGCCGGCCAGCCACTCGTCGATCTGCACCAGGTGCCGTGCCCGCCAGGCGGCGAACGTGCGAGGTGCGTCGAGCTCGCGGGCGCGCAAGCCGGCCGGCGCCCCCGGCACCGGCCGCGGATCGTCCCCCAGGGGGACGTCCAGCGCGTCGGCCAGCGAGTGCGCCGGGTCCGTGGAGAGGAGAAGCACCCGCCGCCCGGGCCGCGCTTCGGCGAGGAGGAGCGCCAGCGTAGCGGCGCAGGTGGTTTTGCCGACGCCGCCCTTGCCTCCGACGAAGAGGAGGCGGAGAGTGTCGGGGAGGAGGCCCAAGGACTCCAAGGACAGCAAGGACTTCAGGGAAGAAGGCGCGCTTTTCCCCCGGGGCTTGGCTGTTTTCCCGCCCTTGGAGTCCTTGAAGTCCTTGCTGTCCTTGGATCTCCCAAGCTCCCGCAGCGCCGTCCGCCCCCGCGGCTCCCGTGGGAGCGCCGGCAAAAAGCGCACGGGCCGCTCCGGGAACGCCCCTCGCAGCGCTTCCACCGCCTCGCGCTCGGCCTGGCGCCGGGCCTCGCAGCGCGCGCACGGCGTGTCCGGCGGCGGCGTCAGGCGGTTGACGATCAGCTCGGGGACTGGAATGCCCGCCGCCTCCAGGGTGCGGACGCCGTCTTTCGTCTCCTCGACGGACAGGGTCTCGGGGAGGAGGACCCAGAAGAACGCGGTGCGCTCCGGATCGCGCAGCAGGGTCTGGAGGTCGCGCCCCTGGGTCTCGATCTCGGTGATCAGGGCGTCGGCGCGGTCCGGCTGCCAGGCGCCGCCGAAGGCCTGGGCCACGGCGCGGTGCCTCTCCTGCAGGCGGTCCAGGGCGGAGGCGAAGCGGCGCAGCTCGTCCGGCATGGCCAGCAGGCGCAGGGTGTGGGCCGTGGGTGCGGTGTCGACCACGACCTCATCGCCGGGCCCGTCGCCGGGGAAATTCCGTGCGAGGCGCAGCAGCTCGACGAGGCCGACCAGCTCGTCGACCCCGGGCAGGCCGAGATCGAGGAAGCGCTGGATGTCCTCCTGGGCCAGGTAGGTGCCGCGCTCGGCGAGCATCGCGAGGTCGGCGCGGCGCTCGCCGAGCCAGCGTTCGAGAGCCCCTTTGGCGTCGAGCTCGGCGGCGAGCAGGCGGCCGCGGCGGGCCGGGATCTCTTGCGGCTCGGGTCCGAGGCCGACGCCGAGAGCGTCTCCGAGGGAGTGGGCGGGATCAGTGGAAACCAGGAGGACGCGGCGGCCGGAGTCGGCGTGGCGCAGGGCGGTGGCCGCGGCGCAGGTCGTCTTGCCCGCGCCGCCCTTCCCGCCGAAGAAGAGAAATCTCACCCCCCGTCCTCATCCTCGGAACCCATCGAGATATCCACCCCCACCACCCGCGCCCCGGGCCGCAGGCCGGCCGTCTCCTCGCCGCGGGCCGCGCGGATCTCGCGCAGCCGCTCGAGGATGTCGCTCTCGATCTGCGCCATCTCCTCGTCGTCGATCTCCCCGAGCTCGTGCTGCATCTGCGCGCCGAGGAGGTCCTCGCGCAGCCGCCCTTCGTCGTTCAGCTCGGTGTCGACCGCGGTGGCGACCTTGTCGAGAACGAACCGCAGGCCGCCGAAGAGGAGCCGGTCGAGAATGACCATGGGACTGCTATTCGGCTTCCGCCGCGCGCTCCAGCTTCAGGCGGATGTTGACGAAGTTGTAGGGCGGCCACGGACCCGTGTACTTGAACTTGAGGTTCTCGTACCGGGCGTCGATCTCCTTCACCTTGGCGTCGAACCCGGCCTCGCTGTTGCGGGCCACGAGGAATGCGGCGTTCAGGATCATCTTCTCGCCGATCGGCTTGTTGGCGCGCGAGGCGACCGAGACGCTCCCCAGGGTGTTGAAGATGTCGGTGACGAGCTGCTCCGAGCGCTGCTGCAGCAGCGAGTCGACGAGCCGGCCGTACTGCATGCGGGCGAAGTAGGTCGAGCCGCGCTGCGAGGAGATCTCCTGGCGCAGCAGGCGGAGGTTCTCGTCGTCCTTCTCGATCTCGCGGATCACGATGTCGGGCTCCCAGAGGACCTTGACCCCGAACTCCACCTTGTCGCGCATCTTCACAAGCACGTCGCGGAACGCGTCATAGGCCGTGCGCAGCAGCTCGACGATGTCCTCGGAGGTCTTGAACACGGTGCTGAACGACATCGGGAGCACCGTGAAGTCGCGCATCACGACCTCGTTGACCCGCTCGTGGGCGAGCACGTTCTCGCGCGTCGGATCGTAGACCTCGAGCGGGGTGTCGGAGACGACGGCGGCGATGTCCCGGTAGTTGACGGTGTGGACGTCGGCCGGCTCGCCGCCGATGCCGATAAGGCCGAAGCGGAGCGATTCGGTCGTCTGGATGATGCAGTAGACGTACTTGCCGCTGTCGGCCGCGACCTCGCGGATCTCCTCGGTGCCACGGAAGGGGAGCGTCCGTGGATCGGCGGACGGTGGGGCGGCGGCCTTCTTCGCCTTCTTCGCCGGCGGTTTGACCTTGGAGGAAGCCTTGGTAGGGGCCTTGGCTGGGGCCTTGGTCCGTGTCGTCTTCCCGGCCGGCTTGTCCGTCTTGCTCATCGCGGCCTCCCTTCGAGCTGGCGCCGGACCTCCGCCTCCAGGTCCCTGGGCAGGCAGGGCTTGGTGACCACCGAGTCGCAGCCGGCCTCCATGGCCTTCTCGTGCGCGCTCGCCAACGCGTGGGCGGTAAGCGCCACGATCGGGATGGCGCGGGTGCGATCGTCGTTCTTCAGCCGGCGCGTCGCCTCCCAGCCGTCGATCTTGGGCAGGGAGAGGTCCATCAGGATCACGTCCGGCAGGAGCTCGAACGCTTTGTCCAGAGCCTCCTGGCCGTCCGCCGCCGTGGCCACCCGGAAGCCCCGGAACTCCAGGTACTCCGAGCAGATCTCGCGTCCGTGGTCCACGTCGTCCACGATCAGCACCAGGGGCGGCAGCGCCGCCGCCGTTTCGGGTTCTTGGCTCATCATTTCCTCGTCCGGCGGGGAAGGAAGAGAGTGAACGTCGAGCCCTCTCCCAGCTTGCTGACCAGAGTGATACGTCCGCCCAGGATCGTCGCCAGACGGCGGCAGATGGACAGGCCGAGGCCGGTCCCGCCGTGCCGTTTGGCGTACGAGCTGTCCGCCTGCCCGAACGCTTCGAAGATCGTACTCTGATTCTCTTCGGAGATGCCGATGCCCGTGTCCGACACGGCCACTGAAACCTCCTCGTCCACTGCATGGTAGTCGAGCACGATCGAGACGGACCCCTGGGGTGTGAACTTCAAGGCGTTCGACAGGAGGTTGAGAATGATCTGCTTGACCTTCTGGCGGTCCGTGCGGAGCTCGGGCACGTCCGGCGCGATGCTGCGCGCGACGGCCAGGCTCGTGCCGGCGATCAGCGGCTCCACCTCGGTCATTACCTCGTCCACCAGGTCCGGCACCGCCACCCGCTCCAGCTGGACCGGCAGCTTGCCCGACTCGATCCGCGCGATGTCGAGCAGGTCGTTGATGATCGACAGCAGGTGGCGGGCGTTGGAGTCGACGCGGCCGAGCTTCTCGTTCTGCGAGGCGTTCAGGGCGCCCGAGACGCCTTCGAGCATCAGATGGGTGTAGCCGATGATGGCGTTCAACGGCGTGCGCAGCTCGTGGGAGACGTTCGCCAGGAACTGCGATTTGGCCGCGGAAGCCTGCTCGAGCTGGAACGCCTGGCGGCGCAGCAGCTCGTTCTGCTCGGCGAGCTCGGCCGTGGCGAGGCGCACCTTCTCGCGCAGCTCCTCGGAGTGGCGCTTGACCTGCTCGTAGAGCTGCGCCTTCTCCACCGCGTCGGTCAGGTCGTGGAGGATGGTCACCACGGCCGTCTCCTCGCCGCGCTGGGAGCTGACCCGGCCCGAGATCGCTTCCAGGGGGACGTTCGCGCCGGTCTCCGGGTCGATCAGGGTGAGCTCGCCGCGCCAGTGGCGGGACGCTCCGGCGAAGATGTTCGTCGAGACGAACGAGGTGAACACCGCGTCGTTGGCCCGCACCCGGCGCTCGGCCTCCGTGCTGCTGCCCGCCCCGCCGCCCGCTCGGTTCCTGACCGTGAACATCCGTTCCGCCGGCGGGTTCATCAGAACGATGTTCCCCGCGGGGTCGGTCACCAGGATGGGGTCGACCACCGAGTTGAGGATCAGGTCGAGGCGGTCGCGCTCGGCCCGGGCCTCGACCTCGGCGGCGCGCAGCTTGCGGTAGTTCTCCTCGATCTCGTCGCTGGCTCGGCGCAGGTCGGTGACGTTGCGCAGGATCGACACCACCCCGGCCTCGCCGATGCGGATGCGGACCGGCGTGCTTAGCACCTCGAAGAGGAGGTCCTGGCCGTCCGTCGGATCGACCAGGAGGAGCTCCTTGCGGGATTGCTCGGACCCCTCGGCGTTGAACAGCGCCGCCGAGAACAGCATGTTGTTCAGCGCCACGGCGCGCCGCCGTCCCTCGCTCTTCTGGTCGTCGGCGGTCAAGAGCATCTCGGCGCCGGCGTTGGCCATCAGGATGCGCCCGTCGGCGTCGGTCAGCAGGATCGGATCGGTGACCGCGTTGATGATGCCGAAGAGCCAGCTCCGTTCCCGCTTGTGGCGCCGCTCGTCGATCTGGGCCCGGCGGTACCAGAGCGAGACCAGCCGGACGCCCAGCATCTCGGCGGCCCAGCGCACGTCCTCGCCGAGCGGTCCGTCCCCGCGCGAGGTCAACAGCAGGAGGCCGGGACTGAAATCGCCGTGCTCGGCGGAGCGGGACAGGGGGACGGCATGGAACGAATCCGTGCCCAGGGGCGTGTCGAACGGGCGCAGAAGGCCTTGACCCGAGCTGTGGAACGCCACCGGCTCCGCGCCGGCCAGCGCGACGACCAGCGGATGGGTCCGGTCATCGAGCGGGAGGGTGAAGGAATCGAGAGCGGCCAGGGGGACGCCGATCCCCGTCAAGCCGGTGAGGCGGCTCATGTCGCCGTCGACGACGGCGCAGAAGCCCCGCTCGACCCCGGCATGGCGGACCAGCCAGCGCAGGACGAACAGAGCGCACGGGCGGGCCTCCTGCTCGGCGAGGAGGGACTCGACGAGCGCGAGCTTGGCTTTGGCACCGGCACCACCCCGGAATTCGGGGGAGGGATCGATCTGGGCGAGGCGGGCCATGACTTACAGCTTCTTCTGAGTCTGCCGCGTCCTCCGGGTCACTCGGGTCACCGCCGCCTCCTCCCGAGCCGTCGACGCCGCGAGCTGGGCGCGCAGCGACGCGTTCTCCGCCAGGAGATCTTCCGACGTCCTCGAGTCGAGCGCCGGACGCGACACGGTCGGGACCTGGCCGACGGCTTCCGAATATTTGATGTAGGTGTCGATCGAGGCCACCACCACCCGCGCCTCCACGGTGAGCAGGTCGATGCCCACCAGAGAGACCCGGACCCATGCGTCGATGACGATCCCCTTGTCGAGCACGCGGTCCAGGACGTCGATGAGACTGGTGCCACCGGAAGCACGTTCAACCGGCATTCATTACCCCCTGGTTGTCTGCTTTCTACCGGACCGGGCGGGCCGGCTGCGCGGCGCCTCCGGCTCGTTCTGAACCGTCAGGGAAGCCAACCGGGTCTCCAGCAGACGGATCTGCTCCCGGAGAGCCTCGTTTTCGAGCGCCAGGCGACGGGCGCCGACCGAGAGGTTCGGGTCCTGGCGCCACCAGTCCAGCCCGATCTGCTCTGCCTTGTCGATGGAGCAGACGAGGAGCCGGATGCGGATGGTGAGGAGCTCGACCTCGGCGAGAGAAACGCGGATGTCGCCGGCGACCACGAGACCTTTGTCGAGGACGCGGTCGAGAACGTCGACCAGACCTGAGGAGCGGCGGTAGCTCGGTTCCATGTCGGTAGAAAATCCTCGTTTCAGTCCGGTGCGAACAACGCGGTCGGGACGACGCGCTCTAAGCTGCACACTGTAAGCCAAGGCCTGATCCGGCGCAATGAGAGTCTTGCCCGCCAGTGAGTTAGCATGGAGGCCGCTGTCCATCCGCGAGAAGGAGAAGAAGATGCTCCCACGGCTGCGCGCCGTCCTCCCGCCGCTCGTCGCCTTCCTGCTGCTGGCTCCCGCCGTGCGGGCGGACGAGGCGGCAGATCTTGCCGCGGCCCGGCGCCTGTTCGAGAAGAACCTGCAAGGCATCCGCGACAAGGATCGCGACGCCTACCTCTCCTGCTACCTGGAGTCGGAGCGGCTGGCGCGCACCGGACCGACCGGCTTCGATCTCGGCTATGCCCGCCTCGCCGCCACGGCCGGCCAGGGGTGGCCCGACCACATCGACGCCGAGGACCTGCGGCTGACCCCGGTGCGCCCGGGGGTCGTCTACGGCACCTACCGCTACCGGGTGCGCTACGGCGCCAACGAGGTCTCCGGCATCTCCGAGCGCGTCTTCCTCGACACGCCGCAGGGCTGGAAGATCGCGGTGAGCACCGCCTTCCCGACGCTGCTCGGTGTGCCGCCGCCGCCCCGCGCCCTGGTCGGGGCCACCCTGGTCGATGGCACGGGCGCCGAGCCGGTGCGCGACGCGGTCGTCCTGGTGCGCAACGGCCAGATCGACTGTGCCGGCCCGCGCTCGGCCTGCCCGGTGCCGGAGGGGATCGACGTGGTCGATCTGAAAGGGCTCTGGATCACTCCCGGCCTGATCGACGCGCACGTCCACTTCTCGCAGACCGGCTGGGCGGACGGCCGCCCCGACTCGATGGACGTCCGCGCGAAGCATCCGTATGAAGAGGTCGTCGCCGACCTCCGGACCCACCCCGAGCGCTTCGGCCGCTCCTGGCTCTGCTCGGGAGTGACCGCGGTCTTCGACGTCGGCGGCTACCCCTGGACGATGAGCCTGCCCGCCTGGGCCGAGCCGCGTACCGACGTGCCGCATGTGGCCGCCGCCGGCCCCCTCCTCTCGACCCTCGACCATTGGGTGAACGTGCCGGGCGAGAGGCAATTCCTCTACGTCGCCGACGAGAAGGCGGCGCGCACCGGCGTCGACTATCTGAAGGCCCAAGGCTCCAACGCGATCAAGGTCTGGTACATCGAGCGCGAGGGGCAGACCGCCGCGGAGCGCGCGCAGCTGATCCAGGCCGCGGGCGAGGAGGCGACGAAGCAGGGCCTGCCGCTGATCGTTCACGCCACCGAGCTGGACGGCGCCAAGGACGCCCTCCGCGCCGGCGCGAAGCTCCTGGTGCACAGCGTCTGGGACCAGCCGGTGGACCAGGAATTCCTCGATCTCCTGAAAAAGAACGGCGCCATCTACTGCCGACCCTGACCGTGCCGCGCGGCTATCTCAGAATGTCCGAGGCTACCCTGACCCGGCAGGCGCCCGCCGCGGACGACCCGAACCACTGCGTCGATCCCGTCACCCTGGCGAAGCTCACCGAGACGGCCGCGCTCGATGCGGGCGTCACGCACGAGGACATGGTGAGGCGGCAGGCGGGCCTGGCCCGGCGCGAGCAGATCGGCGCCGCCAACCTGAAGCGGGTCGCGGCGGCCGGCATTCCGATCGCGCTCGGCACGGACGCGGGCAACCCGCTGACGCTGCACGGCCCGTCCGTCTACGCCGAGCTCGAAGCCATGCAGGCCGCCGGCCTGACCCCGCCACAGGTGCTGGTCTCCGCCACCCGGGACAGCGCCCGCGCCCTGGGCCGTGAGAAGGATCTCGGAACGGTCGAGAAAGGAAAGCAGGCCGACCTGCTGATCCTCGGCGCCGATCCGGCCGCCGACATCAAGAACGTCCGCCAGGTGCGCTACGTCATGCGCGGAGGCGCCCTGCGCTCGATCGCTGAGCTGTCGGCCCTGGCCACCACGCCGCCGCAAACGGAAGAAGCGGAATGAGACCGCGCCCCATCGCCTACATCGACTATCGGACCACAGTGTACGCGGAACGGGCGGTTCGCTCCGGGATCGATAGGGCTCATTCCGCGGAACGGGCGGTTCGCTCCGCGAAGCGGACCCTTCGTTTCGCGGAGCGCGCCGCCCAGACTCCGGAGCGGATGATTCCCGTCGCGGAGCGAGCTGCCCGCTCCGCGGAGCGAACCGCCCATTCCGCGGAATGAGCAGCGGATTTCCCGAGGGGAACCGCCGCCCTCCAGGAATGGACCGCCCATTCCGCGGAGCGAACCGCCCATTCCGCGAAACAAGCCGCGCGATTACGGCTCGGCCTGCCAGAAATCGGGATACAGCGTTACGAACCCCGCCTCGTCCACTTCCAGATCTCGGATGAAGCGGCCGCCGGCGCTCTCGTAGCGGTAGGTGTTGGCGCTGATGCGACGGTAGGTCTGCTCCAGCGGCTCGAGCTGGAAGCTCGGGAAGCGCAGCCAGGCGGCGCGCACGGCCGCCTCCTGACCGATCTCCAGATTCAGGCGGCGAATCGGCAGCAGGTTGGTCGACGGGCTGAAGTTGAGGTCGAGATCGATGCAGCCTGCGACGAGCGGAAATTCCGTGTCGTTGAGCAGCCACTGCTGATCCGGTCCCACCGAGAGGGCGAGGTCGACAGTCTCATCCCCGACCCAACCAGCAACCTGCGCGGCGACCGTTCGCCATTCTGCATCGCAGGCGATCCGGTAGTCCAGACGGCACGGCTGATCCTCATGGGCAAACACTGCTGTGCCGGTCAGATGCCAGCGGGAGTCCAGGGAGAAGATCCGGGCCGACTCATGGCCGGGCCGGTCGAGCCTGCGCCAGAGGCTGGGCATTACCGCCCCCGCCCCAGCCAGTCCTCGCGCAGCAGGCCATAGACGTAGTTGTCCACCCGCCGGCCGCGGAGCTTGAAGTAGCCTTTGAGGCGGCCTTCGCGGAGGAAGCCGTTCTTTTCCAGGACGCGCTGCGAGCCGTAGTTCTCGACGGCGCAGCGGGCCTCGATTCTTTCGAGGAGCGTGTTGTGGAAGAGGTCGTCCAGGAGGACCTGCAGGGAGTCGGTCATGATCCCCCGGCCCTGGTAGGCGGTCGAGAGCGCGTAGCCCACCTCGGCCAAGCCGTGCTCCCAGTTGCTCACGACCAGCGTGATCCATCCCGCCGGATGGCCGTCGACCTGGACGATCCACTGGAACTTCTCGCCGCGGCCCCGGTAGAGATCGGCGATGCGCTGGCTCGCCACGTCGGCGCGGAGCTGCGCGGTGGGCAGCTCGTTGAGGGGCTGGAACCGGCGGACGCTCGGCTCGGCGCGCCATTGCCGGAGGAGATCCGCATCGCGCGGAGCCGCCGGCCTCAGCGTAATCGAGAGGGGCAGAGAACGCTCCACAGACACCATGGAGCTATTTTAGCCGCAGTAGCACCCCGGCCGCCCGTGTCCAGAGGCTATCCGGCGGGCTCCACGCCCGGAGCGGGACCCTCGGGACGGCGGCTCCAGCGTTGGCGCAGCCCTTCCAGCGCCGGGATCATCGACAGGAAGGCCATATAGGAATAGCCGTAGACGAAAAGCGCCAGGAAGGGGACCGACGGCCACATCCCCTTCGCCAGGGCGTAGACCGTGCAGCCGGCGAAGTACAGGGCGAAGGCCACCTCGATCGGGAAGGAGAGGTTGCGCCCCGAGCGGTAGCGCTTCCCCAGCCAGTCCTGCCCCTTCGCCTCGATCTTGTACTTGGGCGTCCGGTGGAAGGTCCCGCCCATCTTGAAGAAGCCCGAGAGGACCGCGATGGCGTTGTTCACCGAGAGGCCGAGCCCCACTCCCATGAGGGTGGGCAGGTAGCGCAGCTGCTTGCGCCAGTCCAGCCCCAGCGCGGCCTGGCTGGCCATGTAGAAGATCAGGACCGACACCGAGGCGCCGAAGAACAGCGGCATGTCCACCATCAGCACCCAGGCCAGGGTCGTCTTCTTCTGGATCACCATGGACGGGAAGACGAGGAGAGCCAGGAGGACCATCAGCGCGTAGCTGAAGTTGTTCGTCAGGTGGATCAGGGCCTCCATCTTCACCCGCCAGGGGAGCTTCGTCCGGAGCACCTGGCCGAGGAGCTTGCGGCCGGTCTGGATCGATCCCTTGGCCCAGCGGTACTGCTGGTTCTTGAAGCCGTTGATGTCCACCGGCAGCTCGGAGGGGACCGCCAGGTCCGGCAGATAGAGGAACCGCCAGCCGCGGAGCTGCGCGCGATAGGAGAGGTCCAGATCCTCGGTCAGCGTGTCGTGGTGCCAGCCGCCGGCATCCTCGATGGCGGCCCGCCGCCAGATGCCCGCCGTGCCGTTGAAGTTGAAGAAGCAGCCGCTCCGGTTCCGCGCCGAGTGCTCGATGAGGAAGTGGCCGTCGAGCAGGATCGCCTGGACCCGCGTCAGCAGCGAATAGGGACGGTTGATGTGCGACCAGCGTCCCTGGACCAGGGCGAGATCGGGGGCGGCGAACCAGGGGACCGATTTGCGCAGGAAGTCCGGATGCGGGACGAAGTCGGCGTCGAAGATCGCGACGAGCGTGCCGCGCGCCTTCTCCAGGCCCGCCGCCAGGGCGCCCGCCTTGAAGCCGGTGCGGTCGGTGCGGTGCAGGTGGACGATGTCGATCCCCCGCGCCCGCTGCTCGGCCACCACCTGGGCGACGATCTCGGTGGTCTCGTCCGTGGAGTCGTCGAGGATCTGGATCTCCAGCCGGTCCGGCGGATAGTCGAGGGCGCAGACCGCCGCGATGAGCCGCGGCGCCACGTACATCTCGTTGTAGAGTGGAAGCTGGATCGTGACGGCAGGCCAGTCCGCCGGATCTGGCGGCTGCTCGCTGCGGCGGTGGCGGGTGCAGAGGTACCACACCACCAGATAGAAGCGGTGCAGCCCGAAGAAGGCGAGGACCCCGAGAACGAGGTAATAGAGTGCCAGCAGAGCCGGCGCCCCCGAGAAGCTCATGGTCAGCAGCGAAGCCGGCCCGTGAGGGGGGAACGCGCAACCGCCAGATCCTTCTGGCGGCTCCGCTGGTTGCGGCGCACGTCGGTCTGCTTGTTGTCTTCGACCTGGCTCATCATCCGGTTCTGACCCTGGCTCTCCTGGCCTTGGCCTTCGTCGGGCTCGCCTTCGCTGCGCGGCGGCTCGAAGCCGTCGCGCAGCCGAGGGCGGTCCTTCTTCTCGGAGCGTGTCTGCTTCGGCTGCTGCTGCTGCCGCTCCCGGTGACTTTATCCGACGATGCGCTGCGTTACCTATGGGATGGGAAAGTGGCCCGGGCCGGGCAGAACCCCTACGCCTTGCCCCCGGCGGCTCCCGAGCTCGCTCCTCTGCACGATGCGACCTGGCGGCGGCTGCCTCATCGAGACGTTCCCACGGTGTACCCGCCGCTCGCGATCACGGCGTTCAGTATAGCGACTTTGCTGCCGTTCCCGCTCCTGGGGTGGAAGATCCTCGCCACCGCGGCCGACCTCCTGGCGTGCGTTTTCCTCCTCCGCCTGGCTCGGCGCCGCGGTCTGCCCGCGGGCCGGGCCGCCTGGTACGCCTGGAATCCCCTGGTGGCTCTGGAGGTCGCCGGGATGGGCCACGTGGACGCCCTGGGCGTCGCGGCCGTGGTCGGCGCCGTCCTGTATCTGACGCCCCGGCCGGAGGACGGCCGCGCTTCCCCTCGGAAAGGGGCGCTCTGCGCCGCGGCCGGGGTGCTGGCCAAGCTGGCGCCTCTCGCCCTCCTGCCGCTGTGGAGCCGGCGGAGCGGCCGGCCTCTGGCGTTCCTCGGCGCATCGCTGGGCCTGGTCGCCGTCGCCTTCCTGCCGGTGGTGACTGCCACCGGTGGGATTCCGCCCGGGTTGATCCGCTATGGCATCTCCTGGGAGTTCAACGGCCCTCTCTACGAGCCGCTCTGGCGCCTGCTCGATGTGGCCGGAGCCGACCGGCTCCTCCAGGCGGGGCTCGGGCGCCTCGAGAGGCTGACCGGGATCTACTACGGGCTCGATTTCCTCTATTCCTATCTCTATCCGCGGCTCATCGCCAAGGCGATCCTCGGCGCGGGCATGCTGGCGGCGGTCGCCGCCTCGCTGCGGGAGACCGACCTGGTGGCCGGCACCGGGCGGCTGTTGGGCCGGCTCCTGCTCCTGTCGGCCACGGTCTATCCCTGGTATCTCCTCTGGGTTCTGCCCTTTGCTGCTCTGGAGCGCCGGGTGCCCTGGCTGCTGCTGGGCGCCCTGATCCCCCTGGTCTATCTCCCCCAGATGGCCGGAATCCCTTTGATGCCGTGGGTCTTCCTTCTCGTCTGGGGGCCGTTTTGGGGGAGTCTCGCCGGGTTCAGGACCGGGTTCAGAGAGGGGTCCAGGAAAGGCTGACCGCCGATTTGTCGGGATTTCCCCGGAAAGGTGCTTCCAAATGGCCCGAACCGGAGTATCCTACGCCGACGATTCACCAGTCTTTGTCCAAGAAGCGAACACATTGAGCTCGCCGTAACCTGGCCCGAACAGGGAGGGGCGGCGAAGAGGAGATCAAGCTCGTGAAGAAGTGGCTCTCTCTGGTTCTCGGTCTGCTGTGCCTGGTCGGCCTGACCGGCCCGGCGGCGGCAGTCATCGGAACGATCGACGACGTCCCCGCCAGCACGCTGTTGCTGCCCTACTTCGAGGTCGACCTCGACAACTCCCTTGGAGTGCAGACCCTGTTCTCCATCAACAACGCGTCGGCCTCGGCGACGCTCGCGCACGTTACGATCTGGAGCACCTGGTCGATCCCGGTGATCGACTTTGATGTCTACTTGACGGGCTTCGACGTGCAGAGCATCAACCTGCGCAACATCCTCGTCGACGGCATCCTGCCGAACACCGCGTCGGCGGGACAGGACCCGACGGATACCATCAGCAACAAGGGCGACATCTCGCAGGACATCAACTTCGCGAGCTGCACGGGCACCCTGCCCTACCGGGTCCCGGCGGTGAGCGAGGCGTTCCGCGCCCACCTGCGGGCGCTCCTGACCGGCCGGCAGTCTC
>Ga0190274_10000145_pt1 | contig 47864 bp, 38 predicted proteins | sample Popmic531T_FD_133002 | JGI IMG/M metagenome (GOLD analysis project Ga0190274, IMG submission 133002) | Populus adjacent soil microbial communities from riparian zone of Yellowstone River, Montana, USA - 531 T | ecosystem: Environmental > Terrestrial > Soil > Riparian zone | place: USA: Montana...
ATCCGCATGGCGTACTGGTGCGCTCGGCCGATATGCACAGGATGGCACTGCCCGAGTCGCTGCTGGCCGTGGCGCGAGCCGGCGCCGGCACCAACAATGTGCCGGTGGCGACACTCAGCGCCCGCGGCATCCCGGTGTTCAATGCACCGGGCGCCAACGCCAATGCCGTCAAGGAGCTGGTGCTGGCCGGCCTGCTGCTGGGCGCGCGCAACATCTGCCAGGCCTGGGACTTCGCGCGCGCGCTGCAGGGCGATGACAAGTCACTGGATGAGGCGGTGGAGAAGGGGAAGAAGAACTTCGTCGGCTTCGAGCTGCCGGGTCGCACGCTGGGTGTGGTTGGCCTCGGCGCCATCGGCGTCGAAGTGGCCAACAGTGCGCTGACGCTGGGCATGAATGTGCTGGGCTACGATCCGCAGATCACCGTGCAACGCGCCTGGCAGATGTCATCGTCGGTGCAGCAGGCGTTGTCGCTGGATGACCTGTTTGCTCGTTCGGACATGATCACGCTGCATGTGCCACTGAACGATCACACCCGCGGGCTGGTCAACGCAACACGGCTGAGGCTGATGCGCCACGGTGGCATGGTGCTGAATTTCTCGCGCGCCGGCATCGTCGACGAGGCCGCCGTGGTGGCGGCCCTCGACCAGAAGAGTCTGCATGCGTATATCTGCGACTTCCCGACCAATGGGGTGAAAAACCATCCGCGCGTCGTCGCACTGCCGCACCTGGGCGCATCGACCAATGAGGCCGAGGAGAACTGTGCAGTGATGGCTGCGGATCAGCTGCGCGACTTCCTCGAGAACGGCAATGTCCGCAACTCGGTCAATTTCCCCGAGGCGGTACTACCGCGTGCCTCCGGCGCCACGCGCCTCGCGGTCGCCAACAGCAATGTGCCCAACATGGTGGGCCAGATTTCCACCTGTCTGGCCGGCGCCGGCATCAACATCGCCGACCTGCTCAACAAGTCGCGTGGCGAATACGCTTACACATTGATCGACGCCGACGGTGCGATCGATGAAACGCTGGTGAACCGCATTCGCCAGATCGAAGGTGTATTGTCGGCGCGGGTGGTTCGACAGGACATTTAGGCGGGAGTCCGCATGGCGCGCAGCAGGAAAGACAAGAGTGGCAGCAGCGACCTGGAGGCCATGCGCAGCCAGATCGATGCGCTGGACGCGCAATTGCAGCAGCTGATCAGCCAGCGCGCGATACTGGCGCGACAGGTGGGCATCTCCAAGCACAAGGATGGCCACACCGTTGATTTCTACCGCCCCGAACGCGAGGCGCAGGTGCTGCGGCAAGCCATCGAACGCAACAAGGGACCGCTGCGCAATGAAGAGGTGGTGCGCCTGTTCCGCGAGATCATGTCGGCCTGCCTGGCGCAGCAGGATCCGCTGAAGGTGGCCTTCCTCGGACCGGAGGGCACCTACACCCAGGCTGCAGTCTTCAAGCACTTCGGTCACTCGGTTCGCGCACTGGCACTACCCTCGGTACCGGAAGTTTTCCAGGACATCAGCGCCGGCGACGCCGATTTCGGCGTGGTCGCGGTGGAGAATTCCACTGAAGGCACCGTCACCAACACGCTGGACTGTTTTCTCACCAGCCCGCTGCACATCTGTGGCGAGGTTGAGCTGCGCATCCATCACTGCCTGATGGGCCGCATGAAGGAACCGGACAAGATCCGTCGCGTCTGCGCACACGCACAGGCGCTGGCGCAGTGCCGTGGCTGGCTGGACGAGCACCTGCCCGATGTGGAACGCATCGCCGTCGCCAGCAATGCCGAAGGCGCGCGCCGCGCACGCGACGAGGCCGATACGGCCGCCATCGCCGGCGACACGGCTGCTGAAGTGTATGGACTGAACCTGCTGGTCACCGAGATCGAAGACCGGCCGGACAACACGACGCGCTTCCTGGTCATCGGCCGCAAGATACTGCCTGCCAGCGGCCACGATCGGACCACGCTGCTGCTGGCCACCCGACATGACGACGCCTCGGGGGCGCTGTACGGCCTGCTGGAGCCGTTGGCCAGGCACGGCATCAGCATGACCCGCATCGAGTCGCGTCCCGCGCGCAAGGGCAAGTGGGAGTACGTGTTCTTCATCGATATCGCCGGCCATGCCAGCGATGCGAAGGTGGCCAAGGCGCTGGAACAGCTCAAGGAGCGCGCCGCGCTGTTCCGCGTGCTCGGTTCGTACCCGCGCGCGGTGCTGTAGCGATGCTGAGAGCCGCCAATCCCGGACGGCTGACTGTGTGAGTACTGGCACCGTGGTCCAGCACTATCTGGCGCAACCGGTCGGCCACGTTGCCGGCAGCATCACCGTGCCGGGCGACAAGTCGATCTCGCATCGCGCGCTGATGCTGGGCGGCATGGCCCATGGCAACACCGACATTACCGGCTTTCTCGCCAGCGAGGACTGCCTGGCCACATTGCGCGCGCTACGCGCGCTGGGTGTCCACATCGATCAGCATGATGCCAATCACCTGACCGTACATGGGCGCGGACCATCGGCACTGCATGGCGCCGGACAGGCGCTGGACATGGGCAATGCCGGCACCGCGATCCGCCTGTTCATGGGATTGCTGTCCGGCCAGTCCTTCGACAGTACGCTGATCGGCGATAGTTCACTGATGAAGCGTCCGATGGAACGCGTCGCCGGACCGCTACGCCAGATGGGCGCGCGCATCGACACCCGCGACGGCCGGCCGCCGGTCATCATTCACGGCGATTCAAGGCTGCACGGCATTGATTACACGCTGCCGATGGCCAGCGCACAGGTGAAGTCGGCCTTGCTGCTGGCGGCGCTGTCGGCCGAGGGCGTTACGCGCGTCACCGAGCCTGCCATTACCCGCGATCACACCGAACGCATGCTGGGCGGCTTCGGCGTGCAGCTGCAGCGCGAAGGATTGAGCGTCGCACTGCCTGGCCGACAGCCATTGCAGGGTGTTCCGGTGCAGGTGCCCGGCGATTTTTCCTCCGCGGCGTTCTTCATCGTGGCCGGCTGCCTCGCCGCGCAGGACGGCCTGACGATACGCAATGTGGGTATCAATCCCACGCGTACCGGTTTGCTGGACATGCTGCGGTTGATGGGCGCCGATCTCCGCGTCACGCCAGCCGGCGAGGGCCCCGAGCCCATTGCCGACATCACCGTGCGCGCCGCCGCGCTGCGCGGCATCGAGGTGCCCGAGCCACTGGTAAGCCTGGCCATCGATGAATTTCCGGTGTTTTTCATCGCCGCCGCAGCGGCCGAGGGCGAGACCGTGGTGCACGGCGCCGCCGAACTGCGCGTCAAGGAAAGCGACCGGCTGGCCGTGATGGCCGAAGGCCTGCGCGCCCTGGGCATTGAATGCGAGCTGCTGGCCGATGGCATGCGCATTCGCGGCGGACGCATGGGCGGTGGCCGTATCAACAGCCATGGCGATCATCGCATCGCCATGGCGTTCGCGGTGGCCAGCACGCGTGCCAGCGATGCCATCCACATCGATGACGTGACCAATGTGGCGACGTCCTTCCCCGGGTTTCCAGCCATTGCGCGCAGCGTCGGCCTGCGACTGTAGGCAACAATGAATCCGACACCGGTGGTTGCCATCGACGGGCCCAGCGGCGCCGGCAAGGGCACCATCAGCCGTCTGCTGGCCACCCGGATCGGCTGGCATCTGCTCGACAGTGGGGCGCTATACCGGCTGGTGGCGCTGGCCGGCAGTGGCTTGGCCCAGGACGACGTGACCGGTCATGCCGCCCTGGCGGGCACCATGGGGGTGCGCTTTGCCGCACGCCCCGACGGCTCCGAACTGATCTTGCTGGAGGGCGCCGACGTCACCGACCCGCTGCGCACCGAGGAGGCAGGCAGGGGGGCGTCGCGGGTGGCGGCCTGGCCGGCGGTGCGGGCGGCCCTGTTGCAGCGCCAGCGCGACTTCGTTCAGCCTCCCGGTCTGATCGCCGATGGACGCGACATGGGTACGGTGGTATTCCCGGCCGCACCGCTCAAGATCTACCTGACCGCCAGCCCCGAAGTGCGGGCCCAAAGACGCTATAAGCAGTTGAAGCACAAGGGGTCTGCTGTTAACCTTGCCGCCCTTTCGCGGGAGATAGCCGACCGGGATCGGCAGGATTCGAGCCGTCGCGTAGCGCCGCTGGTTCCCGCCAGCGATGCCATCGTGCTGGACTCGACCGGCCATTCGATTGGCGAGATGGTGGAGCTTGTTCACCGGCTCGGCGTCGAGCGGCGGTTGTGGACTGCCGTTACTGCGAAATCTTGAGGCGGACCGGGCCGGATGGCCGGGTCTTTGTACATTAGTCCCGATGGCTACGGATGGTCAGCGGGGGAGTCAACCATACGCATAACGCGTAAGAGAGCATATGAGCGAAAGTTTCAGCGAACTGTTTGAGCAAAGCCTGGCCAACCAGCGTATCCGTCCGGGCATGATTCTCACCGGTCTGGTGGTGGACGTGACGCCGGATGTGGTCATCGTCAACGTGGGCCTGAAGTCCGAAGCGGTGATCCCGCTCGAACAGTTCAAGAATGAGAAAGGCGAGATTGAAGTCAGCAAGGGCGACCAGATTGAAGTGGCGCTCGATTCCGTCGAAGACGGCACTGGCGAAACCCGCCTGTCGCGCGAGAAGGCCAAGCGCGCCCGCACCTGGACGCGACTGGAAGAAGCATTCACGAAGGGTGAGATCGTCACCGGCCTGATCTCCGGCCGCGTGAAGGGTGGCTTCACGGTAGAGATTGAACACGTGCGCGCCTTCCTGCCCGGTTCGCTGGTGGACGTGCGCCCGGTGCGCGACACCGCCTACCTGGAAGGCAAGTCACTCGAGTTCAAGGTCATCAAGCTGGACCAGAAGCGCAACAACGTGGTGGTCTCGCGCCGCGCCGTTGTCGAGCAGGAATTCTCCGCCGAGCGCAGCGCGCTGATGGACAACCTGCAGGAAGGCGCGGTGGTGCGCGGCAGCGTCAAGAACCTGACCGACTACGGCGCCTTTGTCGACCTCGGCGGCATTGACGGACTGCTGCATATCACCGACATGGCCTGGAAGCGTGTCAAGCATCCTTCTGAAGTGGTCAAGGTCGGCGACGAAATCGACGTGCGGATCCTGAAGTTTGACCGCGAGCGTTCGCGCGTCTCGCTGGGCCTGAAGCAGCTGGGCGCGGATCCGTGGGAAAACATTGCACGGCGCTACCCGCCCAACACCCGTGTGTTCGGCAAGATCACCAACATCGCCGACTACGGCGCATTTGTCGAAATCGAGGACGGAGTCGAGGGTCTGGTGCACGTGTCCGAAATGGACTGGACCAACAAGAACGTCAACCCGGCCAAGATTGTCCACACCGGCCAGGAAGTCGAGGTCATGGTGCTGGACGTCGACGAAGAGCGTCGTCGCATCTCGCTGGGCCTGAAGCAATGCCAGGCGAATCCGTGGAAGGAATTCTCGGAGAATCACAACCGCGGCGACCGCGTCTCGGGTCAGATCAAGTCGATCACAGACTTCGGCATCTTCATCGGCCTGCCGGGTGGCATCGACGGCCTGGTGCACCTCTCGGACATCTCCTGGGATGTGCCCGGCGAAGAAGCCGTGCGCAGCTACCAGAAGAGCCAGCAGGTCGAAGCCATGGTGCTGTCGATCGATCCCGAGCGCGAGCGCATCTCGCTGGGCATCAAGCAGCTGGCCAAGGATCCGTTCTCGGGCTACATCACCGATAACCCCAAGGGCAGCATCGTGCGTGGCGTGGTCAAGGAAGTGGATGCGCGCGGCGCCATCGTCGACCTTGGCAATGGCATCGAAGGCCAGTTGCGCGCTTCGGAACTGGGTCGCGATCGCGTCGACGACGCGCGCCAGTTCCTGAAGGTGGGTGATGAGCTCGAAGCCAAATTTATCGGCGTCGATCGCAAGACCCGATCCATCAGTTTGTCGGTCAAGGCCAAGGAAGTACACGAAGAGGCCGAGGCCGTGCAGAACTATCGTTCCGAGCAGCCGACTTCGGGCACCAGCCTGGGCGACCTGCTGAAGGAACAGATCGATCGCAGCTGAGCAGCAACCAGCGACGCTGGCCGGTGTTGAAACACCACCGGCCAGCCGTTGCATAACAGCCATGCAAGGCCAGTCATGACGAAGTCGGAACTGATCGAAATCATCACGACCAAGCAGAAACATCTGCCGGCCAAGGATGTTGAACTGGCGCTCAAGCAGATGCTTGAGATCATGAGCGATGCCCTGGCACAGGGCGATCGCATCGAGATTCGCGGCTTCGGCAGCTTTTCGCTGCACTTCCGGCCGCCGCGCCAGGGCCGCAATCCCAAGACCGGCGAGGCCGTGGCGCTCGACGGCAAGTATGTGCCGCACTTCAAACCCGGCAAGGATCTGCGCGAACGCGTCAATGAAGGCGCAGGCCTGCCGATCCGCGACTGAACCGCGCCGAATGCGGCAGAAATGCCGCTCACGTTGTCCATTCGACCTCGCTACCGTGTTGCGGTGTTCCTCTCACACCGCGCATGGAGGCGCAGTCACCATGAATGGCACCAGTCGTTTCCTGATCCCACTGCTGCTGATCGGCAGCGCCCCGGGCTGGGCAGGCCCGGTCAACATCAACACGGCCGACGCAACCACGATCGCCAGGGAATTGAAGGGCATCGGTCCGGCCAAGGCGCAGGCCATCGTCGAGCACCGCCAGAAGCACGGCGCCTTCCGCTCGCTCGATGAGCTGGCGCTGGTCAAGGGCATCGGCCAGAAGCTGGTCGATGAGAACCGCGCCGACCTGCGGCTGGACCGCGCCGCACCGACAGGCCCCGCGGCCAAACCAGCCGCCAAACCTGCGGCGCCGTCCGCTGCCGGTTCCAGTTCCCGGTAGGACCAGGCCGTAACAAGACGGCGGAGTGCGAGCGGCGTCATGCTGCTGCGCACTCCGCCGTCTATACTCGTGCGCATGAACAAGACCGGCATCCGCACGGCAGTGTTCCCGGTGGCTGGTCGGGGCACGCGCTTTCTGCCAGCGACCAAGGCCTCGCCGAAGGAAATGTTGCCCATCGTCGACAAGCCGCTGATCCAGTACGCGGCCGAAGAGGCGCTGGCGGCCGGTGCTACCCGGCTGGTTTTCATCACCGGCGCTTCCAAGCGCTCGATCGCCGATCATTTCGATACCGATCAGGAACTGGAGAAGCTGCTGGAGTCGCAGGGCAAGAGCGACTTGCTGCGCCAGGTGCGCAGCGTGCTGCCCAGCTACGCCACCTGCATATTCATCCGACAACCGGCGCCACTGGGCCTGGGTCACGCCGTGCTGTGCGCCGAAGCGGCGGTGGGCAACGAACCCTTTTTCGTGCACCTGGCTGACGACCTGATCGTCGGCGAGACGGCCTGTCTCAAACAGATGGCCGACGCCTATGAATTCCATCACGGCAGCATCCTGGGCGTTGAAGAGGTACCGCGCAGCGACACCGACAAGTACGGCATCGTGGAAGTCGAGCCGGGTCGCGGCCAGGTCAGCCGCATCAGCAGCATCGTGGAGAAGCCCAAGCCTGCCGCCGCACCGTCGAATCTGGCGGTGGTGGGCCGCTATGTCCTGACGCCGGCGATCTTCGAGGATCTGCGCCACATCAAACGCGGCGCTGGCGGCGAAATCCAGCTCACCGACGGCATTGCGCGCCTGATGACGCACGAGGCCGTGTATGCACACCGCTTTGTCGGCAAGCGCTATGACTGCGGCAGCAAGCTGGGCTATCTGCAGGCCACGGTCGAACAGGCGTTGGCGCACAGCGAACTGCAGCATGAATTCCGTTCCTACCTGCTGACGCTGACACGACAGCTGGCACGCAAACCAGGCGTGGCGGCCCGAAAGCGCCGCCCGAAGGCGTGACCCGATTCGCCATTCTTCCCCAGCTGCGAATGGTCGTGCCAAGATGAGGCAGCGCCCACCACGGAGGTCAGAAATGAACAGACAATCCGCTGTATGGATAGCGACTGCCGGCCTGGCTGCAGGTTGCGCGACCAGCACTTCACCGCCACCGAAGGCCGCCGCCTTGCCCGGCACGGCCGCGTGCGTTCTGCGCGCTGACCTGCGCGGCTGGACGGTCCCCGACGCCGCCAACATGGTCATTGAGAGTGCTGGCGGAACCACGTACCTGATCCGGTTGCTGTATCAGGCGCCGGACCTGCTGACCCGCGAGCAGCTTGCATTCGAGGACGGTGACCGCAACAGCCAGATATGCAGCAACGGGGACTATCTGCTGGTCGGCGGGCCGATGCCGGAACGCGTGCCCATCATTGCAGTCCGGGCGCTGAGCGCCGATGAAATCAAGCAGCTGCGCGCGCCAAAGAAACCGGCGTCCTGAGTTCAACCCGGAGGGAGGGGCTTCGCGGGCATCTGCAACGTGACGATCAGTCCGCCGGTGCCATCGGCGTTGGCTGCGTGCACTGTGCCGCCATGCAGCTTCACGACGCGGGCGGTGATCGCCAGGCCGATGCCATAACCGCCGCTGTCGCGATCCCGCGCGGCGGCCACGCGATAGAACGGTTCAAAAATTCTCTCCAGCAGAGCCGCCGGTACGCCCGGCCCCTGATCGCGGATGCGAATCTCGGCGCCGCCGCGTGCGGCCCGCACGGCATGCACACTCACCAATCCGCCATCGGGTGAAAAGCGCACTGCGTTGCGCAGCACATTCTCGATCGCGCGATACAACAACTCGCGATCACCGCTCACCGTCAAGCCCGGCTCGAGCTGCAGGTGCACACGCACGTCGCGCGGGTCGGCTTCGAAACGCGCGTTCTCGCACAGGATTTCGAGCAGCTCTTCCAGCGCCACAGGCTCCTGCTGGAGCACGCGCCCCGGTTCGTCGAGTCGGCACAGGCTGAGGATTTCTCCGATCAGCTCATCCAGGCGCTGTGCTTCCTGCTCGATCCGGTCGAGCTCGTTGTCAAGATTGGCGTGCGGGCGACGTGCAAGGCCCAGCGCCATTTGCAGGCGCGCCAGCGGCGAACGCAGTTCATGCGACACGTCGCGCAGCAGTTGCTGCTGCGATTCGATCAGAGTGCGCAGTCGTGCCGCCATCGCGTCGAAATCAATGGCCAGCATCGCGAGCTCATCCCGCCGTTTGCCGACGGAAGACGCCACCTGCACGCCGAGATTGCCCGCGGCAATTGAATGTGTGGCGCTGCGCAGTTGCTGGATCGGCGCGCTGAGAAAGCGCGATAGCAGGTAGCAGACCACGGCGCTGACCAGCAAGGTGACAATGCCGGCAATCAACGGTGTCTCCGGGCCGCCGAAGATGCCCCACGGCCCGATGCGTTGTGTACTCAGCGACAGGGCGAAAGTCTCATCATTCGGCGAAATCAGCTGCGACAGCAGCCGCGCCTCGCGATCTTCCCGTGGCTGATCGGGAAAAGGACCGCGACCCACGCGTGCCTGCAAATAGGCCGGTACCGGCCGGCCCAGCAGGTCCTGGCCGTGCGCATCCAGCACGTAGATGCGGTCGGGCCGCAACTGCGGCAGCTGCACCAACAGCCAGTCGCGCAGACCGGGCACACCATCACTGGCCAGTACCGACGACGCCTCGCGCGCCAGCAGATCCTGACGATCCAGTTCCCCCTCGCGCCGCTGGATGGCCATCCAGATGGTGATGGCCACGGTGACCGCCAGCACCAGCAGCATGGCGCTCCAGAAGGAGACGAAGAAGCGCAGGTACAGATTGCGCACCGTGTCGCCTCAGGTCGCCGACGGCTGATCCGCCACCGTAAAGACATAGCCGCTGCGGCGGACGTTTACGATCGAGACCTCACCCGCCACCATGGCGAGCTTGCGACGAATGTTGCTGATGTGGGTGTCGATGGAGCGGTCGTAGGGCGTGAGCCGCCGACCCAGCACCTGGCGCGTCAACTGCTCACGCGAAACCACGACACCGACCTGATGCATCAGCACTTCCAGCACGCGAAACTCAACGCCGGTCAGGGCAACGGTCTGGCCGCGCGCGCTTGCGGTACGACTGGCGAAATGCAGGCTGACCGGGCCGGCATCGATGCGATCGCGGCGGCCGGACTGCGGTTCCAGCAGCAGGCTACGCCGCAGGATGGCACGCATGCGCGCCACCAGCTCACGCGGATTGAAAGGCTTCGGCAGGTAGTCATCGGCGCCGAGCTCAAGGCCGACAACACGATCCACTTCCTCGCCGCGCGCCGTCAGCATCAGCACCGGCGTCGTCAGCTTCTGCCGCAACGAACGCAACACATCGAGGCCACCAATGCGCGGCAGCATCACATCCAGAACGATCAGATCGAAGTGGTGGCGGCCGAGCAGATACAGCGCCTCGTCACCGTCGTGCACCGGGGTCAGTTTGAATCCTTCCGGTCCAAGATACTCGACCAGCATCCGGCACAACTCGCGATCGTCATCAACCAGCAGCACAGACATTGGCGCCGCATTCTGGCCATTCTCTGGCGTGGATTCATTGCCCTGCTGCATGCGGGACATTGTCGATCACGCCGCCCGGACTGGCGGGCACACTTTACAAATCTTGGCGGCCCTTGAGTCTGGCATCAAGTTGGTAGGGCAGGCGCCGCGGCAGCGGATGCGGGCGGCAGCAAGCTCTTGAGAGGAATCGTCGCGTTGGCGAGCTGCAGCCGATCCGGCCGGATACCTGCGATCACCAGCGCCTTGCCATGCGTGTAGTCGCGGATCGAATTCACGCAATCCAGAGCAATGATCTGCCCCTGACGCAGATACACCACCGAAAACGAACGCGTCGCCACGTCGCCGCGCACCACCACCTCGTCATATCCCAGCGACAGGCCCACGGTCTGCAGCTTCAGATCGTACTGGTTGGACCAGAACCAGGGCACGGTGTGGTAGGGATCGTTCACCCCGCAAATATGCCTGGCGACCACAGTGGCCTGGTCGTTGGCATTCTGCACCGACTCGATCCGCACCCAGGCATTGCCGGCAAAGCGGTTGTGATGCTCGGCGCAATCACCCACGGCGTAGATATCAGGAAGGCTGGTGCGGCAGTACTCATCGACGCGTACGCCGTTGACGGCTTCTGCCCCGGCGTCGACCAGCGGCTTCACTTCGGGATTGATGCCCACACCGACGATGACGATGCCAGCCGGAATCACCGTTCCATCGGCGAGACGCACGCCGTTCACGGCGCCATCCCGACCCTCCAGACATTCGATGCGCACACTGCAGCGCAGGTCGACGCCGTGAGCCCGATGCTGCTCTTCATAGAATCGCGACAGCGGTTCGCCGGCCACACGGGCCAGCACGCGGTCCATCGCTTCCAGCAACGTGACGCGCTTGTTCAGCTTGCGCAGCACGGCGGCCGCTTCCAGCCCGATATAGCCGCCGCCGATCACGACCACCGAATCGACGCCTTCCAGTTCCTTCAACAGCCGGTCCACATCGGCGCGGGCACGAATCGTGTGCACGCCGCGCAGATCGCTGCCCGCGCAGTTGAGCCGACGCGGACTGCCGCCAGCGCCCCACACCAGCGTACCGTAGCCGATGGTTTCGCCTGCGGCCGTGCGCACCGTGTGCGCGGCGGGATCGACGGCCACCACGCGCTGGCTGCCTATCAGCGTGATGGCGCGTCTTTCCAGGGCATCGGCAGTGAGCAGCAGAATCTGCTCGAAACTCTTGTCGCCGACCAGGTATTCCTTGGACAGCGGTGGACGCTGGTAGGGCAGGTCGGGTTCTTCGGTGATGATGGCCACCGATTTCTCGTATTTGTGCTGCCGCAGCATCGACGCAGCTTGCGCACCGGCATGGCCACCCCCGACGATCAGCACGTCAAATTTTCTTGCTGTGCTCATCGTCGCGGCCTCACGGGCGGATCGAGCAGGTCGGGCTGTCCCAGCGCAAACTTGCGCAGGTACGGAGAAGCAATCAGCTCATGGGGATTGCCCAGCGCCGGCGGTGCCATGGAATCCAGCGCCTTGAGAGTGGTGGCATCCAGCACACCGTCGGCAGCGGCCAGGCTTTCCTTGAGCTGCGCGGGTGTCCTGGCGCCGATCAGCGGCACAACGCTGCGATGCGCCGGATGTCGCAGCAGCCAGCGCAACGCCAGCGCTGCCGGCGACAGGTCTGATTCCGCAGCAATCGCGCTGATCTGCGTGGCGCGTTCGGCCAGCACCGGCGGCAGGTCGGCCCTGGCGCGGCGGCGCGGATCGCTGCCGCCCGCCAGCGCACCGGCAGCCATGGCACCCCAGCACACCACGCCCAGATCCAGCGCATCGGCCATCGGCAGCAGTTCGCGTTCGGCATCGCGTACCGCCACGTTGTATTCAGTCTGGATGGCCACGGGCGCGCTTACAGCCCGCAACTCCGCCATCGTGACGGCGCGGCTGACCAGCCAGGATGGCGTGTTCGAAAAGCCGCAGTACAGCACCTTGCCGGCGCTGATCAGGTCTTCGACGCCACGCAGGATTTCGGCGAGCGGCGTGGTGCCGTCCCAGAAATGCAGCCACAGCAGATCGATGAAGTCGGTACGCAGCCGCTGCAGGCTCTCTTCGACCGAACGGCGCATTGCACGGCGGCTGTTGCCGCCCGCCAGCACATGGCGGGCACCGGCGGCGGTGTACTTGGTCGAGATCACATGATCGTAACGACGACCTGCGACGAAGGCACCCACCAGTTCTTCCGATGCGCCGCCCGAATAGTTGGGCGCCGTGTCGATGAGGATACCCCCGGCATCGGTGAAGGTACGCAGGATGGCCTCCGCCGCCGTGGCATCAGCACCCCAGCCCTTGGTCTCGCCAAAGGTCATGGTGCCGAGGCCCACCTCGGAGACGCGCAATCCGCTCCCCCCCAGCAATTTGTAGCGCATCGCTGCCCCTGCCTAGAAACCCGCCATGGCGTCGAGCGTGACCGGCGCCGCCTGGATGGCGGTGCGCTGCATGTAGCGCTTGGCACCCGCCAGTCCGCCCAGTTCCTCGCCGCCGCCGGCGCGCCCCGGTCCGCCGTGCAGCAGGTGGGGCAGTGCAGCGCCATGACCGGTGGAATCCGCAGCGCTGTCCCGATCGACGATCAACATGCGGCCGTGACTCGAAGCAGCCTGCAGGATCACTTCACGCACCACCTGCGGATCGTGCGTGAACAACGACATCACCAGCGAACCCTTGCCAGCACGGGCGATCTCGGCGGCCTGTGCCGCATCGCTGTAGGGCATCAGCGTCGAGACCGGACCGAAAGCTTCCACTTCGTGCACCAGCTTCGCCGTTGCGGGCGCATCACAGCGCAGCAGCGTCGGCGCGACGAAAGCACCCTTGTTGGCATCAGCGCCCTGCAGCGCCAGTGGCGCATCGCCGCTCACCACACGCGCTTCGGCCTTGAGCTTCGCAATGTTGTCCAGCACGTCCTTGCGCTGCGACCGACCGGCCAGCGCGCCCATGCGCACACCTTCGGCGCGCGGATCACCGACGGTGGTCCTGGCCAGGCGCGACACCAGCGCCTTCTCGACTTCGTCAATCAGTGCCGCAGGCACCAGCACGCGACGGATGGCCGTGCACTTCTGGCCGGCCTTCTGCGTCATTTCACGCACCACTTCCTTGATGAACAGGTCGAACTCGGGCGTCGACGCCGTGGCGTCGGCGCCGAGAATCGAGCAATTCAGGCTGTCCTGTTCGGCATTGAAACGCACGGATTCGCGGATCACGTTCGGATGCGTGCGCAGCTTCGCTGCGGTGGCCGCCGAACCGGTGAAGGCCACGCAATCCTGCGCATCGAGGTGATCGAACATGTCGCCGGTGGAACCCAGCAGCAGCTGCACCGCACCCTCGGGCAGCACGCCGCTCTCGATCATGATGCGGAAGGCGGCAGCGGTGGGCCAGGCAGTGACGGTGCCCGGCTTGACGATGGCCGGCATGCCTGCGAGCAGCGTCGGCGCCAGTTTCTCCAGCATGCCCCATACCGGGAAGTTGTAGGCATTGATGTGCACGGCAACGCCTTGCAGCGGAGTGAAGATGTGCTGGCCGGCGAAGTTGCCCTTGCTGATGGCCTCGCGATCGCCATCGATCAGCACATGCGATTCGGGCAGCGCCTTGGCCTTCGAAGCATAGGAGAACAACACGCCCAGACCGCCTTCGATGTCGAAGGCGGAATCGTTGCGCGTCGCGCCGGTGGCGTACGACAGCTCGTACAGCTCCTCCTTGCGGGCGCTGAGTACGTCAGCGAGTTTGCGCAGCAGCTTGCCGCGCTCGGCCAGCGTCAGCTTGCGCAGCGCGGTGCCGCCCACCTCGCGCCCATAACGCAGCATCGCGCCAGCGTTCACGGCTTCGCGCGGCATCAGCGCCACGGTTTCGCCGTTGACTGCAGAAACCAGTTCGGCGCCGCCGCCGGCGGCGAGCCAGCGACCTTCAGCATGGGAGGCAAGAAGCAATGGAGTAGACATCAGGATTTCCGGTGGTGCGAAAAAATGGGAGGCCGTTTGGCCATGAATGCCGTGACTGCTTCGCGGTAGTCATCACCACGACCCAGTCCGGCCTGTTCATCGCGCTCAGCATCGAGTGCCGTATCGAAATCATTGGCCTGAGCAGCGCGCAATCGGCGCTTGGTGGCGGCCAGCGCGCCGCGTGAGCCTGCCGCGAAGCGTTGCGCCAGCGCTGTCACTTCGCCGGCGAAATCGGCATCGTCGATGGCGCGCCAGATCAGGCCAATGCGTTCGGCCTCGGTGGCGTCGATGCGATGGCTGGTCAACGCCATGCCCAGCGCGCGGGCGCGGCCGATCAGGCGCGGCAGAGTCCAGCTTGCACCGCAATCCGGTCCGAGGCCAACCCGGGCGAAGGCGAATTCAAAAGTGGCCGAACGCGCGGCCAGCACGATGTCGCAGCTGATGGCCAGCGCCGCACCCGCGCCCGAGGCCGTGCCATTGACGGCGGCGATCACCGGAACCGGCAGGGCGGCAATCCGACGCACCAGCGGGTTGTAGTTTCTTTCAAGAGAGGCGCCAAGATCGACATCGCCGCGCGACAGCATGTCGGCGCGCTCGCCGAGATCCTGCCCGGCGCAGAAGGCGCGGCCGGCGCCGGTGATGACGACCGCACCCAGATCGGTTTGCGATTCGATCTGATCGAATAGCGCACGCAGATCGGCGTGCAGTGCCATGTTGAAAGCATTGAGCCGCTCCGGGCGGTTCAGCGTGACCCGCGCGACGCCCTGATCGATGCTCAGCTGCGCCGACGCTCCGGGCTGCTCAGCCACGCGTGAACTCGATCTCGCCCTGCGGCAGCAGGTACAGCACCAGCGCGCGGCCGCCAGCGACGGCAGGGCGGTGGGCCGAATTGGGGCCGTACACCTTCCAGCCCCTGGGCGTACCGTCGAACTTCGCCGTCTCGTCAAACGGCATCACCATGTCGATCTCGCCCCTGGGATGGCGATGGTGCGGACCGATGATGTCCTGCATCTCGACCACATCCACCGAGAAACCGTGCGTGCGCTCGCCGGCCTTGACCGGGCGGCCGAACTTGATGCCCTCGGCCTCGCGCGCGCACAGCCAGCCTTCGGCACAGCCCTGCCGGCACAAGGTCTGAATCGCTTCGAACACGCCGCCGCCGGGCGGGAATTGCTGATTCAGGAAATCGGCCAGCGGCGGCTCCACCGGCTTGCCATCAATGGCTGCCGTCACCGTGGCGATGAGATCGACAAATTTTTCAGGAACAGGCATGGCAGGCATGGTTACACCGCTGCAGCCAGTGTAGCGCCTTCGCCCAGCTGCCCGGCCCAGCCGGCAGCCCAGGCGCCGGCCACGTCCTCGGCCAGCTGGCCGGCCGAGGCATCGTGCGCCAGCAGTGGGGCGACGCGAACGGCGCCCTTCTCTTCAAACAGTGCATCCCACTTGCGTCCGGCCTCGCAGAAGGTGGCGGCATAGGTCATGTCGCCCAGGCCGAATACGGCATATCGCTTGCCGGCCAGACTGGGGCCATCCTGGATGGCCTTGTAGAAAGCCTGGCCGTTGTCCGGAATATCACCGTGCCCGTAGGTGGACGAGACAATGACCAGAACCTCGTAGGGCTCGACGGCGTCCGCGCCGCGCCCATCCATCAGGTGCCGGTCCGGCTTGGCGCCAACGGCCCGCAGCGCTGTTTCGATCTCGTCAGCGCACATTTCGGCCGTGCCGGTCATCGTGGCCACAAAGATCCCTACATTCGCCATGTGCAGCTCCCGTGGGCTTCAGCTTCCTTGCTTGTCATTGTATGCACTATATGACATGCTTTCAACAGGTACACAATGGCTGCCAACAAAGCACCGCTGGATGAGGCAATCCCGGACGCGCTGGGGCGCAAGGTCCGGGCCGCCCGTTCTCGCATTGGCATGACGCGCCGCCAGCTGGCGGCGGCCTCCGGGGCCTCTGAACGCTACCTGGCCCACATCGAAGCCGGCGCCGGCAATCCATCCATGACCGTGCTACTTAGCATCGCACGGGCGCTCGACATGGCGCCAGCGGACCTGCTGCCGCTGTCGGGGCAGACCAGTGAATACCATGTGGGGGCGATTGAAGCCCTGCGCCGTCTGCCGCCCGAGCGCATGCCGGCGCTGCTGGACTGGATTGACGGCGCGTTAGGCTCTATACAGGGCAAGGGACAGCGCGTTGTGCTGCTGGGCCTGCGTGGCGCAGGCAAGAGCTCACTGGGCGCCGCCCTCGCAAAACGGCTGGAAATGCCCTTTTTCGAGATGTCCAAGCTGGTCGAGGAGTCCTACGGGGGCGACATGAGCCTGCTGATCGATTTTGGCGGACAGAGCTCGCTGCGACGCCACGAGAGCGAGGCCTGGGAAAGCCTGCGACTGCGCGAGGAAAAGGCCGTCATTGCCGCACCGGGCGGCATAGTCGCCGATCGCGCGCTGTTCGACCGCGTGCTGGCCACCGCACACTCAATCTGGCTGGAGGCCACCCCCGAGGACCACATGGCCCGGGTGATGGAGCAGGGCGACCTGCGTCCGATGCGCCGCAATCCCGGCGCCATGGCCGACCTGAAGGCCATTCTCGAGGCGCGCAGCCCGGAGTATTCGCGGGCCGAGGTACGGCTGAATACCTCGACCCAGTCCTTTGAGGCCACGCTGGAATTGCTGGTGGGCCACGCCCGATCCCTGTTGAATTCAAGCAATGCAATATAGTGCTTGCTCAGGACAGAATGGGCGTTATAATGCATAGCAATGGAGGATCCTAAATGAGTACGCCCGCAGTGAAGGTGCAGGAATCTGCACAGCTCTTTACCTATGACCGCGCCCCCGGCAGCCATCGTCACTGGCGCCTGAGTGTTGACGGTCGCATTGCCACGCTTGCCATGGCAGTGGACGTCGATGGCGGCCTGGTGCCGGGCTACAAGCTCAAGCTGAACAGCTACGACCTGGGCGTCGACATGGAGCTGCACGACCTCCTGCAACGCCTGCGCTTCGAGCATCCACAGGTAGGTTGCGTGGTGCTGACCTCGGCCACCGAACGCATGTTCTGCTCGGGCGCCAACATCTACATGCTGGGCCAGTCCACGCACGCCTGGAAGGTGAACTTCTGCAAGTTCACCAACGAGACCCGCAATGGTTTCGAGGATTCCTCCGGCAGCGGTTCACTGAAGTTCCTGGCCGCCGTCAACGGCATCTGCGCGGGTGGTGGTTACGAGCTGGCGCTGGCCTGCGACGAGATCATGCTGTTCGATGACCGTTCGTCGGCGGTATCACTGCCTGAAGTGTCACTGCTGGCCGTGCTGCCGGGCACCGGCGGTCTGACCCGCGTAGTCGACAAGCGCAAGGTGCGTCCCGACCTGGCCGATGTGTTCTGCACCTCTGAGTCCGGTGTGCGTGGCGCCCGCGCCAAGGAGTGGGGTCTGGTTGACGAGATCACCCCTCCCGGCAAGTGGGCCGAGGCGGTCAAGCAACGCGCCGAGAATCTGGCCAAACAGACCAGGCGGCCGACCAGTGCCGAGGGCGTCAAGCTGACCCCGCTGGAGCGCACCATTGACGAGGCCGGTTTCCACTACCGTCACGTCGACGTGCAGCTGGATCGCAACCGTCGCACTGCCACCATCACCGTCAGGGCGCCGAAGGACGCGCCGCCGGCCGACGGCGAGGCCATGCGCAAGCAGGGCACCGCATTCTGGCCGCTGGCCATGGCGCGCGAACTGGACGATGCCATCCTGATGCTGCGTACCAATGAACAGCAGCTGGGCCTGTGGCTGCTGGTGACCGAAGGCAATGGCGAAAACGTGCTGGCCTACGACGCAGCCGTGGCGCGCAACGCCAGCCACTGGTTCGTCAACGAAGTCATCGGCCTGCTGCGCCGCACGCTGTCGCGTCTGGATGTGTCCTCGCGCTCGATGTACGCCATCGTGAAGCCGGGCTCGGCCTTTGCCGGCACGCTGGCCGAACTGATGTTCGCGGCCGATCGCAGCTACATGCTGGAGTTGCTGTCCAAGCCGCAGGAAGGTCCGTCGATACGCCTGGGCGAAGCCAACTTCGGCCTGTATCCGATGGCACATGGCGTCACGCGCCTGGGCCGTCGCTTCACCGCTGATCCGGCACGCCTCGAAGCGCTGCGCGGCAAGCTCGGCCAGGCGATTGGTTCGGGCGAGGCGCGTGATCTGGGTCTGGTGACCTTCGCGCCGGACGATATCGATTGGGAAGAAGAAACCCGTCTCGCCATCGACGAGCGGGCATCACTGTCTCCGGATGCATTGACCGGCATGGAAGCGAGCCTGCGCTTCGCCGGCCAGGAGACCGTCTGGTCGAAGGTGTTTGGGCGCCTCTCGGCCTGGCAGAACTGGATCTTCATCCGGCCGAATGCGGTCGGCGAAAAAGGCGCCCTCAAACTGTTCGGCACCGGCCAGCGCGCCGACTACGATCGCCGCCGCGTTTAATCGGAGAGCACTATGCCTATTGATTATCAAAGCAGGATCCCCAACAACGTCGACCTGTCCACCGATCGCACCCTGCAGCGCGCGCTCGAGCACTGGCAGCCCGCGTTCCTGAACTGGTGGAAAGAGCTGGGCCCGACCCGTTACCAGGCCGATGACGTCTATCTGCGTACCGCCACTTCGGTGGATGCGCAGGGGTGGGCCACCTTTGGCTACGTCAAGATGCCGGACTACCGCTGGGGCATTTTCCTCGCCGACAAGGTGCCGGATCGCACCATCGGGTTCGGCGATCACATGGGCCAGCCGGCCTGGCAGCAGGTGCCCGCCGAGTACCGTTCGGCGTTGCGCCGCCTGATCGTCACGCAGGGCGACACCGAGCCGGCGAGCGTGGAGCAGCAGCGCCTGCTGGCGCTGACCGCGCCCTCGCTGTACGACATGCGCAACCTGTTCCAGGTGAACGTCGAGGAAGGCCGCCACCTGTGGGCCATGGTGTACCTGCTGCATGCGCACTTCGGCCGCGAAGGTCGTGAAGAGGCCGAGGAAATGCTGCACCGTCATTCGGGCAGCCGCGACAATCCGCGCATCCTCGGCACCTTCAATGAGCCGATCGATGACTGGCTGTCGTTCTACATGTTCACGTACTTCACCGACCGCGACGGCAAGTACCAGCTGAAGAGCCTGGCCGAGTCGGGCTTTGATCCGCTGGCGCGCACCTGCCAGTTCATGCTGACCGAGGAAGCCCACCACATGTTCGTGGGCGAGACCGGCATTGCGCGCGTCGTCAAGCGCACGCTGGATGAAATGCAGAAGCTGGGCAGCGACGACCCCGAGAAGCTGCGCAAGAGCGGTGTCATCGACCTGCCGCTGCTGCAGCGTTACATCAACTTCTGGTTCTCCTCGGCGATCGACCTGTTCGGCGCGGAGATTTCCTCCAACGCCGCCAATTACTTCGCCAATGGCCTCAAGGGCCGTCCGGACGAAGCCACCTTCACTGATCACAATGCCTCCGGCACCATCGAGTCGATCGATACGCCGACGGGCCGCCAGGATGTGCCGACGCGCAACGCGATGAACTACATCACGCGTGCGGCGTACATTCGCGACTGTGCCGTGGGCCTGACGCGCTGGAACCGCACCATCAAGAAAGCCGGCTTCGATTTTGAACTGAAGCTGCCTTCGGAGAAATTCAACCGCAAGGTCGGTCTGTGGGCCGGTGACTCGTGGGATGCGGGCGGCGGGTTCGACCCCAGTGGCAATCCGGCCTCAACTGACGTGATCCACGCCGCGCTGCCGAGCGAATCGGATCGCGCCTACGTGAAGTCACTGATGGTGCAGGTCACCGAGCCGGGCCAGTGCGCCAACTGGACCTCACTGCCGGAGCGGGGCATCAACAACAACCCGGTCGGCTTCGAGTACGTACGTCTCCAGGCCTGAGGGCACGGGGAATGAGAGAAGGGCATGGCCGATTACAGTCGCGCCACGACGATCGACGGTTTGCCGGAGCGCTATAACGCTGCCGTCGACCTGATCGAGTCCAATCTCAATGCCGGCCGCGCCGACAAGGCGGCCGTCATCGACGCTTACGACACCGTCAGTTACGGTGGGCTGGCAGACCGCGTTGATCGCATGGCGAATGTGCTGCTCGCGTCCGGCATCGGGCGCGAGCAGCGGATTCTGCTGTGCCTGCTGGACACGGTCGACTTTCCCACGGCGTTTCTTGGCGCCATCAAGGCCGGCATCGTGCCGGCACCTCTCAATACGCTGCTGACCACCGACGACTATCGCTGGATCCTGCAGCGCAGCGGCGCCAGAGCCGTGATCGTCAGCGGCGCACTGGCCGACAAATGGGCGCCGGTCGCTGCGGAGAATCCGCAGGTCAGATTCATTTCCAGCCGCGGCGGACCGTGGCCCGACCTGCAACAGCTTCTGCAACAATCCTCCGCACATGCCGTCGCAGCGGACACGCACCGCGACGATGTGGCCTTCTGGCTGTTCTCGTCCGGATCCACCGGCAAGCCCAAGGGTGTCATGCATACACATGGCTCGCTGCGGCTCACGGCCAACCTGTACGGGCTGCCCGTGGCAGGCTACCGCGACAGCGACATCGTGCTGTCCGTGGCCAAGCAGTTCTTTGCTTATGGTTTGGGCAATGCGCTGACCTTCCCCTATGCAGCGGGCGCCACAGCAGTGCTGATGGAAGGCCGCGCCACGCCGGCATCAATCAGCGAGCTGATGATGCGTCACAAGGTGACGGTGCTGGGCGGCGTACCGACTTTCTTCGCCGGCTGGTTGGCCGCCACCGATACGCCGACGCGCGAGCAGGTTCCTCATTTCCGGCTCGCCACCTCGGCCGGGGAAGCGCTGCCGGCGCATCTGGGGCGCGCCGTGAGCGAACGCTTCGGCGTGGATGTGCTCGACGGTCTGGGTTCCACCGAAATGCTGCACATCTTCATCTCGCAGCAACCCGGCAGCGTGCGCTACGGATGCACGGGCCGTGTGGTGCAGGGTTACGAAGCCCGCGTCATCACCGGAGACGGACAGCGCGCCGCGCCCGGCGAAGTGGGCGAGCTGCAGATCAAGGGGCCCACGGCTGCCGTGGCCTACTGGCGCGACCGGCCGCGCAGCCGCGCCACCTTCGTCGGCGAGTGGACGCGTACCGGCGATCAGTACACCTGCGACGCCGATGGCTGGTATTCGCACGTTGGTCGCGACGACGACATGATGAAGGTCGGCGGCATTTACGTGTCGCCGCTGGAAGTGGAAGAAGCGCTGGCCAGTCACGAATGCGTGCTGGAGGTCGGGGTGGTCGCAGCCTTCGATGCCGACAAGCTGGTCAAGCCCAAGGCATATGTGGTGCTGAAGCAGGGCTTCGTCGCCAACGCAGCACTCGAAGCCGAGCTGAAAGCGCATGTGCAGTCGCAGCTGGCGCCCTACAAGTATCCGCGCTGGTTCGCCTTTGTGCCCGAGTTGCCGCGCACACCCACCGGCAAGCTGCAGCGATTCAAGTTGCGGGAAGGTCAATGACCCGGTCGGCAATGATTTCGGTGGGCGGTGTGCAACTTGAGACGACCACCTGGATCGGGCAGGGAACGCCCATCCTGCTGCTGCACGAAGGTTTGGGTTCGGTCTCGATGTGGCGCGATTTTCCGCAGCGCCTGGCCGCTGCCACCGGGCATACGGTAGTGACCTGGTCGCGCCGCGGCCATGGCCACTCCGATCCACTGCCATCAAGCCGCAATCCGGATTACATGCATGTCGAGGCCGGTCTGGTGCCCGCGGTGCTTGATGCGCTGCGCATTGAACGCGCGCACCTGCTGGGCCACAGCGACGGCGGCTCCATTGCGCTGATTGCCGCGGCCCGCGCGCCGCAGCGTGTGGCCAGCCTGATCCTGTTTGCACCGCATGTACTGGTGGAGCAGCTGACCTACGACAGCATCTTCAGGATGAAGGACGTCTATCGACAGTCTGATCTCGGCCGCAAACTGGCGCGCCACCATGCCGATGCCGATCACACCTTCTGGATGTGGAACGACATCTGGCTGGACCCGCGTTTCCGCTCGTGGAATATCGAGGCACTGCTGCCGGCCATCGAGGCGCCGGCGCTGCTGATCCAGGGGCTGGACGACGAATATGGCACACTGGAGCAGCTGGACCGCATCGAAGCGGTACTGCCGGCCACCCGGAGACTGACCCTGGAGCGCTGCGGGCACAGTCCGCATCGCGACCAGCCGGACGCGGTGCTTGCCGCCATTGACGGCTTCCTGCGCGAGCTGCCCGCCGTCAGGGCCGATGTTCTGGAAGGAGTTGCATGAATCAGGCTTTCATCTGCGATGCCGTACGCACGCCCATTGGCCGTTACGGCGGCGCGCTGTCCTCGATCCGCGCCGATGATCTGGCGGCGCTGCCGCTGGCCGAATTGAAGCGGCGTAACACCGGCATCGACTGGAAGGAAGTCGACGACGTGATCTTCGGCTGCGCCAATCAGGCCGGCGAAGACAACCGCAACGTGGCGCGCATGGCGGCGCTGCTGGCGGGCCTCGGCGAAATCGTGCCGGGTTCCACCATCAATCGCCTGTGCGGTTCGGGCATGAATGCGGTGACCATTGCTGCGCAGGCCATCCGTGCCGGTGAAGCCGACCTCATTGTCGCGGGCGGCGTTGAATCCATGTCGCGCGCACCTTTCGTGATGGGCAAGGCCGAAACCGCTTTCGCGCGCGGCCCCGAGATCCACGACACCACCATTGGCTGGCGCTTCATCAATCCGCTGCTGAAGGCACAGTACGGCGTCGACTCGATGCCGGAGACTGGCGAGAACGTGGCGGTGGACTTCAGGATCAGTCGCGAGGATCAGGACGCCTTCGCACTGCGCAGCCAGCAACGTGCCGCAGTCGCGCAGGCCAACGGACGGCTGGCCGCAGAAATCGTTGCGGTGCGTATCAAGCAGCGCAAGGGCGAAACGGTGGTGGATCGCGACGAGCATCCGCGCGAAACCAGCCTCGAAGCACTGGCCGGGCTCAAGCCCATCGTGCGCGCCGGCGGCACGGTCACCGCGGGCAACGCCTCGGGCGTCAACGACGGTGCCGCGGCATTGATCATCGCCTCCGAGGCCGCGATCAAGCGCCACAAGCTGACCCCGCGCGCGCGCTTCTGCGGCAGCGCCGTGGCCGGCGTCGCGCCGCGCGTCATGGGCATCGGCCCGGCGCCGGCCTCTCGTCGCGCAATGCAACGCGCCAGGCTCACCATCAAGGATATGGACGTGATCGAGCTGAACGAAGCCTTTGCTTCGCAGGCGCTGGCCACGCTGCGCATTCTGGGCGTACCGGATGATGCGCCGCACGTGAACGCCAATGGCGGCGCCATTGCGTTGGGCCATCCGCTGGGCATGTCGGGCGCGCGCCTGGTATTGACCGCGACTGAAGAACTGCAGCGACGCAGCGCGCGGTACGCGCTCGCCGCCATGTGCATTGGCGTGGGCCAGGGCATCGCCTGCGTGATTGAGCGCGTCTGATGCTGGGCTCGCAGACCGTCGTGGGCGTGTGCGGCGCCGGCGCCATGGGCGCGGGGATTGCGCAGGTGGCGGCGCAGGCCGGACATCGCACCCTCGTTTTCGATCTGGATGAGACGGCATTGGGTCGCGGCCGCAAGGGTGTGGAATCCAGTCTCGCCGCCGTGGTCAAGCGCGGCAAGCTCACTGAAGAGGCCGCACAGGCCACGCTGGCACGCATGGAATGGACCACCGACATCGGCAAGCTGTCCGTTGCCGGCCTGGTGATCGAGGCCATCGTCGAAAAGCTGTCGGTCAAACAGGAACTGTTCAAGCGGCTCGAAGCCGTGGTGGGGGTCGACGCCATCCTCGCCACCAACACCTCGTCGTTGTCGGTCAGCGACATCGCCGCCGGGCTGGCGCATCCCCGCCGCTTCATGGGCCTGCATTTCTTCAACCCCGCACCCATCATGAAGCTGGTGGAAGTGCCGTCGGGCACGGCCACCGATCCAGCGCTGGCGGCCGACGCGCTGGCGCTGATGCAGCGCTGGGGCAAGGTGGCCATTGCCGTGCGTGATGTACCGGGCTTCATCGTCAATCGCGTGGCGCGCCCTTACTACGCCGAAGGCTGGCGCGCCCTCGACGAGCAGGCCGCCGATGCGGCCACGCTCGACTTCCTCTACCGCGATCTCGGCGGCTTCCGCATGGGCCCGCTGGAGCTGGGCGATGTCATCGGCCACGACATCAATTCGGCGGCGGCCAGAACCGTGTTCGAAGCCTATGGCGGCAAGGTGCGTTTCGTGTTGCCAGCCGGTCAGCTTGAATTTGTGAAGCAGGGCCGTCTCGGCCGCAAGAGCGGTCGCGGCGTGTACGACTACAGCAGCGGCTCGATCACCGATACCCCGCGCTTCAGCGAGAGCGCCGGGTCGGCCGCGTCGGAGCACGTGCTGGTGCATTCCTCCGATGGACGCAGCGCGCGCCGCATGGCGGCTGACACCGGCCGTTCCGTCGTGGTGCTGGATCATGCCTTCAACAAGGACGCCACCTCCATTGCCTTCGCCGCGTCAGATGACACGGCGCGCCAAGCTGCGCTGAACTTCGCTGCAGGCTCGGGCAAGAAGGTTGTCGAACTTGCCGACCGTCCCGGCCTGGTGGTGTTCCGCACGCTGCTGCAACTGGTAAACGCCGCGGCCGACGCCGTCACCGATGAGGTGGCCACGCCGGATGGCATTGATCTCGCCATGATGAATGGCGTCAATTACCCCTTCGGCCTGCTGGCCTGGGCGCGCGCGTATGCGGACAAGGTGGCGCCAGCGCTTGACCACATCGCGGAAGAGACCGGCGAGGCCATGTATCGTCCCAACACCTGGCTGCGCGATCGGAAGGGAGCTGCGGCATGAGCGAGAGCGCGGTGCTGATCGAAAATCCCGCCGCTGGCGTGCGCCTGTTCCGGCTGAATCGGCCCGACAAGCGCAACGCGCTGGATACCGCGACGCTCCGGCTGCTCACCGACGCGCTGGCCACGGCTGATGAGGCCGCCGATGTGCGCATCATGGTGATCACCGGTGGCGACAAACTGTTCGCTGCGGGAGCGGATCTGAACGAGATGGCGAGCAAGACCGAAGCTGACGCGCTGCAGGATCCACGCGCCAATCTTTGGGCCCGTATTCGCGCCGTCCGCAAGCCCATCGTTGCGGCCGTGGAGGGCTGGTGCCTGGGCGCCGGCCACGAATTGCTGATGTGCTGCGACCTGGCTGTCGCTTCACGCGAGGCGAAGTTCGGCCAGCCGGAAACCAATCTGGGCATCATGCCGGGCGCTGGCGGCACTGCCTTGCTGCCCCGATTGATCGGTCGCGCACGGGCCATGAAAATGGTACTGGGCGGCGCACCTCTTTCCGGTGAAGAGGCGCTGGCCTGCGGACTGGTGGCGGAAACCTGCGCGCCGGGAGAAGCCACATTACGGGCATTGGCGCTGGCGAGCGAACTGGCCGCTCGCGCGCCGCTGGCATTGCAGGCGGCCAAGGCAGTGATCAATGCCGCGCTGGAGCTGCCGCTGAGCGCCAACCTGCAGCTGGAGCGCGAACGCTTCGCCCGGCTGCTGTCCACTGAGGACAAGCGCGAAGGCGTCGCGGCGTTCCTTGAACGTCGCACGCCACAGTGGCGCGGAGTCTGACAGCGACAGGATCAAGGGTTTTTGGGTGGGGAGAGATTGATGTCGGATCGGTCAATGAATGCGGGCCCGGCGCTCGCCAAAGTCGTTCTTGAGGTGGACCGCCGCGCGGACGGATCGGTGGTACTGCGCAACGGTCTGCCGCTGGAAAAGTATCCGGCGACCTTGCTCGAGCCGCTGCGTCACTGGGCACGGGTACAACCCGACGCGCCCTTCATGCGCGAACGTGAAGGCGCTGGGTGGCGGGGCGTCAGCTACGCGGAGTTCCTCAAGCGCGCAGAGCGTCGCGCCGGCCAGTTGCTGACGCTGGGCTGCAACTCCGACAAGCCGCTGCTGGTTCTGGCGCAGAACGGCATCGAACATGCCGTGACGATATTCGCCGGCATGTTCGTGGGCATACCTGTTTCCTCAGTGTCGCCGGCCTATTGCCAGGCCACTACTTTCGACCGGCTGGTGCAGATCATCGAGATCCTGGGGCCGGGTGCCGCCTTTATCGCCGACCCCAAGGGCACCGCGCGTGCACTACCCGCCATCCTGACGGCGGTGAAAGGACCCGTGGTGTCGCATGTGGCCTTCGACGGCATCACCGATATCAACACCGTGACACCGGCGGCTGCGGCTGAAGTGAACGATGCCGCGGCCCGCGTCGGACCGGACACCATCGCCAAGGTGCTGTTCACTTCCGGCTCCACCGGCGTGCCCAAGGGCGTCGTCAACACGCACCGCATGTTGTGTTCGAACATGGGCGCGCTGGGACAGCTGTGGCCGTTCCTGACCCAGCGCCTGCCGTCGCTGGTGGACTGGCTGCCCTGGAGCCACACCTTCGGCGGCAATGTCTGCGTCAACGTCACGCTGTTCAACGGCGGCGTGATGCACATCGATGATGGCAAACCGGCGCCGGCGCTGATCGGCCGCATGGTGGAAAACCTCAAGCTCTCGCCGCCCAACATGTACTTCAGCGTGCCGGCAGGCATCGAAGCGCTGTTGCCACAATTTGAAGCCGATGAAGAGCTGGCGCGCGCCTTTTTCAACAGTGTGCAAATGATTTTTGTCGCCGCCGCGGCACTGCCTCAACGCGCGCGCGAGCGCATGGCCGCGCTGGCGCAGAAGGCCACCGGTCGGGCGCCAACGCTGCTGGCCGGCTGGGGCTCCACTGAAACAGCGCCCTTCGCCACCTGCGTGTACTTCCCCACCGCTCACGCCGGCAACCTCGGCCTGCCGATTCCCGGCACTGAGGTGAAGTTGTCGCCGGATCAGGGAAAGATGGGCCTGTCGGTGAAGGGCCCCAATGTCACGCCCGGCTACTGGAAGAATCCCGAAGCTACCCGCAAGGCCTTCGACGCCGATGGCTTTTACGAGATGGGTGACGCCGGCAAGCTGGTGAATGCCGAAGTACCGGAGCAAGGCGTCGCCTTCGACGGACGTCTGGCCGAGAATTTCAAGCTGCAGTCGGGCACCTGGGTGAACGTGGGCATGCTGCGCGTGGCCGTCATCGATCAGCTGCGCCCACTGTGCATGGACGCCGTGGTCACCGGCGAGAACCAGGAAGACATCGGACTGCTGCTGATTCCGAACGCGGCTCAGGCCGCGCAGCTGCACGGCACCACGCCCGACCAGCTGTCGCCGGAGAAGCTGGCCGCTGGCCCGTTCGGACAGAAGGTGCGTCAGGCGCTGGGTGAGTACAACAAGCGCCAGACCGGCGGCAGCACGCGCATCAAGAACGTCGCCATACTCAGCCGTCCGCCCGACCTGAGCCGCAACGAGATCACCGACAAGGGCTACATCAACCAGCGCGCCATGCGCTCCAACTGGTCAGAGCTGATAGGCCAGCTGCATGGAAATGCAGCCGAGAGCGATACCGCGCAGGGCATCCTGCGTCTGTAAGCGGTTGATTCAACGCGCTGTGATCGCCGCTGGCGGTGGCGCCAGCAGGCTCATGGCGCGCTGATACTTGTCGACGTAGCCGATGTTCTCGCGGTTGTAGGTGGGCAGCGTCACCGAGGTCACCGTGCCGTCGCGCTCCACCCACAGGCAGGGGCAGCGTGTCGTGGCGACGGCATCGACAGCGGGCAGGCGCAGATCCGACACCGTCGTCTTCAGCTTGCGCACCGCCGACAGCAGGCGCGTGGCATTGCGCGGGCCGCCGTTGTAGGCCGCAATCTGAAAGAGCGACACGGCTGCCGCGTTGCCCAGATAGGCCTCGCGGACTTCAGCCGGCATCTGTGTCAATTCAAGATCCAGCAGGCAGGCCGCTGCCTTCATGGCATTGTGCAGATCGCGTGCGCCCAGGTCGAAATCCGGATCGAGCCCTGCGGCGGCGCAACGTCTGGTGATCATGGTGTAGGTGCCGCGGCCACGCCGATCGGTGAACTGCATGGGACCAACGGCATTGGCCACCGACACGCTGTAGCTGAAGGCGCGCAGCTGCATCACGCCGTACTGACCCAGCGTGTTGCTGAAGGCCCGCCCGGCATCCTGACGGTATTCGTAGTCGTCGGTCTGCTCGATGACCGCCAGCGAGATCAACGTCTCCGGCAGTATGGTGTCGGCCAGCAGACGCTCCGGAAAGGCGAATGACGGCACGGCGCGCTGGCGCAGCTCACGCAATGCCGCTTCGGCGCTGTGTCGCAGCAAGGTACGCCCCTCGTTGACGAAGTACGGCGCCGTGTCTTCATTGGTGGGCAGATAGTGGACCACATTGGCCACATCCACGGCCTTGCGCGCACCCTGAGTGCGCACCAGGCGGGTCTCGATGACCGGATAGCTGCGGCCGTACACGCGCAGGCGCTCGCTGTTGTAAAAGACATTGAAGGTCAGGCGCTCGGTGCCGGTACCCCGCACATGTTCGGCCTCATAGCCCGGCGTCAGCACCTTGAAGGCAATGGGCTTGCCGCCGGGCCGCCAGCGTGGCGCGGGGAAGGGCACCTCGATCTCGACCACATGCCACCGCTGGTCGATGTCCGACCAGCCGGCGAACAGCACCGGCCGCCCGCGCAATGTCTCGCGCCCGACGCGGCGCACATAGTAGTACTGCAACGGCACGTCCTTGAGCAGTTGCGCCGCCTGCACCATGCGCTCACGGATGATCGCCGCGCGGTCGGGTTGCAGGCCGATAACCACCACGTCCTCGAGATCTTCCAGCGGCGGGACTGCGCTCGCGGGGTTGGCATCGGCAGCGCCGGACACCCGCAGACAGACCAGAGCGAAAACTGCAATTGTCAGAATCGAAGCACTGCGTAACATCGTCCGCAGTTTGCCATAACCGGTTTACGATCCGACCCGTTCCTACAACCACAATGTGACGCTGGTCCGTCCGGATGGAGATCGCCATGGAGAAGCAACGCCCGCCGCTGCCACCATTCACCGATGCTGCGAGCGCCGCCCTGAAGGTGCGCATGGCCGAAGATGCCTGGAACAGTCGCGACCCCGAGCGCGTGGTGATGGCCTACACGCCCGCCAGCCGCTGGCGCAACCGCAATCTGTTCCTGAACGGGCGCGATGAGATCCGCGGCTTCCTCATCGAGAAGTGGGCCCATGAACTGGAGTACCGCCTGATCAAGGAGTTGTGGGCCTACACCGGCGATCGCATCGCGGTGCGCTTCGCCTATGAATGGCATGACGACAGGGACCGCTGGTTCCGCAGCTATGGCAATGAGAACTGGGAGTTCGATGAGAACGGCTTGATGCAGCGTCGTCACGCCAGCATCAACGACCTGGCGCTGGTGTCGGAGTCTGATCGTCTGTTCCGCTGGCCGCAGGGTCGTCGGCCGGACGAGCATCCGTCGCTGAGTGATCTGGGGCTGTAAAAGAGCAGGGGATATCCACAATGCGCGCTGCGGTGGCACTGATTGCGTGGGGATGGATGGCCGGCAACGCCGCGGCCGCCGACGATCCGGGCTATCGATTCACACTGAAGCAGATCGATTCGGTGCTGGAAGCCGACGGCAGCGGCGTCACCACCGTGCACACCGAGCTGCAGGCGCTCACGCCAGCCGCGGCCGCACAGCTCACGCAGTTGCCGGTGGGCTACAACGGCCGGCTGCCCGAATTCGAGATCACCGACGCCTACACGCGCAAGCCCGACGGCCGCAGGCTGCCCGTGGACAAGGCCGCCATCGTCTCGCGCCAGGCTCCATCGATGACGCTGGCGCTGACATCGATCTACACCGACGTGCGACAGATGGTCATCATCTTCCCCAACGTCGAGGCCGGCGACACGCTGGTGTTCGACCAACGCGCCCGCAGCGATGTACCTGAATTCGCACGCCATCTGACGGCCGGCTATATGTACGCACCGAACTACGTCGTGGATTCCGAGTCGGTCAGCATCTCGGTGCCCGCTGCAATGAATCCGGACGTGGACGCACTGGGCATCGATGTGCATCAGGATAGGGACGGTGACCGCGTGATCTACCGCTGGCGTCGGGATCGCCCGCCAGGGCCCGCCGTCACTCCGGGGCCGGTGCTGCAGCGCGAGTCCTATCCGCATGTGTATCTGTCGACACTGCGCAGCTACGACCAGTTCCGGCAGATCTACGCGCAGTTGATTGCGCCGCAGTTCAGGATGACCAACGCGATCCGGCAGCAGGCCGACAGTATCACCGCCGGCATCACCGACCGGCGCGAACAGGCCAACGCGCTTTACGACTGGGTTTCGCAGCGCGTGCGCCATGTGGCGCTGGAACTGGGCATCAGCGGCCTGGTGCCGCATCCACCGGAGCAGACGCTGGGCAACGCCTATGGCGACTGCAAGGATCGCACGCTGCTGTTCATGGCGCTGCTGAAGGCCCGGGGGATCGAGGCTGAACCGGTGCTGATCAACAGCGGCGGCGTGTACACGCTGCCCGCGCTGCCGCTGCCCAGCGTGTTCGATCACATGATCGCCTGGCTGCCCGAGTTCGGGCTGTATGCCGACACCACTCCCGGCATCGTTCCATTCGAACAGCTGCCGCTGCACCAGTACGGCAAGCCGGTGCTGCATGTCGGCACCACCGGCGCCGCCCGGCGCCAGGTGCCGCTGCCCGCCGCCGACATCATGACCAGTGCGACCCGCACGCGGGCCAGCATCAGCGACGCGGGCCTCCTGACGGTGGATGTGGACGTCAGTGCCACCGGACCGCTGGCAGCCCAGCTGCGCGCCACCGCCCTGGGCATGCCGTCCACCGCCATGCAACAGAGCAACGCCGAAGCAATGCTGAAGAAAAGCAACATGCCGCGCGCGCTGGGCCGATTCACGTTCGCGCCCACACTGGTGCTGACGCCGCAGTACTCGTTGAGCTCACACCTGCAGACCACCGACGCGATCCGCGGCAATCTGACTCCGCTGATGGGCGCGCTGCGCCTGGGCGGCTCGGTCGGCGACATCCTGGCCGGTCCGTTGGAGAACACCACACTTGCGAACGATCAGCCCACGGCCTGCTACAGCGGTCGCCAGGTGGAAGACCTGACCCTGGACCTGGCGCCTGGCCGCGACGTATTGCGCCTGCCGGCGGATGTCAGTCTCGCCAGCGGAACGATGCAATACAGCTCGCACTGGCGCCGCGACGGACAAACCATCACACGGCATCGCGAGTTCCAGACCCGCTTCGATCAACCGCTGTGCGATGGCGAAATCAGAAAACAGGCCGCCAACATGCTGGATGCAATCCGCCGCGACACAGCCGCACCGCTGATACTGCTACCGCTGGCGCTGCCGCCGCGGGGCTGAGTTCAGATGAAGGCGAACAGCGGCGGAAAGAAAATCACCACGATGGTCGCCCAGATGGCGTACACCGGCACATAGCCCGTCTGCCACTGCTCGATCGCCGCGAATGAACCGCGCCCGCGCACGAAGCGGATATAAAGAACCGCGGACCACGCCAGGTTGAGCAAGAGGATAAGATTCTCACCGAGCGCAGCCACGCGGTTTGGGGTAAACCCGAACCCCGTGATGCGTGCCGCGATGGCCCACAGCGCCACCGCGTTGGCCAGCAGCGCGGCAATGACCAGCACGATCTGCAGCACATCAAAAGTGCCCGGCGGCGCCTGCGGATCGCGCGCCGACACCGAGTACAACAGCAGTCCCAGCACCAGCACCAGCAGCAGATCGAATGCGATCAGCACCTCGCGCTCGATGTCGATCCCGCGGCCGGTGACCAGCAGCATGCCGAGGAATACCAGCAGCACCAGAGTGAACAGCGGCGTGAACAGGCGCGCCAGCACCGGCGCCATGTTTTCGATCACACTCTGCTTGGCCTCCACCAGCCACGCCGCCACCAGCACCACGCCGAGGGCGCAGCTGGGCAGCCAGTCCTCCATGAAAGGCTCAATGTCGATGCCGGCGGCCTGAAAGATCAGGGCCGTGAAGGCCGTCAGCACACCGCCGCCGAGAGCGATCAGCACGAAGTAGATGAACAGTTCGCCGGTGAAGCGGATGAAATCCATGCGTCCCGCCGATTCGTTCCAGCGGTCACCGGCGTAAGCGACCCCGACCATCATCCACAGCGCAATGGGCAGGTGCAGCCCCTGCAGTATCTGGGTGGCGGCTTCCGGTCTGCTGAAGGAATAGACATTGGCAACGACCATGGCTACCACGAAGGCCGCCGCCAGCACCATGAGCAATCGAGCGTTGAGGCGTCGCTTCCAGGCGAAATAGCCGGCCAGCAGCGGCAGCACGAAGAACCCGAAGTTCCGCAGGTAAAACCCCTCGTGGGTTTCCATTTCCACACCGAACAGTGCCGGCGCCTTGATCAGCAGGCCCGCCAGCACCGCCAGCGCAAAAGCCACCAGACCATCGGGTGGCAGCACCAGCGCCTGTGGCTGAGCCTCGGAAGAGGGCGCCACCAGCTGCTTCCACAGACGCTCGGAATGCTCGCGCGCGAACTCGCGCGACAATGTATCGAGATCGCCCATGCGCTTGACGGCCACGAGGAAGGCTTCGTCGGCATCCAGCCCCGAATCGGTGAGCGTCGCAATCTGCTGGCGCAGATGATCTTCCAGCTCCGCCACATCCACCGCATGAATGGCCCGCCGGCGCTGCAGGTAGCTGCGCCATTGACCGATCTGATCATCCACTGTCATGTCAGGCTCCCTGTGGCTGCATCAAAGTGGGCCAGATGCCGTGCAACGTCGCGTCCACCGCCTGCCACTGCCGGCGCTGCTCCTCGAGATGCGAACGACCCTGCGTGGTAATGCGGTAGTACTTGCGGCGCCGTCCGGTGTCCGCCGCCCTCCAGCGCGCCGTGACGTAACCCAGCCGCTCCAGCCGGTGCAGGACGGGATAGAGCATGCCGTCGGTCCACTGCAGGCGCCCGCCCGACGCATCGCGCACCCGCTGAATGATGGCGTAACCGTAGCTGTCTTCCTCCGAAAGGATGGCCAGCACGATGGGCGTCGACGACGCTGCAATCAGGTCCTTGCTGATGTCCACGCAGTGGAATCTCCCGATACGTGACAGCGTTATACATCGTAGTTCTATGTATGACAAGCACGGCGGCGGGCCGGGCTAGAATGACCACAAGCAGGGGAGGGTCACCATGTCCGGAAAGTCGGCGCTCTATTTCGCCATCGCTGTTGCGATCGCGTTCGGCACGGGATGCACTGGCGTCAGCAATGTCAACGAGGCACCCGCGGTTGCCCGCAACGACGTACGTGCCGGCGAACTGGGATTGGAGCCACCGACGCTGCGTTCGCTGGCGGTCGAATGGCTGATCGAAGGCGATGACAATCACAATGCGAAAGTTCTGCTCGACTATCGCGAGAGCGGCGCCAGCGCCTGGAAGGAAGGGCTGCCGCTGGTGCGACTGCATCGGGAACAAGTGCTCCCGGAAATGAACCTGCCCGCAGCGCTCGCAGGGTTCGACTACACGGCGCCGAACATGTTCACCGGCAGCGTGTTCGACCTGGAGCCCGGCAAGAGCTATGAACTTCGGGTCACCATGAGTGATCCCGACGGCGTGCGCGGCACGGCGCAGAGGACCCTCACCGCGACGACCCGGCCCGTCCCGCAACCGTCGGCGAACGGAAATGTCTACCACGTGTATCCGATCGGCTGGACGGGACCGAAACAGCAGCCCGCATTCGACGGACTGCTCCGTGCCTACAACACCTGGTCCGAGCACGCCGACTGGAATCACGTCTACAACCCACGCGTGCAGCCGGGTGACACCGTTCTGGTTCATGCCGGCGTCTACAAGGGCGACCGCATGGAGTACGGCAGCTACACCACCACCGGCCCCGGCGGCAACCTCGCCGCGCCCGGCTACGGCATTCCCTTCGACGGCATGTACCTGCTGTACGGCAAGGGCACCTCGGAACGGCCAATCACCATCAAGGCTGCCGGTGATGGCGAGGTCTGGTTCGACGGCGCCGACAATCACGAACTGTTCAACGTGATGGCGACCGAGTACCACATCTTTGACGGGATCAATATCCGCAACACCGACATCGCGTTCCGCGCCGGATTGAAACGCATTGCCGGTGCCAAAGGCCTGGTGATACGCAACTCGCGCATTGAAAGTGTGGGGAGCGCGGTGATCACCGACTACGAAGGCTCGCGCGACTTCTACATCGCGGACAACACCATCGTGGGTCGTCTCCCCGTGGATGTCCTGAAGAGATGGCAGGGGGACAACGGACCCGATCTGCTGTCATTCCGCGCCATCGAGCTGTATGGCCCCGGCCACGTGGTCGAGTTCAACCGGATCGAGCGCTTTCACGATGGCATTACACTGGCCACTTACGGCGATCCGGACACCTTCCCCGAGCGGACCTATCCCGGCAACCTGGCGTCGCTGGGTCTGGACCCGCGCTACGTGCGGGGACCGAGTTCGGTCGACTTCATGAACAACGACATCTTCAACATTGAGGACATCTGCATCGAGCCGGATGGCGGCGGCCGCAACATCCGCGTGCTGCGCAATCGCTGCTTCAACGGCGCATCAACGGCCATTCGGTCCCAGCCGTCGTTCGCAGGTCCGCACTACATCATCCGCAACGTGATCTACAACGCCCGCGGCACGGCGATGTCATCCAGCGCGGACGGCTCGGGCATGATCTTCTACAACAACACCTCGATCTCGGGATCGGCGACTGGCGGACGGGGCGCGAACACGCACAGCCGCAACAACCTGTTCATCGGCTTCAACGCCGACGGCACTTTCCAGACGTTCAGTACTTTCACCAGCTACTCGTTGTCCGACTACAACGGCTTCTCATACGCCACCACCTCGGCGACGCCCTTCAGTCATACGGCTCCTGCGGCCGGCGTGCTGGCCAGCTACGTACTCACAGAGCTAGTGACACGCACTTTCCCCAATCTCGCTGCTTACCAGACCGCGACCGGGCAGGAGGCGCACAGCAGGATGGTCGGCATGGAAGTATTCATGTCGGCCACGCTGCCGAGTACCCCCATGGGGCGGTTGTACGCCGTCGATTCGGTAAATCTGCAATTGAAGCCGGGATCTGCTGCCGTGGATGCAGGCGTGCGGCTGCCCAATGTCACCGACAACGCCGCCGGTATCGCACCCGATCTCGGCGCCTATGAGGTGGGGACCGCACCGCCGCAGTACGGGCCAAGGCGCTGATCGCGCATAGTTGCGCGCATTAACCGCGCGCGATTCGCACAAACTCAGGACTGCCGTAGCAGGGAGACAGCGCGTCTCTTGTGAATGGCAAGCTGAGTCAAGGTGATGGTCTTGACGAACTGTTCATTGTGGGAGATGTGGTCACGCATCAAAGCCTGCGCCTGCGGCAGATCGCGCTTCAGAAGGCTGTGGCATATCAGGCTATGGTCGTCATAGGTCTGGTCGATGCGTTCGGCCTGTGTAAAGCCGAGACGACGCACGATGCGCAAGTGCCGATTCACATTCGCCAGATAATCGTGCAGCACCATGTTGCCACCGCCTTCGGCCAATGCAAGATGAAAGGATTCATCTTTTGCTTCCATGTCTCCGGGGTCATCGCTGCGCTCGGTTAGCTTGTCCGGATCCCAGGCGACGGCAAGCTGTTTCAAGGCGATATCACTCATGAACGTACAAGCGAGCTGCAAGGAGAGGTGCTCGAGGCTCATCCTGACCTGGTAGTACTTGCTCAATTCTTCTATGTCCAGATTGCGGATGAAGCATCCCTGTCTCGGCATCACCGTCAGATAACCCTCAGCTTCCAGTCGCTGCAGGGCACTACGGATCGGTGTTCGGCTTACGCCGAAATATTCCGCCAGTTCTTTTTCGGTTACGCGACTGCCCGGATACAGATCGAAACTTAATATCTGCTCGCGCAAATTTGTATAGACATCTTTGCCGCTCAGCTTGACTTCAGGCATGCCAAATCCTCAATGGAGATTGACGCATCCCCTGTCAAATCCGACACATCACCGAAACCTATCTCAAAATCAACCGCAGTGCATGAGAACATAGAATCGTTCATGTGCCGAAATTAAGCGATGCACGTTGTGAAAGGATGCGAGAGCATTTTTCCGAAGAAAGTCATGAAGAGGAACTTCCAGGTCGCAAGCCGGTGGCTGCACGCAAGGTGCTGAAAGCCGTGTGGTGAAACCTGAACACGGGCGCGCATTGGCGTTTGCTGCCGCAGTGCAATCCCGACTACAAGACCGACACCCGACTCTGATTTCCTCCCCTGGATGAACACCGATCCGGTGATAGGCCCACGCGCATCGCTTAAGCACAGCAATTTGCAAATCAAATAACAGTGTATCTGGGAGGCTGGTGCGGGGAGCCCGAGGCGCACTTTGGTGGTGCATAGAATCCCAAGACGCTCATTAAGAGTGCATTTTCCTTGTGACAGGATCTTCTAACATCCTGAAGATTAAGCAGTTTTTCTTGTAAAGCGACTGGCATCCAAATTGCTATCCTCCTTGTATGCCTCGTTGTATACAAGATGACGTGCGCCTGAATTTCCCTATATCCGAAAAGAACAGAAGGTCGAAATGGTTTGCCAAGCAAGCACGTATAACGCGACGAAACCCAGACTCACTGTCGCCAGCTTGGCAGTGGTTTTGCTCTTGGCAACACTCGGGCCAGGTATTACGTCCGCTCAGTCAGTCTGTGAGCCGACTGCCGGCAAAGTCGTTTCCGTTCAAGGCACGGTCGAGCTGCTTCGAGAGCCGTCGACTGTCTGGCAACCGGCCAGATTGAATGCAGCGCTCTGTAAGGGCGATACGGTCCGGGTGGGTATGCAGGGCAGGGCCGCTCTGATGTTGGTCAACGATGCTGTGTTGCGGCTCGACCAGAACACAACGTTACGGCTCATCGATGTTGCGGTAGAGAGCGCCGAACGATCATGGATCGAATTGCTGCGTGGCGCGCTACAGTCATTCAGCAGAAAGCCGCGCCTCATTACTGTCAACTCCCCCTATTTGAATGGTTCGATTGAGGGCACCGAGTTTGTCTTTCGCGTAGACAACAACTCAACACAGGTGACCGTATACGAAGGCACGGTCATCGCGGCCAATGCTCAGGGCAGCGTCGCCGTAACGGGCGGTGCGGCCGTCAGCGCCGCAAATGGACAAGCGCCGGTATTGCGCGCCCTGCTGAAGCCTCGCGAGGGAGCGCAATGGACGTTGTATTACCCGCCGGTGTTTGCCAGCACTGACCGGTCATCTTCTGCTGATCTGACTCAGGCGAGTCAATTGCTGCAGGTCGGTCAGGCTGATCAAGCTGAGGCGTTGGTGGCGGGCGTTCTGCAGTCGCAACCACGAAATGCCGACGCGCTGTCGCTGCAGTCGATCATTCTCCTGACACGCAATGACGGAGCGGCCGCACTTGCCAGCGCGCAGGCCGCACATCAGGCCGAACCAGAATCAGCGAGGGCTGCGCTGGCGCTTTCCTATGCGCAGCAGGCCAACTTTGATCTTCAGGGGGCGCGTACAACGCTGATCCAGGCAGTCGCCGACTCACCGAACAATGCGCTGATCTGGGCTCGCCTCGCAGAACTTCACGCCTCATTCGCCGACCTTGATGCAGCGCTGGCGGCCGCCAGGCGCGCAGCCGAGATCGCTCCCGATACAGCGCGTGCACAAACGGTACTGGGATTCGCACAGCTTCAACTCGTCGCTACAGATGAAGCGCTGGTGGCCTTCGACAAGGCCATCCAGCTGGATCAGGCCGATCCCCTGCCACACCTCGGCAACGGTCTGGCGATCATTCGCAACGGAAACCTGGTTGAAGGCCGACGCGAGATTGAAATCGCAGCCGGACTGGATGGCAACAATGCCTTGATCCGCAGCTATCTCGGCAAGGCCTATTTTGAGGAAGGACGCGCTGACCTGGCAGAAGGCCAGTACGAAACTGCAAAATCTCTCGACAACAACGATCCCACGCCATTTTTCTATGACGCAATTCTGAAGCAGCTGACCAATCAGCCGGTTGCGGCACTTGAGAATGTCCAGCAGGCAATTGCGCTCAATGATAACCGCGCAATTTACCGATCCAGACTGTTGCTCGACGCTGATTCGGCAGCACGCAGTGCCGGACTCGCGCGCGTGTACAGTGACCTCGGTTTCCAGGAGCTTGCACTGGTTGAGGGCTGGAAGTCCGTCAACACCGATCCGGGTAGCTATTCCGCGCACCGTTTTCTGGCCGACTCATACGCGACGAGATCGCGTCACGAGATCGCGCGTGTCAGCGAACTGCTTCAGTCACAACTGCTGCAACCACTCAATTCCACTCCGATTCAGCCCAGGATCGGCGAGAGCAATCTGCTGCTGATCAGTGCGGGCGGTCCATCAAGCCTGTCGTTCAATGAATTCAATCAGCTGTTCAGTCGCAATGGTGCCAGCTTCCAGCTCAATGGAATGACGGGCAGTCATGACACCAACAGTATTGAATTCGTTGCTGCGAACGTTGCCGACTCAGTGTCGGTGAGCGCGGGTGTAAGTCACTTTGAAACGAACGGCTGGCGCGACAACGCATTTCAGGATGACGACATTGCCAATGTCTTTGTGCAGAAGGAATTTTCTCCTGACTTGAGCATTCAGGCCGAATATCGTCACCGGCATACCAAGTACGGTGACCTTTTGCTGCGGTTCTTTCCCGATGAGTTCTATCCCGGTCAGAAAAATGAAGTCGAACGTGATGTCGGACGCATAGGTGGTCGATATGACCTGACACCGAGTTCAACTCTGCTTGCCTCGCTGCAGTACCAGAGCTCCGATACATCGCAGATCGATGAACAATACCCGGTGTCCTATGTCACGTTGGTAGATCTGCGGCTTCCGGAAAAGGCCTACGCGTCTGAACTGCAGTACCTGCTGCGTGCTTCATGGCTGAGGTTGATCAGTGGCATCGGATACTTCAACGTCAGCGGTACGCTCAGCTCCACGATAGGCCTGGATTTGCCTCCGCCACCGGATGGACCCGGTCCGATTACACTGGAAGAAGAAACGCTGACGGAGGTGCGTCACACCAACCTGTACAGTTATGGAAATCTGGAGCTGATTGACAATCTGACACTGACTCTTGGTGTCAGTGCAGACATCATCCAGGGGGATTTCCCCGGCGAGGAAAAAGACAAGATCAATCCAAAATTCGGTTTGGTCTGGAATCCAATGGAGGCGACCACGATCCGGGCGGCGGCATTCAAGACATTGAAGAGAACCCTGGTCACCAATCAAACACTGGAACCGACGCAGGTTGCTGGCTTCAACCAGTTTTTTGACGACTACAACCTGTCCGAGATAACAAACTACGGTGCCGCCATTGACCAGACCTTCTCCGCTACTGTCTTCGGTGGTGTTGAGTACACACAGCGCGATCTGAGCGTCCCCTATCTGGACTTCAATGTCGATCCGCCGGCCAACGAGGCGGCCGACTGGAAGGAGCGTGGCAATCGTGCGTATCTGTTCTGGACGCCCGCAAAGTGGGTCGCACTGAGCGCACAGTACCAGTATGAGTACACCGAGCGCGACGAAGCCTTTCCGGATGGGCTGCTGGAACTGAAGACACGCCGCACGCCGCTCGAGATCAAGATGTTTTCAGCTGCTGGGTGGAGCGCGGCCCTGCGCGGCACATACATCAAGCAGAGTGGCGTTTTTGCATTGTTGTCCGGCGACACTGCCGAGGGCGACGATGTCTACTGGCTGCTTGATGCTTCATTGTCATACCGACTGCCAAATCGCCTCGGCATGATTTCCGTGGGCGCTTCGAATCTGACGAATGAAGAGTTTCACTACTTCGATCGTGACCTCAATAACGCCAGTATCCAGCCTGAACGAATGCTGTTCGCTCGGTTCACGCTTGCCTTTCAATAAAAAATCAATCAGTCAATCACACGACTCTCAATATTTCATCACTATCCAGGGAGCAAGATCATGTTACGTGTCATCAGTAAGGGAGCAGCCGCTGTACTCGGTATGCTGCTTGTCACCACCGCCCATGCCGGAATCAGCGGTTGGGCCATAAAAATCGGCAGCGTCGATGTGCATGTGGATTTGAAGGGAGTGGGGAACCCGAGTACCAAGCCCTCAATTACCGTGGTTGATGCCACGCTCGAGGAAATCGGATTTCTGTGTGTCAATCCGGCTGATCAAAACGTGGCACCGGGTTCTGCTGCGCAACGCACGATCACGGGTTCCGACGTGATGGATACCGGAAATCTTGTGGGCAAGGGAAAGGCAACCGTTGACCTGAAATTCGAAGTTCCCGGACCGTTCACCTGTGTCAATCCGAACTGGACCTACATTCCTCATTCAGAAGCAGCCCAACTGATTACGATCTCCATCAAATGGTACGCATGTACGGGTGACGTGAAGACAGATTCGGACCCCTGCTACGACGGCAATACGCTGACCATAGAAGCAGCACCGAGCGACAGCGTTTCCGGTATGTGCTCTGTATATCCGGTACTGCGCAATCCGGATGGCAGCGTTGTGGCCGGTCAAGTCTATGACTGCGTGGAAACTTCTCCATAAATTTCTGGTTGGTACTTCCTGCGTCAATTGTTGACCCGGCACGGACTCGTGCCGGGTTGATGAATTTCTACGGCAAGAATTGTGGAAGTGCGTAATGCGGCGCTGGCATCGCGGGCTGCTCATCGGACTTTTCATTGGCCTGATCGGGCTGGCGTTCGTCGTCACGCCGATATATCCATGGTTCGAGTCGCGAGTAGGGCTGTTCACGCTTTTTCATGTGCGCGGTTCCCTGCCACAACCGAGTGAAGTGGTGGTGGTCGGTGTCGACAATCGCACCGGGCAGAAACTCGGATTGGGCGCGCTGCCGCGTGAATGGCCGCGCTCCATTCACGCGAAACTGATTGATGAACTGACGCGGCGGGGCGCCGCGGTGATCGTATTCGATATGGATTTTCGGCAACCCAAGGAAAAGGGCGCCGACAATACCTTCAGCGCAGCCATCGCCCGTTCAAACCGTGTGGTCCTGTTTCAGCATCTGAACGGTCGTCGCCAACCCATCGAAGATAGCGCAGGACGCGAGCACGGGATGGTTTGGGTTGAAAGCCTTGAATCCCCGTTACCGATATTTGCAAACGCCGCCAGGGGACTTGCACCGTTCCCGCTGCCAAAGCTCGATGCGGCTGTCGATCAATTCTGGACTTTCAAATCGAGTGCACGTGATGTGCCGACCATGCCGGTGGTCGCGTTGCAGCTATACGCGCTGACTGCCATGAAAGAGGTGGCCGGACTTCTGGCCAATCAGCTGCCTGAGGACTCGGTGCGTGCTATTGGCGAGAACCTCACTCATGAAGCGCTCACCCTGCGCATGCTGGAACTGCGAGCGCTGCTCGCCAACAATCAGCAACTTGGCAAGCAGGCGGCAGATCCAGAACGTTCGGCCCTTGCGACCATGTTGTTACAGCTTTACACGGGTGAAAATACACGCTTTCTGAATTTCTATGGGCCGCCCGGCACCATCGCCTCGATCCCGTATCAAGATGTGCTGCTCCGCAGCCCCAATCCTGACCTCGGTACTCTGGATTTCGAAGGCAAAGTCGTTTTCGTTGGATACGCTGATCTTTTTGATCCGGGGCAGCCAGATCGCTTTTACACGGTCTTTACACGTGATGATGGCGTAGATCTGAGCGGTGTCGAAATTGCCGCCACCGCCTTTGCCAATCTATTGCACAACGAGTCGCTGAGTCCCCTTGACGGAATCAGCACGTTGCTTTTGTTGCTTGTTTTTGGCACCACATTAGGAGCGGTAGCGTACCTGACACCGCCTGCATTCGGCGTGCCCATCAGCGCGGCGATCACTATCTGTTACGCGATTGGCGTTCAATTCACTTTTAGTCACGCACAGTTGTGGCTACCGCTGGCAACACCCGTATTGCTGCAGTACCCGCTTGCGCTGGTCGCCGGTCTGCTCGGTCAGTACCGTCTGGAGCGGCGGCGCGCCCACCATATCAGCGAGGCGATCAGTCTTTACGTTCCTGCCGAAGTGTCCAGCGCGCTGACCAACAACACCTTCAAGGCGGAGCACCTCAACAAGGTTACTTTCAGCACCTGCCTTGCCACCGACATGGCTGGATTCTCGACGATTGCGGAAACCATGTCGGCGGGGGATCTCGCCGCATTTCTCAACGAATATTTCGAAGCACTGGCACAGGCGCTGCGCAAGCACGGTGTCAACGTCACGGAATTTCGCGCTGACGCAATCATGTGCGCGTGGACTGGTGATCGGGCCGACTTCGCCGTGCGCAGACAACCCATCATGGCCGCACTGGAGGCCAATCGCGCCATTGCGCTGTTCAATATGCAGCGTGGGATGAGCGGCAGTCTGCGTGTAGGGATGGCGGACGGTGAGGTCTTTGTCGGGCACGCCGGGGGCGGCGGTCACTTCGTCTACAGCATTGTAGGCGACTGCGCCAACACGGCGTCACGCATCGAAGGGCTCAACAAGCACCTCGGTACGCAAATTCTCGCCACCGGCACCGTCGTCGCCAGCTTGAATGAGTTCCTCACCCGTCCGCTGGGAAACTTCCGCTTTATCGGCAAGACCGAGGCGTTACCAATTGCTGAAATCGTCGCGCTGCGGGAGCAGGCGACGGCAAGCGATCTGGAACGCTGTGAGCAGTTCGTCACCGTACGCGAAACGTTTGAGAAAGGAGAGTGGTCCATCGCTGTGGCGTTGCTCGAACAGCTCCTGCTGAAACATCCGCAGGATGGGCCCAGCAAGTTTCTTCACAACCGCTGTCGAGCGCACCTTGCGGGCAACGACGTTCCTGCGGATCCATCCATTATCGTCATGTCGAGTAAATGAATTGGTAACCCACTCACCATCACCAGACTATTCCAGCGCCATCAGTCATGCGCTGCATTTGTTGCACTCGCGGCTGCCGGACGCATACACGTACCACTGCGCTGCGCATACCGAGAATGATGTCATTCCTGCCGTCATGAGACTCGCACAACTTGCTGGCGTTTCCGAGCGGGAGGAACAGCAACTGCATGTGGCTGCGGCTTTTCACGATCTTGGTTATATCGAGTCGCCGCAAAATCACGAGGCCATCGGCATTTATTTTCTCACCGTCAAGCTGTCCGAACTGGGTTTTGACAGCGCAGAGATCGACATCATTACCGGCATGATTGAGGCGACACGCATGCCGCAGTCGCCGCGCACCGAGCTGGAGGCGCTGATGGCAGATGCCGATCTTGACTCACTGGGACGAGACGATTTTCTGCAGACCAGCAAGGCCTTGTGGCAGGAGCAGGCGGCACTCGGCAACGTTACGGAATGGAGCGGGTGGCTGCGTGGTCAACTTCGATTTTTGCAGACGCATCGATATTTCACTCCCGTGGCCAGGGCGCTGCGGGATGACGGCAAGCTGCGGAACGTTGCGTTGTTGCTGCAGATTATCGGTGATGAAAGGCAATGACTCGTTCAGCTACGGTCCAACCAGCAAGACAACGCCATGCATGACGTTCCTCTGATTGCGACCATTGCCGTGAGCCTTGGGCTCGCGGTTATCTTTGGCTTGCTCGCGCACAAGATCCGCTTATCTCCCCTGATCGGCTACATCGTTACAGGGATGGTGATGGGATTGTTTGCGTCCAGTGGCACGACGGACACTGGACTGGCCAGACAATTGGCGGAAATCGGCATCATGATGATGATGTTTGGCACTGGATTGCATTTTTCGGTGTCCGATTTGATGGCTGTGGGTCGACTGGCAATTCCGGGGGCAATCGCGCAGATCACCCTGGTCACGGCCGTCGTTGCGGTCGTTGCCCATTTCTGGGGATGGCCACTCGGAGCCAGCCTGGTCTTTGGCTTGAGCCTGTCCGCCGCCAGCACAGTGGTGCTGCACCGGGCACTTGAGGATCGCAGCACCCTGTCGACAACCAATGGTCGCGTCGCTGTAGGCTGGCTGATTGTCGAGGATATGGTCATGGTACTGGTGCTGGTGCTGCTGCCCTCGCTGGCAGGAGTGCTGGGCGGAACCACGGGTGACGACTCCGCGCATGCCACAGGCGATCAGCATCTGCTGGTTACGCTGGCGATCACTTTGCTCAAAATATCCTGTTTTGTTGCCATATCGCTGCTCTTCGGACCGAAGTTATTACCCTGGTTGCTGCGCGAAGTTGCACGCACCGGTTCACGAGAACTGTTCACGTTGACGGTGTTGTCGATGGCTTTGGGAATTGCCTATGCCGCCGCACTCCTGTTTGATGTCTCGTTTGCTTTGGGCGCTTTTTTTGCCGGAGTCGTCCTGAATGAATCGGAGCTAAGCCACAAGGCAGCGGCAAATTCACTGCAGTTGCAGGACGCATTTGGCGTACTCTTTTTTGTTTCCGTCGGAATGCTGTTTGATCCCACGTCACTGATACGAGAACCATTGATGGTTATCGCGGCAGTGGGCCTGGTTGTCGTCGGCAAATCGATCATCGCGCTATGCGTCGTGCTGTTGTTGCGCTTTCCCGCCAGTACAGCGTTCTCCGTCGGTGCGTCTCTCGCCCAGATTGGAGAGTTCTCTCTGATCCTCGGCGGACTGGGGCTGAGTTATGGCCTGCTGGACAACGCTGGATTCAATCTGATTCTGGCTGCGGCGTTGATTTCCATCCTGGTTAACCCCTTGCTGTTCTTTGGCGCCGACAAGCTGACTGCGTGGGTAACAGGCAATCCTACGCTCAATGCCTATGTCGAAAGCCGTCAGCTGGCGAGGCTACACAGAATTCAAAGCGAACTTGATGCCGCACATGAGCGCGCCCAGGCCCGCGCTGCCGCACATAAGACGTTTACGCCTGAAGAACTGGCGGTGAAATTTCCTCTGTTTGCCAACATGACGCCAGAGCAGCGTGAGGTTCTGGTGCTGCATTTCCAGTCCCACTCCGCTGCACCGGGTGAACGCATCATCAAGACTGGCGACGTGGCCGACGCCATGTACCTGATCAGCAAAGGCGAGGTTGAGGTAGCTATCGACGGCCGACACCTGGTTAACAGGGGGCCAGGCGAGTTCTTCGGCGAGATGGGCTTGTTGAGTAGAGGCCGGCGCACCGCAGATGTTATTGCGCTCGACTATTGCAGCTTCGCCAAATTGAGTGGGCCGGATTTTCACCGCTTTCTGAAGCGTTACCCGGATATCCGCGCACAAGTTGCCAAGCTCGTTGCCGAACGCACCAAGGAAGCTGCAAGGCATGCCACCATGGAGGCCGATTCGTCCGCATGAATAGACGATCGACATGCTGATGAAAGCAAGGGGCCAAAAACATCGACAGTGGACCTGATCCGCGTCGAGCCGGTGCTTTCGGGCTGCCTGCGGCCCAATCACGTCGGGCGCCGAGCGCCGGCTCAGCGCCGCTGCACGAGGAAGGAAAGGTAAGGAGTGGCTCCCCGGCCTGGACTCGAACCAGGGACCTGCGGATTAACAGTCCGACGCTCTACCAACTGAGCTACCGGGGAACCGAATTTTTGGGCGGGCGAATTCTGGTGTTCGCGCGGCGACTCGTCAAGCCGGCAGTACCGCCCGGATGCGATCCACCGCCTTGCGCAGCGTTTCCAGGCTGCAGGCGTAGGAAATACGCATGTGACCCGGCGCACCGAAGCCGGAGCCGGCCACCACCGCCACCCCCGCCTTGTTGATCAGCAGTTCGGCAAAGGCATTGTCATCTTTCATACCCAGCGCCTGCATGGCCCCCCGCACATCGGCGAAGGCATAGAAGGCGCCGCTGGCCGGTCGGCAGGACACGCCCGGCAGAGTGTTCAGCGCCGCCACGATGTAGTCGTGCCGCTCCTTGAAGGCCTGGTTCATGACACTGACGCAGGACTGGTCCCCGTTCAGCGCCGCAATCGCCGCCTTCTGCGAAATGCTGGAGGCGTTCGAGGTCGACTGTCCCTGGATGGTACTCATCGCCGCGGCCAGTTCTTTCGGCGCGCCGCAGTAACCCAGGCGCCAGCCAGTCATGGCATAGGCCTTGGACACACCATTGATGGTGACGGTGCGGTCGTACAACTCAGGCACCACGGTCAGCAGGCTGGTGAACGGTTCGCTGCCCCAGTAGATCTTCTCGTACATGTCATCGGTGCCGATGACGATGCGCGGATGCTCCAGCAGCACCTCGCCCAGTGCACGCCACTCGGCCGCAGTGTAGGCCGCACCGGTGGGATTGCTGGGGCTGTTGATCAGCAGCAGGCGGGTCTTCGGCGTGATGGCCGCGGCCAGCTGCTTGGGAGAAATCTTGTAGTTCTGGTCTGGGCCCGCGCTGGGCATGACCGGAATGCCATCGGCCAGCATGACCATGTCCGGGTAGGAGACCCAGTAGGGCGCCGGAATGATGACCTCATCGCCCGGATCCAGCAGCGCCATGCACAGATTGAAGATGCTCTGCTTGGCGCCCGAGGACACGACGATCTGGTTACGCTCATAACGGATGTTATTGTCGCGCTGGAATTTGGCGATGATGGCGTCCTTGAGTTCCGGCACGCCGTCCACGTTGGTGTAGCGGGTGAAGCCGCTCTTGATTGCCTGGATGCCCGCCTCGGAGATATGCGCTGGCGTATCGAAGTCCGGCTCACCCGCGCCGAGCCCGATGATGTCCTTGCCTTCGGCCTTCAATCGGGCGGCCAGTGCAGTGACGGCCAGGGTGGGCGAGGGCTTGACGCGCTGCGAGCGCCGCGAGACGGCTATGGGCACGGGATCCTCATGAAGCAGGGGCGGGAGAGGGCGGCTATATTAGCCGAGCCCCCCGGCCAACCAAAGGATTGTTCTGGAACAGCGCAGTTTCGAGCTGGTTTCGAGTTATGAACCAGCGGGCGATCAGCCCGAGGCCATCGCACAACTGGTGGACGGCATCAACAATGGCCTGGCGCACCAGACCCTGCTGGGCGTCACCGGCTCGGGCAAGACTTTCACCGTGGCCAATGTCATTGCGCAGGTGCAGCGACCCGCGCTGGTGCTGGCCCATAACAAGACCCTGGCAGCGCAGCTGTATGGCGAGTTGCGCGGCTTCTTCCCCAACAACGCAGTCGAATACTTCGTTTCGTATTACGACTACTACCAGCCCGAGGCCTACGTCCCTTCAAGCGACACCTACATCGAGAAGGACGCCTCCACCAACCAGCACATCGAACAGATGCGGCTGTCAGCCACCAAGGCGTTGCTGGAACGGAGCGACTCCATCATCGTGGCCACCGTTTCCTGCATCTACGGCCTCGGCGATCCGCAGGCGTACCTTTCGATGGTGCTGCACCTGGTGCGCGGCGAGCGCATCGACCAGCGCCGGCTGCTGCGGCGGCTGGCCGAAATGCAGTACACGCGCAATGACCTTGACCTCCAGCCTGGCACCTATCGCGTGCGCGGCGACATCATCGACATCTTTCCGGCCGAGTCGGCACGCGAGGCGTTGCGCGTCGAGCTGTTCGACGACACCATCGAGAATCTCTCGCTGCTCGACCCGCTGCTGGGCAAGACCCTGCAGCGCATTCCGCGCTACACCGTGTACCCCG
>Ga0190274_10000146_pt1 | contig 47464 bp, 37 predicted proteins | sample Popmic531T_FD_133002 | JGI IMG/M metagenome (GOLD analysis project Ga0190274, IMG submission 133002) | Populus adjacent soil microbial communities from riparian zone of Yellowstone River, Montana, USA - 531 T | ecosystem: Environmental > Terrestrial > Soil > Riparian zone | place: USA: Montana...
CCACTCCCCCACGCCGGGCTTGCACGCGAGCTCGGGAAGGCCGGACAGCGCCAGGTTCACCTTGCCGGAAGAACCGCGGTACTTGAAGCGCATGACCTCGTCGCGGAACGTCGGGTCCAGGTCGGATTCGTCAAGGAGGTTGATGAACGTCTGGCGCGAGTCCAGCGAGGACATCACCACGTCGGCATCGATCTCCTCACCGCTCGACAACACCACGCCGGTGGCGCGACCCCCGGCGGTCTTCACGTGGTCGACGCCGGCCTCGGTGCGGATCTCCACGCCCAGCGAGAGGGCGCTGTTGGCGATCGCGTAGGCCACGGAGCCGGTGCCGCCTCGCGGCACGCCCCAGGCGCGGAAGGCGCCGTCGATCTCACCCATGTAGTGGTGGAGCAGGACGTACGCCGTACCGGGCGATCGTGGGCCTTGGAAGGTGCCGATGATGCCGGAGGCGCTCATCGTGGCCTTCAGCGGCTCGGTCTCGAACCACTGGTCCAGGAAGTCGGCCGCGCTCATCGTCATCAGCTGGATGAACGTGGTCTGCAGCTTCTTCGGCAGGTCCTTGAACGCCTTGGCGAGCGGGCCGAGCGGCAGCCAGTGGCTCGGCGAGATCTTCCCCGGATCCGGCGGCGCGATCGACAGGATCGGCTTGATGAACCGGCCCATCTCGGCCATCAGCGAGCCGTACTCCTCGTACACCTCGGCGTCGGACAGGCTCCAGCGGCGCAGTTCCCGGATCGTCTTGCCGTGGTCGTTCACGCGCCAGAGGTAGTCGTCCTCGAGCGGGGTGATCGTGCCGTCCAGCGGCAGGATCTCCAGGCCGTGCTTGGCCAGCTCGAGCTCGCGGATGATCTCGGGCCGAAGCAGCGAGACCACGTAGCTGAACACCGAGAACTTGAACCCGGGCACGATCTCCTCGGTGAGGGTGGCGCCTCCCAGGATGTGCCGGCGCTCCAGCACCAGGACCTTCAGCCCGGCCTTCGCGAGGTAGGCGGCGTTCACGAGCCCGTTGTGCCCGCCTCCGATCACGACCGCGTCGTACTTCTTGGCCATGGATGCCGCTCCTTCTTCCCACGGGCCGATGCGAGCCCGGCTGAGGTGACTTCAGGTCAAGCGGGCACCCCGGAACACGGTGCGGGGGCGCCGGTTGCTCATGGTAGTCGTGCCTCTGCACCCCGGCCAACGGCCCCTTGACTTCAGGTCAAATGGGGCGATGCCATGAGGTCCGGCCCCTCGGCTACCCTTGGGCCCTCGAACCGCTGTCCCCGCACGTCCCGAACAGGAGGTCCACCGTGAGTCTCGGCACCGCGTTCTTCGAGCGCGAACAGGCGCTGAACAGGAAGCTCGCCTGGGGTGAGTGGAGCGGGTACTTCTCGGCTCCGGTGTACGCGGACTTCCACGACATCGAGTACAACGCGATCCGCGAGGCCGCCGGCGTCATCGACATCACGCCGCTCTACAAGTACGAGGTCTCCGGCCCCGACGCCGTTCGCCTGCTCGATCGCGTGATGACCCGGGACATGACGCAGCTGCGCATCGACCGGATCTTCTACTCGCCGTGGTGCGACGAAGAGGGCAAGGTGCTCGACGACGGCACGATCACCCGCCTCGCCGAGGACCGGTTCCGCATCACCGCCGCCGACCCGTGCTACCGCTGGTTCGTGCTGAACGCCACCGGGTTGGACGTGGAGGTCGCCGATGTGAGCGACGCCACCGCGGCGCTGGCCCTGCAGGGGCGTCTGAGTCGCGAGGTGCTGCAGGATGCCACCGGGCTGGACTGGACCGACCTGCGCTACTTCGGGCGCCGGGGCACCGAGATCGCGGGCGTGCCGGTCGACGTCACCCGCACCGGCTACACCGGCGACCGAGGCTACGAGCTGTGGATGGCGAAGGACGACGCCGTCGCCGTGTGGGACCGCATTTTCGAGGTGGGCCAGCGCTACGGGATCCACCCCGTGGGCATCCGTGCGATGGACGTCGCGCGCGTCGAGGCCGGGCTGATCCTGATCGAGGCCGAGTACACCAGCGCCCGACACGCGATGGCGCCCGAACAGCAGTACTCACCGTTCGAGTTGAACTTCGACGGGATGGTCGACTTCGCCAAGGCGAGCGATTTCAACGGCCGGCGTGCTCTGCAGGCCGAGCAGAAGGCCGGAGGCCCCGAGCGCCGCCTGGTGGGCCTGCACCTGGACTGGTCGGGCATCGAGGGGATGTACGCGAAACACGGGCTGGCGCCCGCGATCAGCCCCTACGTGCACCGCGACCCGATCCCGGTCTACAAGGAGGGCAAGCAGGTGGGTCGCACCACCTCGACCACCTGGGGGCCCACGATCAAGAAGATGGTCTCGTTCGGCTCGGTCGACAAGGGGCACAGCGTTCTGGGCTCGCGCCTCAGCGTCGAATGGACCGTGGAGGGCGAGCGCGGCAAGGTCGGCGCCACCGTGGTGCCGATGCCGTTCTTCGACCCCGAGCGCAAGCGCAGCTAGCCGCGACGCCACCGGATCGTCACAGGACGGTCCTCGGTCGCATGACCGGCGTTTGAGAACATGGACGGGTCCATGCGTCCCTCCCGCGCTTCCATGCTGCTCGCTGCCGTCGGCGGCCTCGTCGGGTTCCTCGTCGGGGCCGCCGGTTCGTTGATCCTCGGTCTGGCGGCGGGTCTCATCGCCTTCCTGATCTGCCTGTGGGTCTACGCGCGCGTCACCCGCGAGGACCGCGCCCCGTCCGATGACGGCGCGGCCGACCCCGGCAGACGGCGGTTCCTCGTGGGCGTCGGAGTGGGCGGGTTCGCGCTCGCACTGGCCGGCGCGCCGATCGGCTGGCTCGCCCGCAAGCTGTCCCGGCCCGATCCCGCGCCGATCCAGGCGGCGATGGCCGAAGGCCTGGGTTCGGAGTACGTGGAGTTCGTCCGCCGCGCCTACCGACCCGGACGCTCGGGCGACATCCAGATGCTGATGGCGCCGTACAACAGCGCGAACTACGCCAACGAATCGCTGTCGCTGGTGCCGCAGGACCCTCGCACCAGCCACGCGAGCCTGTGGATGTACCTCGAACGCATCCCCATGGTGGTCTACGGGCCCGGCATCGTGGCGTCGAGCGACAGCACCGAGCGCGTCACGCTCGCCGATCTCGCCCCCACCACCGCCAAGCTGATCGGCTCGCAGACGTTCCCGGCGGACGAACGCCAGGGTCACGCGCTCCCGCTATCGACGGCTCGCTCGGCTCGCACGCCGAAGATCGTGTTCACCTTCGTCTTCGACGGCGGTGGGTGGAACGTCCTCCATGAGTGGCCCGACGCCTGGCCGAACCTCAAGCGGTTGATGGGCGAGGGCGCGAACTTCCGCAACGCGATCCACGGCTCGTTCCCCGCGGTGACGGCGTGCGCGCACGCCACGATCGGCACCGGCACCTACCCCGACGAGCACGGCATCACCGGCCACAACATCCGCGACGACACCGGGTTCGTGCGCAAGGCCTACGGCGAACTCGGCCACGCGAACCCCGCCGATATCGTGCTGCCCACGCTGTCCGACCTCTGGTACGACGAGACGCAGGGCGAGGCGTGGGTGGGCGAGATCGGTTATCAGATCTGGCACCTGGGCATGATGGGGTTCGGCGGACGGGTCCGCGCCGACGGCTCCAAGCCGGTGGGCGTGTACTGGGACGAAGACGGCGCCGAGGACTGGGCGCCGCAGAACCCCGAGCTCTATCGTCTGCCGACCGCGATGCCCGACCGTGGCTCGTTCGACGCCGCGTACCAGGCGTTCTGGGACGCTCCTCCGGACTGGGACGAGCAGTTCACGCCGCAGGGGCGCCAGGCGCCCTGCTGCAGCCCGCCCGTGGTCGCCTACCAGGGCGACCTGATCGAGGCGACGCTCGATTCCGAGCCGATCGGCGAAGGTGGCACGTCGCTCCTCTACACCACCTTCAAGTCGCCGGACTACACCGGCCACATCTACGGCATGGGCTCGGATTGGGAACGGCTGCAGCTCGAAGCGGTCGACGCCGAACTCGCCCGCGTCGAGGCGATGCTCGAGGAGCGCTACCCCGGCGAATACGTCCTGATCGTCACCGCCGACCACGGCCAGTGCCCGCTGCCCGACGACGTCGGCGGCGTGCGCCTCGACCCGATCCAGCTCGACCGGCACCTCGCCGCCAACTTCAACGGGGTCACCAACGTCGTGGAGGAGATCACGCCGCACGAGGTCTATCTGGACACGCGGAGGCTGTGGGACAACGGCGGCGCCACCGTGGATGACGTCGCGGCGTCCTTGCAGGACTACCGCTACCGCCAGAACATCGGCCCCTACGTGCCCGTCGATGCGATCGAGCAGGACCTGCTGGACCGGAAGGAGTTCGCCGCCGTCTTCGGCAGCGGCTACCTGGGAACCCTGGCGAGCGCCGACCTGTCCGGCCTGGGCGAGACCTCGTTCACCGACGCCGACCCCGACGGGATCCCGGACGCGCCTTAGCCGTTCAACGCCGCGGCCACGGCGCCACTGCACTCGTCCCATCGGAACATCCGGCCCAGCCGCACCAGCACCAGATCCTTGCCGGCGATCGCCTCGGCGACACCCTCCACCGCGAAGAGCGCCATCAGCATCGCGTCGCCATGCGCTTCGGCCATCTCGAGGCTCTCGGCCACCTGGCGATCGCCCTCACGCGCCACCTGGAAGGCTCGAGGGCTTTCGTCGGCGTCCAGGAACGCCTCGGGGCCCCACGCATCGGTCAGCGTCTCGGTCGCCGGAACGGTCGCCTGGCCCGCGATCCCGTCGGGTCCCAGGTTCAGTCGAACCCGGTAGCGATGCAGGTCGAGCCAACGCACCCCGGGGATCGAGAGCAGACGATCCAATGGCGCCGGCGCCGCCTCGGGAGGGCACGACACGATCGTCCGATCGGTCAGCGGTGTCGAGACGTGGAGCCGCAACACCGATGGGTTCGTGACCGCTTCCAGGGCCCACCGGTCGGGCTGGATCATGCTCGGAGGCGAACGCCCGCCGGGTCGAACAGCGCGGTGCCGGGCGCGACCGTCCCCTCGACCTCCCGGTCGAACGATCGCACCACGACAGCGTCGCCGGCCCGGAGCTCCGCGGGCACCCACCCGTAGGCGATCGAGCGGCCCACCGACGGACCGTACGCGGCGCTCGTGACGTAGCCCGCGACCTGTCCGTCGACGAACAGCGGCTCCCCGCCGGTCATCACGACGTCGGGCTCCAGCGTCAGGGTGGCGAGTCGCCGGGTGGCGGGCGCGCGAGCGGCCAGCCCGTCACGGCCAAGGAAATCCGAGCCGTCGGAACGCACGGCGAACCCCAGGCCCGCCTCGGCCGGGGTGTGCTCCGGCGTCATGTCGGTGCCCCACATCCGGTAGCCCTTCTCGATGCGGAGGGAGGACAACGACGCGGCGCCGGCGGCGATCACCCCGTATCGCTCCCCCGACGCCATGAGGGCATCCCAGAGCGCGAGCCCGTCATCGACCGCTGCCGTCAGTTCCCACCCCAGCTCCCCCGCGTAGGAGACACGCAAGGCCGTGACGGGGATGCCCTTCACGCGGAGCTCGCACACCCACAGGTACCCGAACGCGAGGTCGCCGTCGGCTACCGGAGCCAGGATGTCGCGCGCCGCCGGTCCCCACAGGCCCAGGCAGCACACCGCGCCGGTGAGGTCGGTCACCGTGACGCTGCCGTCGGGCGGCAGGTGCTGACGGAGCCACGCCAGATCTCGTGGACCGTTGGCACCGATCACGAACCGGTCCTCAGCCACCCGCGCGACGGTGATGTCCGATCGGACCCCACCTCGCACGTCGAGCAGCAGGGAGTAGGTCACCGTGCCCACCGGCCGGTCCACCCGGCCGGCCACCATCCACCCGAGGAACGCCTCGGCCCCCGGCCCCCTCACCTCGATCCGCGTCAGCGCCGTCATGTCGAACAGCCCGGCTCGCTCCCGCACGGCGAGGTGCTCGGCGATCGCGATCGGCGACCAGTAGCGCGAGCTCCACTCGTCGCGCGGCGGGACCGTGGCGGCATCGGCCAGAAGGGCGTTCGCCTCGTACCATCGCGGGCGCTCCCATGCCGCGGTGTCGAAGAACGCCGCGCCCAGTTCCCGCTGGCGTGGCTCGAACGGGCTGAAGCGGAGGTCGCGCGCGCTGGTGTGGCCCTCGGCGGGATGATGGACCGCGTACACATCTCGATACGAGTCATCGCACCGCGCCTCGAACACCGCCGGGTCGAGTTCCGGTCGCTCGAAGCGCGACAGGTCCGCCGGCGACGCGTCGATCGAGGACGCGCCGTCGATGAGCGTCTCGGCGAGCACGCGTCCGACGCCCGCCGAGTGCGTGACCCACACCGACTCACCCACCCAGAACCCGCGCAGGTCGGGATGCTCGCCGATCAACGGGTACCCATCCGGCGTGAAGGCGAACACCCCGTTGAAGCTCCGCTCCAGCATCGCCTCGCGGAGGGCTGGCATCAGCTCGCACGTCAGCTCCCAGGGTTCGGCGAAATCCTCCGGGGTGAAGGCGTAGACGAGGCCGTCCTCGCTTCGCTCGTGGGTGTCGAGGCCTGTCGCGGCCACCGGCAACCGCCGATGGTTGAACGACCCGATCCCGACGCGGTCGCCATGGTCGCGGTAGTACAACCCCGCATCGTGGTGGCGGACGATCGGCATCGTGGCTTCGTTCCCCGAGTTGGCGGCGAGCGCGGGTACGGGTGTCGTGACGACGTACTGGTGCTCGAGCGCCAACATCGGCAGCGTGAGTCCCACCATCGAGGCGACCGTGGGCCCCCACACGCCGGCGCAACACACCACCACGTCGGCGGGGATGACCTCGCCGCCCACGCGAACCCCGGTCACGCGACCGTCGCGGTGCTCGATGCCGGTGACCTCGGTATCCCCCACGAACCTGGCGCCCCGGGCGATCGCGCGCCGCGCCTGCGCTTCGACCGCTCGTAGCGCCACCGCGAGGCCTTCACCCTCGGTGACGTACCCGCCCACGAGCCCGGCGGTGTCGATGATCGGCCACAGGTCAGCGATCTCCGTCGGTTCCACCATCCGGCCCCGGAAACCCCAAGCGGTGGTGGCGTTCCACCGCCGCTGCAGCTCACGCAGTCGAGGCTCGTTGCGGGCCACCTCGAGGGTGCCCACCGGCAGCATCGCCGGCGCGCCGTCGAGGTCGAGCACCGTGAACTTGTCCACCGTGTAGTCCGCGAGCGCCTGCATCATCTTCGAGGGACTGGTGCGCGAGACCAGGCCCGGTGCGTGCGAGGAGGATCCGCCCGTCGCGTACAGCGGACCCTTGTCGAGCACGGTGATGTCGGTGGCGCCGCGCACGGTGAGCTCGTCGGCGACCGCGGCGCCCACGACGCCCGCGCCGATCACGACGTATCGCCGGCCGGTCATCGCTCACCACCCACGAGCGATCCACTCCTCGAGGTGCGGAGCCTCCTCGCCCACGGTGGTCGAGTCTCCATGGCCGGGGTGGAGGGTGGTCTGGGGCGGCATCGGCAGGATCCGCTCGCGGATCGACGCGATGATCAGCTCGAAGTCGCCGAGCTCGTCCCCGGTCGAACCGGGGCCGCCCGGGAACAGCGTGTCGCCGTCGAACAGCGCGTAACTCGCGGTGTGGTGGAAGCTGACGCTCCCGGGGGTGTGGCCCGGCGTGTGGATCACGCGGAGCTCCACGCCGCCGGCGACCAGGAGCGCGCCCTCGTCCAACGGGCCATCCGGCTGGCGCTCGGCGTGCGTGCGTTCCCACACGGGGCGGTCGGCGGGATGCAGCAGGATCGGTGCGTCGACCGCGGTCTGCACGTCGAACGCGGCGTCGACGTGGTCCCAGTGACCGTGCGTGCAGGCGATCGCCAGCACCCGGCGTCCTCCGACCGCGTCCACGATGGGCGACGCGTCATGGGAGGCATCGATCACCACGACCTCGTCGTCGCCGCCCACGATCCAGACGTTGTTCTGAACCTCCACGATGCCCTCCCCGGGGTAGTCCCGGGAGGCGATCGTGCTCACGAGGTCGACGCGAGGCGGCACGGACCCATCGTAGCGGCAGGCCGCGGCCCTCAGCCGTTGTGCATCGGCCCGTGGTCGGTCTCGTCGTCGAACGTGTTGCCCTCGGCCGGGATCGGGTTGGCTTTCATGATGCGGGCCATGTGCACGGCGTTGTGCGCCATCCACCTGGTGGTCCGCTGGGTGTAGGGATGATCCTCGCCGCCGGCCTCGATGTAGCTGGGACCCGGGCCGGCGTCGCCCACCCAGTAGGTGTCGGCGTTCGGTGGGATCACGCACCCGAGGTGGGTCAGGTTGAACAAGGTGGTTTCCGCGGCGGCGTGAGCGCCGTCCTCGTTGCCGGTCACCACCACGCACCCCACCTTGTTGTAGAGGGGGTACTGCCCGGCGTCGTTGCGCTCGTTGTAGGTGCCGTCGAGCCGTTCGATCACGAGTTGGGCCACCGAGCCGCGGACGCCGAACCAGATCGGCGTACCGATGCAGATGATGTCAGCGGCCAGGATCTTCTCCAGGATCGCCGGCCATTCGTCGCCGTTGCCCTCGTCCGAGCTCACGCCGAACCGCACGTGGTAGTCGGTGACACGGACCATCTCGGTCTCGACGTCCATGCGGTCCCACCACTCCTTCACCTTCAGCATCAGCGCTTCGGTGTTGGAGACCTCAGGGGCGTACTTCAGGGTGCAGTTGATCATGACGGCCTTCAGGTCGGCCATGCGATCCCTCCTTCACGAGGCGCCGGACGGCGCGTTCTCGACCACGTCTACGCGCGGTGGGCCATCGTTACACCCGGTCCGCCGGCCAACCACCTGTGCCACGATGCCGCGATGTCCGTCGAGCTGACCGCCGAGGACCGAGCCATGCTCGAAGGTGATCGAGGCGAGGCCCCAGCCATGGCCATGCGCATCATCGCCACGATGGCCGACGTCAGCGGTGCCGCGCACCTGCTCGACGTCACCTCCGCCCACATCGACGGATGCCTCTACCACGGGCCGGCGGGACTCGATTTCGCCCGACGCCTGGCCAACGCGGGCGGTCAGGTCGCGGTGCCCACCACGCTCAACGTCTCCTCGCTCGACCTGCTCCACCCCGATCTCGTGCGCCTGGACGAGGGCACCCGTGAGAACGCCCGCGCCCTGATGGAGGCCTACGTGGCGATGGACTGTCGTCCCACGTGGACGTGTGCTCCCTACCAACTCCCCACGCGGCCGTCCCTCGGTGAGCACATCGCGTGGGCCGAGTCGAACGCGATCGTGTTCGCGAACTCGATGCTGGGCGCCCGCACCGATCGCTACGGCGACTTCATCGACATCTGCTGCGCGATCACCGGTCGCGCGCCGGCGGCGGGCCTGCATCTGGACGAGGGACGGGCCGCTCGCGCGATCTTCCGCCTCGAGGGGGTGCCCGAGCGCCTGCTCGCCGATCCGATCGCCCACGCCGCCGTCGGCGCGGTCGTGGGGCGCGCCACCGGCACGATGGTCCCGGTGATCGTCGGCCTGCCGCCGGCACCCGTCACCACCGAGGATCACGCCAAGGCGTTGGGCGCCGCAGCCGCATCGTCCGGGGCCATGGCCATGTTCCACGCCGTTGGCATCACGCCGGAGGCCCCCACCCTGGAGGCGGCCACGGCCGGGTTGTCGCCACTGCTGGAGCGCTCCATCACGCCGGACGACCTGCGGGATGCACGCGATGCGCTCTCGACCGTCCCGGTCGGCGCCACCATCGGGGCGGTCAGCGTCGGCACACCGCATTGCTCCGTGCGCGAGTTCGCGCAGCTCGCCACCTTGGTCGACGGCCGCCGCATGGCCGTGCCGTTCTACGTGAACACGGGACGCGACGTCCTCGCCCAAGCCGAGCGCGAGGGATCTGCGTCGGTGGTGGCCGAAGCCGGCATCACCGTGGTGACCGACACGTGCACCTACATCACGCCGATCATCCAGGCGCGCGGCGGCCCGGTCGTCACCGATTCGGGGAAATGGGCGTGGTATGCCCCGGGCAACCTGGGCCTGGACGTCGCGTTCGCCAGCATGGCGGAGTGCGTGCGTTCGGCCATCGCCGGCGAACTCGTCCGCGACGAGGACCTGTGGGGATCATGAGCGACGAGGTCCGGGTGTTGGTGGGCGGTCGCGGACACGGCGAGGCGCTGGTCCTGGATGAGCCGCTCAGCTTCTGGGGCGGTGTCGACCCGGCGACCGGTGCCGTGATCGACGTGCATCATCCGCAGGCAGGGTCCGTCGTCGCCGGACGCGTCCTGGTGATGCCGGCCGGACGCGGATCCAGCTCCAGCTCCTACGTGCTGGCCGAATCCGTGCGCTCGGGCGCGGCGCCGGCCGCCATCGTGCTGGGTGAGCCCGATGCGATCATCGCGCTCGGGGCGTTGGTGGCGACCGAGCTCTACGGGTCGAACCTGCCGGTGGTGGTCGCGCCCGGAGCGGCGCTCACCACCGGCGACCTGGTGATGGTCGACACCGCCGCCGACCCCGCCATCGTCCGCTCCTAGCTCGGCGGCAGCCGCAACGATACGTCGGCGAGGCCCGCCGACAGCACCTGCTCGAACCGGCCCACGTCTCCGTCGCAGGCCCGCAGGTCGGCGGGCCCCAGCACGATCATCTGCTCGGACCCCACCTCGGCGATGATGCACGGGGTCCTGCCGTCGGTGAGTCGGGCCAGCGCCGGCGGCTGCTCGTTGCGATGCACCAACCGCAGCGGCACGGGCAGCTGGGCCGCCATCGTCTTGAACGAGCGCTTGCCGCTCAGCGTGAACCCGTGGGTGATGTCGATGAGCGTGCAGTGGGCCGTGCCGCGGGCTCTCCCGGCGAGGTAGGCCAGCTCTCCGCGGACCCCACCGTCGGCGTGATAGACGCCCACGAGGCGGTCGACGGAACGCACGGGCTCGGACACGGCCCAAGGCTACCTGGCCCTCGTGGCGTGGCCCTCGTGGCGGGGGCCATGGCCACCCGTCGGCGGAGCCCCGACGTTGGCGACCCCCCGGATAGACTCGCCTCGTGATCTCCTGCCCCTCCTGCCGGGCGTCCAACGACGACGCCGCCCGCTTCTGTTCCGCGTGTGGAACGGCGCTGGCCCAGGTGTGCCCCTCGTGCGGTGCGGCGGCGCCGGCGCGGGCACGGTTCTGCTCCGAATGCGGCTCGCCGCTGGGAGCCGACGGCGATGCCGGGCCGCTCGAGGAACGGCGCTGGCTCTCGATCCTGTTCGCCGACCTCGCCGGCTTCACGCAGCGCTCCGATCAGGCCGATCCGGAGGACGTGCGTGGGATCCTCGTTCCCTTCCACGCCCTGGCCAAGGACGAGATCGAGCGGTTCGGCGGCACCTTGGACAAGTTCATCGGTGACGCCGCGATGGGGGTCTTCGGCGCTCCGGTGGCGCACGAGGACGACGCCGAGCGGGCGGTGCGCGCCGCGCTGTCGATCTGCGAGCGCGTCACGGCCCGTGGCATGCCCGTGCGCATCGCGGTCAACACCGGCGAGGCGCTCGTCACCTTCGGCGAGGGACCCCAGGTGGGCGAACGGGTCGCGGGCGACGTGGTGAACACCGCCTCGCGGCTGCAGGGCCATGCGCCCGAGGGGGAGGTCGTGGTGGGCGAGACCACCCACCGGGCGACCCGGGGGGTAATCGCCTATCGCGAACTGCCGGCCGTCACGGTCAAGGGCAAGGCCGAACCGCTGGCGATGTGGCTCGCCACCTCGATCCAACCCACCGTGCCCGAGCGAGACGAAGACGACCCGCCGCCGTTCGTGGGTCGCGATCGCGAACGGCGGCAGCTCCACGACCTGTTGGATCACGCCATCGAGTCGCGGCGCCCGCACATGGCCACGGTGGTGGGCGAACCGGGCATCGGCAAGACCCGGTTGGTCTCCGACCTGGGCGAGCACGTCCGCGCCGAAGGCAAGGACATCCTGTTCCACCGTGGTCGATGCCTGCCCTACGGCGAGAGCATCACGTTCACGGCCCTCGAGGAGATCGTGCGCGCCCTGATCGGCGTGGGGCCCGGACAGGACCGCCGTTCGGTGGCCGAGGCGCTCGAACGCACCCTCGAGGAACTCGAACCGCGTCCCACCGAACGCGGCTGGCTCAGCAGCCGCCTCGCGCCGTTGGTGGGCACCTCGAGCCCGGGCGATGCACCTGCCGATCGTTCCGAATCGTTCGCGGCCTGGACGCGGTTCCTGGAGCTGGTGGCCGACACCGCCCCCCTGGCGATGGTCGTCGAGGACCTGCACTGGGCGGACCCCGCCATGCTCGAGTTCCTCGACCACCTCGTCACCGAGGCGCGCGAGGTGCCGATGTTCGTGCTCTGCACGTCGAGGCCCGAACTGTTCGCCCAGCACCCGTCGTGGGGTTCGGGCAGCGCCGAGGTCACCACGATCTCGCTCTCGCCGTTGTCCGACGAGGACATGCAGGTGCTCCTGGGCGCGCTGCTGCTGCACTCGATCCTGCCCGCCGAAGCGCGGGAGCCGCTGATGCGTCGCGCCGGTGGCAACCCGCTCTACGCGCGCGAGTTCGTGCACATGCTGGAGGACCGGGGCGAGGACGGCCGGGCCGAACGCGATCCCGACGCCTCGGGCTCAGGGGTGCGGGTGCCCGACACGGTGCAGGCGCTGATCGCGGCCCGCCTGGACTCGCTGGAACCGGCCGAGCGCTCGCTTCTGCAGTCCGCCTCGGTGGTCGGCGACCGATTCTGGCCCGGGGTGCTCGCCGCACTCGATCACCCCGACGACCTCGACGGTTCCCTGCGCGAGTTGCAACGACGAGGCATGATCCGGCGCTCCCCGCTCAGCACGATCCCGGAGCAAACCGAGTTCGCGTTCACCCACGGACTGATCCGCGATGTCGCCTATGGCCGGCTCCCGCGGGCCGCCCGGGCCCGGATGCACCTGGCCGTCACCGTCTGGCTGGAGGAAACGGCCGGTGAACGCCTCAGCGAGCGCGCCGACCTGCTTGCCTCCCACGCCACGCGGGCCCTCGACCTGGCTCGAGCCGCGAGCCTCACCGAGGAGCTGCCCGCCCTCCAGTCCGCCGCCCTGCGGTTCCTCGTCATGGCGGGCAGTCGCCAGAAGACCCTCGACACCGCCCGAGCGGCCGACTATTTCGCCCGGGCGGCCGAGCTTGCGCCGGCTCATGGCGCCGAACGGGCCGAGCTGGTCCGGCAAGCCACCAGCACGGCGTGGCGCGCCGGGCGACTCACGTCGGACGAAGCGGTGGCCGCCTATCGAGAGTCCGTCGCGATCGCGCTCGCCGCGGGCGATCGCGAGACCGCCGCACGCGCCATGCGACGCCTGTACTACCAGCTGGGTCTGCAGGGCGAGACCGCGGCGGCGCGCACGACCCTCGACCAGGCGATCGAGCTCCTGGAGACCGCGGGCGAACCCGGCCTCACGCTGGCCGAGCTGTACGCGTGCCGGTCGGAATCCGAGATGTTCGCCGGGCGTTCGCAGGAATCGCTCGATTGGGCCGAACGAGCGCTGCAGCTTCCCCGCACGGAGGCCGTGACGCTGATGGGGCTGCACCTGCGCGGGAACGCGCGCTGCGAGCTGGGCGACCTGGACGGGATCGCCGACCTCCATCACGCCCTCGACGTCGCTCGGGGTTCCGGCAACGCCCTGGACATGGTGACGTCCTACTCCTACCTCTGTGAATGGATCGGGTTGCTCGAAGGACCGAAGGCGGCCCTTGCGATGAACCGAGAGGCCATCGACCTCTGCAACGGCCGCGGTCTCAGCGGTCAGGAATCATGGGCGCGGGCCGAAGGCATGTGGCTGCTGTTCGATCTGGGCGAATGGGACGAGATCGTGGCCACGGCCCCTCCCCTCCAGCGATGGGCCGACGAGCACGGCGACGTGCAGGTAGGCACGGTGGCACGCTCGTTCCGAGCGCGCGTCCTCGCGCATCGAGGGCGCACGGAGGAGGCCGCCGAGGCGCTCACCGAAGCGCTCCCGGCGGCCCGGCAGATCGAGGATCTCCAGGTGCTGGGGCCGGTGCTGCTGGCGGCGGCGATCACCGCCGGCGTGGACGGCGATCAGGCCGAGGCGATCGCGAGGTTGCAGGAGTTCGATGCGATCACGGAAGGCGGGCCCACCGAGTACCGCGAGCTGCAGTTGCCCGAAGCCGTGCGCGTCGCGATCGGCGCCGGTCAGGTCGACCTGGCCGAGCGCCTCGTCGGCGACCGGCCGGTGCACGCTCCGAGGACGCGGATGTCGGTGGACATGAGCCGGGCCATGGTGTCGGAGGCCCGGGGTGGCTTCGACGAGGCGCTCATCGCCTTCCGGTCCTCGGCGGCAGCGTGGGACCGATGGAGCGTGCCGCTGGAGCACGGGCACGCGCTCATGGGAGCGGCGCGGTGCCTGCGCGCCCTCGACCGGTCCGAGGAGGCCGAGGCGGCCGAGACCGACGGGAAACTCCTCTTGGAAGCGCTCGGCGTGCCCGAGGTGACCGCCCCCCGAACATGACAACGCTCCCCTTGTGGGGGAAGCGTTCTCGTGGAGGTGAGGGGAATCGAACCCCTGTGCTCGAACGACCGTCTGGGACTTCTCCGGGCGCAGCCAGTGGAGAGATCTCGCCTTCAGGCTCCCACCGGCGGAGGACCTGTCAGCCAGTCCGGGTTCGATGTCCCTCAGCGGCCCCCGAACGGAACCGTAGAAGTGAGCCTGCTCACGACGCCCATCCCTCGGACGCAGGCGCCCCGAGGGGGACGGCTACCTAACGTATTAGGCAGCGAGCGCGTAGTTGTCTTCGGCGCTTGTGTTTGTTCCGGCGTTTAACGTGACATCCGGGATCACGGCCCGCTTCTCCCAGACGTGCAACGTCCAAGTCGAAGCCAGTACACCCCCATATGCAGTTGTCCCTACGAGTATACGGCCGGGTGCCGACGTGACTGAAGCCCGTTACCGGCGGCGGCCGATCTCGCGTTCGACCTCGCGCTGGCTCTCGCGCTTCGCGATCGATTGACGCTTCTCGAACTCGCGCTTGCCCCGGCCGACGCCGAGCTCCACCTTCGCCAGGCCGTGGGTGAAGTACACGCGGAGCGGGATCAGGGTGAGCCGTTCCTCCTGCTGGTGCTCGGCGAGACGGTGGATCTCCCGGCGGTGCAGCAGCAGCTTGCGCGGTCGTTCGGGCAGGTGGCGTTTCACGTCCCCCTGCTCGTACGGGGGGATGTGCATCCCCTCGAGCCACACCTCGCCGTCACGGACCCGGGCGAACGCCTCGTTGATAGAGGCCCGTCCTCCCCGCAGCGACTTCACCTCGTCGCCGGTCAGCACGATGCCGCACTCGAACTCCTGGGAGATCTGGAAGTCGTGACGCGCCTTGCGATTGCTCGCGACCGTCTTCTCGTCCTCGCCGCCCTTGGGAGCCATCGTGGCACCCGCGTCAGACGTCGAGGAAGCGACGCATCCCGATGGTGCCGGCGATGATCGCGATGATCGCGGCGAACCCGAGGACCCACGGCGCCACCCACAGCACGTCGGAGTTCTTGATCAAGGGGAAGAACTGCACCGAGCCGCGAAGCTGATCGATCCCGAGCACCTTGATGACGAACAGGAAGAAGATCGCCAAGGTGGCTCCGACCAACGCCTCGACGAGCCCTTCGATCAGGAACGGCACGCGGATGCGCCAGTTCGTGGCGCCCACCAGACGCATGATGCCGATCTCCTTGCGCCGGGCGAACATCCCCATCCGCAACGTGTTCGCGACCAGCGCCACGGCGGCGGCCAGCATGATCACCGAGATCGCCAGCACGCCGTACTGCAGCACGTTCGTGATCGTCGTGAGCCGGTCGAGCAGAGCGCGGAAGTCTGAGACGTTCCGCACGCCGGGTTCGGTGCACTCGATCTGGCCGGTGTCGTTCGGGATGCAGGAGAGCGCCGCGGTGATCTGGTCGTACTTCGCCGGATCGGACAGGTTGATCCTGAACGACGTCGGGATCGCCTCCTCGCAGTTCACGCCCTCCTGGAAGACCTCCTGGCCCTCGAACAGCTGGTCGTACTGCTGGCACGTGCGCGCCTTGTCCCAGTACTCGATGGACCCGACGGCTTCGAGATCGCCCAACGTGGTCTGGAGCCGTGAGATCGTCTCGGGCTTGGCCGGATCGGTGAGGTAGACGGCCACCTGCACGTTGCCCGTCCACGCGTCCTTCACCAGGCTGAACTCCCGCGAGATCAACAGCGAGAGCCCGAACAGGAACAGGGCGATGAACGCGGTCGACATGGCGGCGAACGCCACGATGCCGTTGCGTCGAAGTCCGGCCGCGGTCTCGCGGAAGTAGTACTCGAGCCGCATCAGCTGTACACGCCTCGAGACTGGTCACGGATGACGTGGCCCTTGTCGAGTTCGATCACGCGCTTGCGCATCGCATCGACGATGGCCTGGTCGTGGGTGGCCATGACCACGGTCGTGCCGATGCGGTTGACCTTGTCGAGCAGCCGCATGATGTCCACCGACGTGTTGGGGTCCAGGTTGCCGGTGGGCTCATCGGCCAGCAGCACGAGCGGGCGGTTCACGCACGCCCGCGCGATGGATACCCGCTGCTGCTCGCCGCCGGAGAGTTCGTCAGGGTAGTTGTTGAGCTTGTCCCCCAACCCCACGTAATCGAGGATCTCGGGCACCCGCTGGTCGATCACGTGCTTCTGCTTGCCGATCACCTCGAGCGCGAACGACACGTTCTCGAACACGGTCTTGTCCGTCAGCAGCTTGTAGTCCTGGAAGACCGTGCCCACGTTGCGACGCAACTTGGGCACGTCCCATGACGACATCTTGCCCAGGTGTTTGCCACCGACGTAGATGTCGCCCTTGGTCGCTTCCTCCTCTTTGAGGAGCAGGCGGATCATCGTCGATTTGCCCGAACCGGACTGACCAACGATGAAGACGAACTCGCCTTTCTCGACCTCGACGTCGACGCCTTCGAGCGCGGTGACGCCGTTCCTATAGGTCTTCGAGACGTGCTGAAGACTGATCATCTGGACCTCGGGAGGGGTGGGAAGGTAACCGGGCCACCCTACCAGACCCCCTCTCCAGAACTGTGGAGCATCGGTGATGCTCGAGGCCGTAGGCTTCCCCGCGCATGGGCGGTCGGACGGGCGGCGCGAGCAGCGGACGAGGGATCATCGCGGCATGTGCCGGCCCGGCGCTGATCGTGATCGGCGTCTTGGTGGCGCTGGAGGGCTTCGTCTTCCACGATCGGCTCACCCAGGCGCACCCCGACATCCTCACGTTCTGGCTCCCGAGGTTCGCCTACCTGGGTCGCTCGATCGCCGACGGACACATCCCCGTGTGGAACCCGTACGAGATGGCGGGCTACCGGTTCGCCGCCGATCCCCAGGGCGGGTGGCTCTACCTCACACCGATGACGCTGTTCTCCACGCTCTCCCCCGCCGCCGCGATGCGGGCCTTCATCGTCGTGAACCCACTGCTGGCGGGGCTCGGCCTGTACGGGTTCTGCCGCGTGGAACGGCTCTCACGCGTCGCGGCCACGGTCGGAGGGCTGTCGCTCGCGATGCTGATGTCCACGTCGGAGATCGCCGTGTCGATGCCCTTCGCGGGATCGATCGCGTGGACCACGGTGGCCCTGATCGGCGCCGCCGGTTATCGGCGAGCCGACCGCTGGTCTCGCAAGATCGCGTGGCTCGCGTTGGGCGCGTTCGCCTGGTCGCAGGTGGCCACCGCCCACCTGAGCCACGGCCTGGTGATGTGCTCGGTCCTGGTCGTCGCCTACCTCGTGTCGGGCGCCGTCGCCGACGTGCGCGCAGGCCGCGTGCAGGGCTGGGCGGCGGCGGGCGACGTCCTGCTGTTCCTGGTGATGCTGCCGCTCGCGAGCCTCGCGGTGCTGCTGCCACGGATCGATGCGCTGCAGGCGTCGAGCCTGGCCGCCGGCTACGACCGCCTCGGCGACGCGCTCGGATCGCTCGGCGGAGCGGACTCGGCCTCGATCCAGGGCAACGGCGTGTGGGCGGCCTGGCCCCTGGCGTTGGGCGCCGCACCGGGCGCCTACGCGGGGGCGGTGATCCTGCTCGCCGTGCCCCTGGCGGTGCGAGCGCGGCGACATCGGGCGCTGGTATGGGGCGTCGGCGGCGCGCTGGTCCTGACGTGGGTGGCGATGCTCGACGCCGTCGTTACAGCTGGGTGGTTCCGGTCGCTGCTCCTGCGGATCCCCTTCGGCGACGTGTACCTCCACAACCCGGGGCGCATGCGTTACCTGGCGGTCATCGCGATCCCGATCCTCGGCGCGGTCGGGATCCAGGGCCTCCGGGACGATCCGATGCCGGCGCGGCGTGCCGCCTTGTGGCTCGGTGGCGGTGCGGTGCTGTGGCTCGGCGTGCCGCTGGCGGCCGGTGCCACCCCCGTGCGGTTCGCGCTGCTCGCGGCCGGGCTCGTCGCGGGCGGCGTCGCGGTCTGGCTCCTGGCCACCGCGCGGACGCCATGGGCGTGGCTGACCGTGGTCGCCGTCCTCTCCGTCGAGCTCGTCGTCAGCGTCGCATGGTCGCACTCGGTCACCACGGCCGACACGATCCTGCTCGGCCTGGAGGGCGGCGAGCACCCCAACCTGATCCCGCAACCGCTCCCGGCCCCCGAGGTGGATGCGGCCGCGTTCGTGGCGCCGACGGCGTTCGTCCCCCGGTTGCAGGCGAGCGATGAGCGATACCTCACGTGGGCACCACCGGCGGCGGCGTTCGACAAGGGCTACCTGTTCATGCAGCTCCGTCCCGACTGGCCGGCCCTGGCGATGGAACGCGGCACGTTGTTCTCGATCGGCGACCCCCTCGGCTACAACCCCGTGCAACTCCCCCGGTACTGGGACTACCTCCGGGCGCGCACGGACCTGCCGGTCTTCTACAACGCCGCCGTGATCGATCTCCCCACTAGCCAAGACGTCCGATTGTTGGGTGTGCGCTACCTCGTGATCCCCACCGGGATCGCGTCGCCGCTGCCCGGGACGGTGAGAGAACGCGCGCAGGGCTACGACCTCGTGGAGCTCTCGACGTGGCAGCCCCACATCTCGGTGGTGACGTCCTGGACCGTGGTGGACTCCACCGCCGCGGCCCTGCAGACGGTCACCGCCCCCGGGTTCGACCCTGCCGACGAAGCCGTCCTGGAATCCGACCCCGGGCTGCAGCCTGCGTCCGGTGCCGAACCGGGAACGGCGAGCGTGCTGGAGCGCTCACCGTCGTCATTGACCATCGCCACCACCACCGCCGCACCGTCGATCGTCGTCGTGCGCAGCACGTACGACGGCGGTTGGACCGCCACCGTGGACGGCGAACCCGCCGACGTCCTGCCCGTCGACGGCTTCCTCCAGGGAGTGCCGGTGAACGCCGGCGATCACACGGTCGAGTTGGTCTACGAGGACGAGGCGGTGACCGGGGGTCTGATCGCCGGCGCCGTGGTGTGGATCGGGATCGTCGTGGCGTTCGTGGCAGCCGCGGTCACGGAACGTCGGCGCCGACGCGAGCCTCGGGCGCCGACGGCTCCCGCGATCCCAGATGCCCGCGGCCCGTGAGGTAGGCCAAGCCGTAGAGGATCGCGACCCCGAACAGCAACGCGCGGTACCCCGTGACGATCGCGAGGTACTCGAGCACCCCACCGAGCATCGCCCCCAAGAGGTTCGCGCCGAAGGCGATGGTCGAGGCTCCCACGTCCCGGAACCGGTCCGCGAAGATCAGGTTGGCCACGAACACGGGGGCGAACGCCACCAGCACACTCGCGAAGAACCGCGGCACGGTGGACAGCGACAGGAGCGAGGCGGGCGGGATCAACCACGCCACGGCGAGGCAGGCCAGGAGCGCGCCGTACATCACGATCGGTCGAGGGAGCTTCGCTCTGCGCGCCACCTCGATCGCCGCGAGCACCGCCAGCAGGATGCCCGCGAACACCAGCGAGTTCACGAACCAGGTCGTGCCGAACAGGAGCGCGAACTGCACCACGCTCTTGGTCTCCAGCAACAGGAACGCCGCGCCCATGAAGAACAGGTCGACGTACGGTCGCATCTGGCCCAACGGCGCCCCTGAGGCCAAGCGGACGATCACGACGGAGGCCAGCAGGATCGCGCCCAGCCACCAGAGGTAGAAGTTGGGGATGGAGCGATCGGGCACGTACGGGAACGGGTGATCGTCGGTCGAGGGTTCGGGCGCGTCGACCGCGGATCGGAACGTCGTCTCGCAGTCGATGTCGGTGGCTTCCACGCCCACGGTCAACACCGCCTGCTGGCGTGGGCCGAGCGTCTGGTCGACGGCGTCGAAACACGGGTCGTGCCCGAAGACCTCCGACATCGTGTTCGCGTAGCGCTCGAACACGTCGTCTCGGTAGTAGTTGTACATCGCGAACGCCCCGCCGGGGTTCAGGTGGTCACGCACGGTCTCCATGGCCTCGCGCGTGAACAGGTAGCTCTCCAGCCGCAACGAGCCCTGCCCGCTGACCAGTGTCAGCGAGTCGGGCAGCGCGAACAGGATCAGGTCATAGGTCTGATCGGTCCGTTCCAGGTACGCGCGGCCGTCGTCGATATGCGGGCTCACGCGTGGGTCCTGATACGGGTGGGCGGGATGCCGGTCTCGGCCTGCCGCCTGGATCACCGGGTCGATCTCGACCGCGTCGATGTGCCCGACGTCCCGGGAGAGCGCCAGCGCCACGTCGTTGCCATTGCCCGCCCCCACGATCAACACGTCCTGAGGGGTCTGCTGCAGGTGGGTGTACGGCCGGGTGTAGAACTCCTCCTGGATCTGGGCGAGCGGCATCATCGATTGGTGCGGGAGCGAGTTCACCACCACCCCGATCCGTCCGGCGGCGTCGGCGGGCTGGACCGTGACGCGGTAGTAGGGCGACCAGGTGTCGTGGGGGGCGAGAGACCCCAGCGCGAACACGAACACGACGGCGCCGCACCACACCAGCCGCATCCGGTCCTCGCGAGGCGTCAAGGCGATGAAGAGCACCGCGATCACGAGTCCCCACGCCAACGGGCCGAGCCCGAAGAAGGACATCAACGAGAACACGACGATCCCGGCGAGGCTGCCGGTGATGTCCAGGCGGTAGGCCTCCAGCGGCTCGAATCGCTCGAACAGCCGCGCCACCCCTTCGGCGATCGTCGCCATCGCGGCCACCGAACCCAGGAACAACAGCGGCAGCATCACCCACGAGGGCAGGGCGGGCAGGTCGAACACCGTGCGCAGCGCATCCGAGCCGTTGGTCTTGACCACACGCAGCACGAACACCCCGAGCACCAGGGCGGCCAGGATCGCGGGCGCCCACCGCGAGAGGTCTCGGCCCCTGCCCGCGCGCAGGAACCCCACGCCGATGCCCAGGAAGCTGGCGAGCAGCACGAAGTTCGTGAAGTAGGCCACGTGCACCTGGTAGGCCGACACCCAGCGGATCAGGGCGAGCTCGGTGAAGAGCATCAGGAAGCTGGCCACCACCAGCCGGCGGCGTTCACCCACGCGGAACCGTTCGCTCATCCTTCGTTCCCCTCGGCAGCGCGTCGGCGGAGTTCGGCCTCGATGAAGACGTCGATGTCTCCGTCCAGGACGCGCTGGGGATCACCGACTTCGGCATCGGTGCGGTGGTCCTTGACCATCTGATACGGAGCCAGCACGTAGGAGCGGATCTGCGAGCCGAAGTCCACGGCCTTTCGTTCACCGCGGATCGTGTCCATCTCGTCCTCCCGCTTCTGGCGTTCGAGTTCCGCGAGCCTGGCCTTCAGGATCCGCATGGCGACGGCCTTGTTTTGGAGTTGGCTGCGTTCGTTCTGGCAGGCCGCCACCAGGCCGGTCGGGATGTGGGTGATGCGCACGGCCGAGTCCGTGGTGTTGACCGACTGCCCGCCGGGGCCGCTCGAGCGATACACGTCGATCCGCAGCTCGTCGGCCGGGATCTCGATGTCCTCCTCGGCCGAGGCTTCGAGCATCGGGATCACATCGAGCGAGGCGAACGAGGTGTGGCGCCGCTTCTGCGCATCGAACGGGCTGATCCGCACCAGGCGGTGCACGCCGCGCTCGGCGCTCAGCAGGCCGTAGACGTTCGTGCCCCGAACCGTGAACGTCGCGGACTTGATCCCGGCTTCGTCGCCGTGCTGGATGTCGTCGACCTCGGCGTCGAACCCGTCGCGTTCGGCCCACCGGGTGTACATGCGCAAGAGCATCTCGGCCCAATCCTGGCTCTCGGTGCCGCCGGCGCCGGCATTGATCGTGGCGATCGCATCGGACGCGTCGTACGGGCCGGAGAGCAGCGCCGCGAGCTCGAGCTTGTCCACGTCGGTCTCGAGGGACGACACCGCCGTCGAGAGCTCCTTCGTCATCTCGGCGTCGGTTTCCTCGGCGAGGAGCTCGTCCATGGCGACGGCGTCGTCGATGCGAGCCATCAACCGGTCGTAACCGTCGACCTCGGTCTTCAGGCGCGAGAGCTTCGAGGTGATGGCCTGCCCGTGCGCGGGGTCGTCCCACAGCGACGGGTCGGATGCCTGCTGTTCGAGATGCTCGAGCTGCGAACGCTTCCCGTCGACGTCAAAGGAACTCCTTGGCGGCCAGGACGCGTTCACGGAGCTTCCGCAGGGGCTCGGTGGACTCGCTCATCTGGGGCAAGAGTGTACCGGCCAGGTTATCGGATCCGGAAGCTGGCCTCAGACGACGGCGCCGTGGCACTTCTTGTACTTCTTGCCGCTCCCGCACGGGCACGGGGCGTTGCGCGGCGTCTTGTCGCTGACCGCCTGGTTCGCGTTGGCCGTCCCGGTGGGAGCGGCGACACCGCCCGCCTGCTCGACCTCAGCCCGGTTGTCCTGCATCCGCTTGGGCTGGGGCGCCTGGTCTTCCTTGTTCACGAACTCGACCCGGTAGATGTAGCGCACGAAGTCCGCCTGGATCGACGCGGTGAGGTCCTGGAACATGTCGTAGGCCTCGCGCCGGTACTCCGTGATGGGATCCTTCTGGGCGAGGGCCCGCAGGTGGATGCCCTCCTGCAGGTAGTCCATCTCGTAGAGGTGCTCACGCCATTTCGTGTCGGTGATGTTGAGCAGCACGACCCGCTCGAGCTCACGCATCACCGGCGGGGTGACGTTCGTTTCCTTGGCCTCGTACATCGCCAGCGCGTCCTCGACGAACATCTCCTCGAGCTCGGCGCTGTCGGCGGCCTCGGCCGCCTGTTCCTTGGTGATCTGGACGGGGTAGATCTCGAGCAGCGCCGTGTACAGCGCATCGAGGTCCCACTCCTCCGGGAACACGTCGCCGGGAACGAGTGAGGAGACCGTGGAGCGCACCACGTCCTCCACGAAGCCCTTCACCTGCTCGTCGATGTCCTGGCCCTCGAGGATCGTGCGGCGTTCCCCGTAGATCGCCTCGCGCTGGCCGTTCATGACCTCGTCGTACTTCAGGACGTTCTTGCGGCGCTCGTAGTTCAGCTCTTCGATCTGCTTCTGCGCGTTCTCCACGGCGCGCGAGACCATCTTGGCTTCGATGGCCTCGTCGTCGGGCCACTTCAGCCGCTCCATGATCGACGCCACTTTGTCCGAGGCGAACATCCGCATGAGGTCGTCCTCGAGCGAGAGGTAGAACCGGGATTCGCCGGGGTCACCCTGGCGACCGGCACGCCCACGCAGCTGGTTGTCGATCCGCCGGGACTCGTGCCGTTCGGTGCCCAGCACGTAGAGCCCGCCGAGCCCCACCACTTCGTCGTGTTCGGCATCGGTCTGCGAGCGCAGCTTCGCGAAGATCGGCTCGTACTCGGCCTCGTAGGCCGCGCGTTCGTCCTCGTCCAGCTCGAACAAGAGGTAGGCGTCGTTGTCGAATCCTCGCGCGGCCATCTCCTGGCGGGCGAGGTACTCGGGGTTGCCGCCCAGCAGGATGTCGACGCCACGGCCCGCCATGTTCGTCGCCACGGTGACCCCGCCCTTGCGCCCGGCCTGGGCCACGGTGACGGCTTCCTTCTCGTGGTTCTTGGCGTTGAGGACGTTGTGCTGGACGCCGCGCCGGTTCAACACCGTGGACAGCACCTCAGATTTCTCGATGGAGACGGTGCCCACCAGGACGGGCTGACCGGCCTCGTTCCGCTCGATGATGTCGTCGGCGACGGCGTTCCACTTCGCCGTCTCGCTCTTGAAGATCAGGTCCTGCTCGTCGTTGCGGACGTTCGGGCGGTTCGTGGGCATCTCGACGACCGAGATCTTGTAGGTCTCCTCGAACTCGGTGAGCTGGGTCTTGGCGGTACCCGTCATGCCCGAGAGCTTGTCGTACATCTTGAAGTAGTTCTGGATCGTGATCGTGGCCAGCGTCTGGTTCTCTTCCTTGATCTTGACGCCTTCTTTGGCCTCGATCGCCTGGTGCAGCCCCTCGGAGTAGCGCCGGCCCTCCAGCACGCGACCGGTGAACTCGTCGACGATCTTGACCTCGCCGTCGGTCACCACGTAGGCGACGTCACGCTTGTAGAGCTCCTTGGCGCGCAGCGAGTTCTGCAGGTGATGGACCAGCGTGGTGTTGGCGTGCTCGTAGAGGTTCTCGATGCCGAGGATCTCCTCGACCTTGTCCACGCCTTCTTCGGTGATGGCGACCTGGTACTTGGACTCCTCCACCTCGTAGTCCTCGTCACGCTTCAGCCGAGGGGCGATCCGGGCGAACGTGACGTACCACTTCGCCGAGTCGGCCACCTGCCCGCTGATGATCAACGGCGTGCGTGCCTCGTCGATGAGGATCGAGTCGACCTCGTCCACGATCGCGAAGTTGTAGCCGCGCTGGACACATTCCTCGAGCCGCATCGCCATGTTGTCGCGCAGGTAGTCGAACCCGAACTCGTTGTTCGTGCCGTAGGTGATGTCGGCGGCGTAGGCGGGCGTGCGCTGCAGCGGCGTCATCGTCGCCTGGATCAGACCCACGTTGAGACCGAGGAAGCGATAGATCCCGCCCATCCACTCGGAGTCGCGCTTGGCGAGGTAGTCGTTGACGGTGACGACGTGCACGCCCTTGTCCGACATCGCGTTGAGGTAACCGGGCAGGGTGGACACCAGCGTCTTGCCTTCACCGGTCTTCATCTCAGCGATGTTGCCCTGGTGCAGGGCCGCACCGCCCATGAGCTGCACATCGAAGTGGCGCTGACCGTTGACGCGGCGGGAGGCCTCACGCACCACCGCGAAGGCCTCGGGGAGCATGTCGTCCAGCGACTCGCCGTTCGCCGCCCGTTCCCTGAACTCCGGGGTCTTGGCCCGTAGTTCGTCGTCGGTGAGGTCTTCGGTCTCGGGTTCGAAGGTGTTGACGAGCTTGGCGAGGGCGGTGAGGTTCTTGAGCTTGCGCCCTTCCCCCATGTTCGAGATCTTGTCGAGTACGGCTGGCATGCGACCCCTTTCGGGGGAGTCCGTTGACGGTGTCGGGTATCCGATTCTATCGGCCCGCTGGTTCAGGACCTCGAGGACGGCCTCTGACCTGCGGCGGTCCCGGTCAGATGGACTCGGTCAGGGCACCGAGCCGTTCGATCAGCCGGGCGTTCTCGCGATAGTCGACCGGGCAGGCGATGATCGAGACCTCCTCGTCGGCCAGGGCCTTCTCGAGGGTGGGAGCCAGTTCGCTCGCGGCCCCGATCTCATAGCCCTTGGCGCCGAAGCTCTCCGCCAGCTTGATGAAGTCCGGGTTGGTGAAGCTCACGGCGGACTGACGGCCGAAATGGATGTCCTGCTTCCAGCCGATCAGCCCGTAGCTCCCATCGACCCACACGAGCACCACGAAGTGGATCCCCTCGCGTACCGCGGTCTCGATCTCGCTCATGCTCATGGCGAACGCGCCGTCGCCCATGGCGGCCACCACCCGGCGCTCGGGATGCACGAGCTTGGCGGCCACCGCTCCCGGAAGCGAGAACGCCATGGTTGCCAGGCCGTTGGAGATCAAGCAGGTGTTGGGGCGATACGTCGGGTACAGACGCGCCATCCACATCTTCACCGCGCCTGTGTCGCACAGCACGATGTCGTCGTCCCCCAGCGCCTGGCGGACGTCGTGCACGATGCGCGCCGGCGCCAACGGGAAGGCATCGTCGCCCGCGCCACGTTCCAGTTCCTCGTGCACCAGGTCGCGGACGGGCGGGATCTGCCCGCGGATGTCGTGGATGTAGGCCGAACCACCGATCGCGTCGAGGGTCTCGCTGATGTTGCCCTGCACGCCCACCTCCAGCGTGTAGTTCGCGTCGACCTCGGCCACCGTGCGATGCACGTGGATGATCCGCTTGTCCGCGTTCGGGTTCCAGCGCTCGGGCGAGTACTCGACGAGGTCGTAGCCCACCGCCACCACCACGTCGGCCCGGTCGAACCCGAAGTTCGCGTAGTCCTTCACCATGAACCCGATCGTGCCCAGCGCGTTCGGATGGTTGTCGGGGAACACGCCCTTGCCCAGGAACGTGGTGGCCACCGGCAGGTTGAGCCGTTCGGCGAACCGGATCAGCGCGTCGGTGGCGCCGTCGCGGGCCACCCCGGGGCCGGCCAGGACCACGGGGTGCTTCGCCGAAGCCAGCACATGGGCGACCCGGTGCACCTGGTTCTCGTCCGGCGAAGGGTCGACCGGCGTGTTGACCCGCAGCGGTGTCGCACCCGTCTCGCGCTCGGCGACGTCCTCGGGCAGGATCAGGAAGGTCGCGCCGGGCCGCTCGGTGGTCGCCTGTTTGAAGGCCTTGCGCACCATCTCCGGCGCCGCGTCGCGCACGGTCACCATGTCGCCCCACTTCGTGATGGGCCGGAACAGCGACACCAGGTCGACGAACTGGTGGGACTCCTTGTAGATGCGGTGTAGGCCGGCCTGCGCGGTGATGGCCAGCATCGGGTGTGAGTCGAGCTGGGCGTTCGCGATCCCCAGCATCAGGTTGATCGCTCCGGGCCCCAAGGTGGCCAGGCACACCCCCGGCTTCCCGGTCAACGCCCCGTAGGTGTCGGCCATGAAGGCGGCCCCGCGTTCATCGCGCGTGGTGACGAACCGGATCGAGGAGTCCGTCAGGGCGTCGATCATGTGGAGGTTCTCCTCGCCCGGCAGGCCGAAGACGTACTCCACCCCTTCGTTCTCGAGGCAGTCGACGATCAAGCGAGCGACGGTGCGCTGGGGACGCGAGGAACTCATGCGTCGAGGGTATCGGACCCGAGAACGCTAGGCGCCGGGTCGTTCGTTCCAGAGCTGACGCGTCAGCTCCGCGTGCCCCACGTGCTCTCGCAGATGCACCAAGGCATGGATCAGCGCCCAGGCGGCCGTGACGGGCTCCTGCGCGAGGTCTCCGGGGCGCCACGGCGCGGTCCCGATCCGCCCCGGATCGAAGGGGCCCGCTTGCTCGAGCAGGGCTCGGCAGTCGTTCGACATGGAATCGAACCCGGCGAGGAACGCATCGAGGTCGACGGCCGAGGCGGCGAACTCGGCCGGCCGGTCACGGTCAGGCAGCGGCGCGGCCACCGCCACGCTGAGCCACGCCCGGGTGCTGTGCAGCGAGTGTGTCACCAGGACGGCGAGCGAGTTCGTGTCCGGGCCGCTGGGCTGTTCATCGAGGGCTGCCGAGGGCAGGCCGTCGATCGCGGCACGGAGCAGATCGAGCGAATCGCTCAAGAGCTGTGCTGCGGCTTCGATCGTGGGATCGGTCACGGTTCAGCTGATCTCAATCATCTTCTCGCGCACGGCGTAGACGACGGCCTCCATGCGCGAGTGCAGATGCAGCTTCTCGAGGATGTTGCGGATGTGGTTCTTCACCGTGTTCTCACTGATGAAGAGCTGCTTGGCGATGTCGCGGTTGTTCAGCCCCTGCGCGACGAGGCGGAGCACCTCCATCTCGCGGTCGGTGAGGCGGGGCGCCGGCATCTGCGGGCGCTCGTCGGCGGACTTGCTCATCGCCGCGAACTCGGTGAGCAGTTTCGACGCCATCGACGGTGAGATCCGCGACTGGCCCGCCCACACGCTGCGGATCGCGTCGGCGACCTCTTCGATGGGGATCTCCTTCAGGAGGTAGCCACTGGCGCCCGCCTTGATCGCGTCGTACAGGTCGGCCTCTTCGTCGCTGATCGTGAGCATCAGGATCTTGCAGTGCGGCAGGAGTTCCTTGATCTGGCCGGCCGCTTCGATCCCGGAGCGCTTGGGCATGCGCACATCCATCAGCACGACGTCGGGCATGGTCTCTTGCGCCACATCGACGGCTTCTGCACCGTCCGAGGCCTCGCCCACGAGCTCGATGTCGTCCTCCTGGGAGAGCACCATCTCGAGCCCACGCCGGAACAACGCGTGGTCGTCCACCACCACCACGCGCAGGCGCTCGGACCCCTCGCCTCCGCTCGTTTCGTTCACCGTCACGTTTCCCCCTCAGTCCCCGTCGCTCTCGTCGTTATCGGCAGGCTCCGGGTTCAAGTGAGCGGATTCTAGTCCTGCCTTGTGCACGGATGCCCGTCGTTTGCCGTGATGATCGCGAAGTTGCCGCTCCAACTTGTCCGCGACACGGTCCAGAGCGGTGGGCACATCGTCGGCTTCGGCGTGGGCGCGGAAGGTCTTGCGAGGGATGAACAAGGCCGCCTCCACCCGCTTGAGGCCGTCGAGCCGGGGGTAGTGCTCGGCGATGAATTCGAGATCGATGCGGACGGCGCGAGGCTCCATGCGCTCCAGCCGGGAGAGCTTGTGGCCGGCGACCTCACGGATCTCGTCCGTGACCTGCAGGTCGCGACCCGTGAAGGTCAAGTCCATGTCCGGCGATCGCCTCCTCGCGTTCACGTGACGGGCGGGCCCTCGCCCGGCTGACCTGGTCTTTGCCCCCACACCCGCCTGCTGGAACGTTCGCCTCCCGGCTCCGGAGAACCGAACGACTCCCGCCCTCTCTCGGCGAACCGAGGCAGGGCTTACATCTAAACCGCGCCATGCTCAGCGACCAAGGGTCGCCTTACGTGGGTCGTTTCGCCCGCGGCTGGCGTCGACTACCGGAGATGATCTCCGGGCAACCACAGACCCGGGCGAGGGCCCGGCCCGAGTATAGGCATCAGGCCTCACCCCTGAGAACGCTCAGGAATATGCTCGAGCGGCCACCACCAGATGCACCGAGGTCGCTCCCGCCTGTCGCAACGCCTGCGCCGCAGCGGCTGCCGTGGCGCCCGTCGTCAAGACGTCGTCGACCACCAGCACCGATGACGGCACCTCGACGCGATCGGCGACCGCGAACGCTCCGCGCATCGCCATCCTGCGAGCGACCGCATCGCGTTTGGCCTGCGGCCCGGTGGACCGAGCCCTGGTGAGCAGGCCCACGCAGGGCGTCTCCGTTCGGCGTGCCACGCCCGTGGCCAGGACGCGCGCCTGGTCGAACCCGCGCTCGGCGAGTCGCCGCCGTGCGAGCGGCACCCACGTCACCACCTCGACGCTGGGCAACCCTTCGACCTCGGTCATCGCCAACGACAACGCCGAGCCCACGCCGCGCCACCCCGAGAACTTCAACCGGTGGATCGCCTGGCGTGCCGGCCCTTCGAACCGGAACGGTGCGCGAGCCGTGTCGATCTCGGGAGGCGGGCAATCGCGGCATCGAGGGACCGCCATCGCCTTCGGTCGTCCGCATCGGCGGCACCAGGGCGGACGGAGCACCTTCAGGGAGGCACGGCATGGATCGCAGAACGGCCACGGCCCGTCGCCGCACCCCGCGCAACGCTGCGGGAAGATGACGTCTAATGCCCGCGCCAGCATCGGTGGAACCTACCGACGGGCACCGACAGCAGCGCTACCCGGCGACCTTGGCCGGCGACCTGCGCCGGCGCTAGGGAAGCGTCACGTCGAGCGGACGCTTCGCGCCGCTGGCATCGATCGACAACGCGCGCTGGGTCCTCATCAAGGGGTAGCCCACGATCTTGCCGCGCCCCGTCGCATCGTCGAACTGCGTGTCGAGCACCGGCACGGTCGCTCCATCGGCCGTCAGCTTCAACGTTGGTGCCTTCGTCGCCGTGAACCCGATCTTGATCGAGTCTCCGGCACAGTCGATCTGGTCGATCGCCACCGTGTCACCCGACACGTCCAGGCTCTTGCCGACCGGGATCGGACCACGGCGAACCGTCGCGCGCGGCCAGGCAACCGGGAATCGGTCGCCCGGATGCACCACGTCCGGCACACCGTCGATCACCACATCGCACTCCAGCGAGTACCAGCCCGCCCCGAGTTCGGTGAGCGGCACCTCGAACGGCACGAACAGGTCCAGGTGCGGCGCCACCTCCAACGTGACCGGCTCCATGGCGATCGACTGCGATCCCCCGCCCGACACCTCGATCACCCGCGCATCCTCGATCCGGACCTGCCGCGGGTCGCGGCCCTCGCCACGCAGCACGAAGGCCCCCTTGATCGTGGCGGGGAACCGCTCGTAGTGCGCCCTGATGGAGATCTCGCCGTCCATTTCTCGACCCCTAGGTCCCCTGCTCCCAGCTGTGCAGGTAGTGATCCTGCTCCGGCGTGAGCTCGTCGATCTCCACGCCCATCGCATGGAGCTTCAGCCTGGCGACTTCCTTGTCGTTCTCCGGCGGCACCGGGTAGACGCGCGGCTCGAGCGAGTCCTTGTTCGCCACGACCCACTCGGCCGAGAGCGCCTGGTTCGCGAACGACATGTCCATGACCGCCGCAGGGTGGCCTTCGGCGGCCGACAGGTTGACGAGCCGGCCCTCGCCCAGCAGGTAGAGCTTCCTGCCGTCGGCCAGCGTGTACTCGTCGACGAAGTCGCGGATCCGGCGCACGCCACCCACGCCGAGTTCGGCCAGGCCGGGCTTGTCGATCTCGACGTCGAAGTGCCCCGAGTTCGCGAGCATCGCGCCGTCCTTCATGAGCTCCATGTGTTCCTTGCGGACCACGCTGGTGTCGCCCGTCAGGGTGATGAAGATGTCGCCCACGCGCGCGGCGTCGCGGATCGGCATCACCCGGTAGCCCTCCATCACGGCCTCGATCGCCGCGGTGGGGTCGACCTCGGTGACGATCACGTGCGCGCCCATGCCACGAGCTCGCGAGGCGACCCCGCGACCGCACATGCCATAGCCGCACACCACGATCGTGCGTCCGGCCAGCAGCCGGTTCGTGGCGCGCATGATCGCGTCGATCGTCGACTGTCCCGTGCCGAACCGGTTGTCGAACAGGTGCTTGGTGTCGGCGTCGTTCACGCTCACGATCGGGTACTTCAGCGCGCCGTCCTTCGCCATCGCCCGGAGACGGATCACCCCGGTGGTGGTCTCCTCGGTACCCCCGATGATCTCGGCGATCTGGTCGACCCGCTCCTTGTGCAACACGCTCACCATGTCGGCGCCGTCGTCCATCGTGATGTTCGGCCGGATGTCGAGCACGGCGTTGATGTGCTTGAAGAACGTGTCCGTGTCCTCACCCTTGATCGCGTAGGTGTCGATCCCGGCCTCGACCAGCGCGGCCGCTACGTCATCCTGTGTGGACAGAGGGTTCGAGGCGCACAGGGCCACCTCGGCACCCCCGGCCTTCAGCGCGATCATCAGGTTGGCCGTCTCGGTGGTGACGTGCAGACACGCCCCGATACGGATCCCTGCGAGCGGCTGCTCCTTCTCGAAGCGCTCCTGGATCAGCGCCAGGACGGGCATCTCGGCCCCGGCCCACTCGATGCGTTCCCGGCCGGCCTGCGCCAGCCCCATGTCCCGTACATCGTTCGTCATCGTCCGATCCTTCCCCTCACCCACATCGTCACATCTGTGGCAGCAGGTCGACCAGCAGCCGCCCCACCGCCACCGCGGTCTCGTTCGAGACCCGCACCACCTCGTCGTGCTCGACATGTTCGCCGAACGCGTTCGTCAGCGAGCACAGCCCCAACACCCGCATGTCCAGGGCACGCGACGGCAGCGACTCCGGCACCATCGACATCCCCACCACCGTGGCACCCGCCTGCTGCAGGAACCCCACCTCGGTGGGCGTTTCGTAGGCGGGTCCGCTCATCGCCGCGTAGACCCCTTCGGCCGCGGTGATCCCGAGCGCGGCGGCGCGTTCGAGCGCCAGGGTGCGCAAACCGGCGTCGTACACGTTCGTCGTACTGATGAACGCGGGCATCCCGTCGGGTGCTCGCCACCCGCGCAGCGGAGCCTCCCCCATCAGGTTGAGATGGTCGCGCAGCACCACCACCGTGCCTGCCGCGAGTCCGGGAACGACGCCACCCACCGCCGCCGTCACCACCATCGTGTCGGCCCCGAGTTCCTTGGCCAGTCGAGGCAGCAAGGCGGAGGCGTCCATCCCGTGTCCTTCGTAGAAGTGCACCCGTCCGAAGAAGCCCGCGACCGGCACCCCGGCGATCCGGCCCAGCACGAGTTTGCCCTCGTGGCCCGGGACCCCAGGCGGTGGGAACCCGGGCAGGTCGGTGTAGGCGAAGCTCGCAACCTCCTCGAGGTCCTCGCCGAGGGCAGGGCCCAGCCCCGAACCCAGCACGATGCCGGCCCTCGGCACCAGGTCGGTGACCGAACGCACCACGGCCGCACCCTGAGCCGCGAGATCGTCGGCCGGCGCGAAGACGGTCACGAACCCACCCTGCCGGCCAGGTAGGCCTTCAGGCGCATGATCGCGTCCATCGGTGTGGGGTCCACACCGCGGCCGATCGCGTGGTAGGTACTCGCGAGGTCGCCCATGGCCACCAACGACAGGAACCGCGAGAGCTCACTCGATCCCGCCGCCCACACCTCGTCGGTGACCGCACCGGCATCGCGGGCGATCGCCAGTGAGGGCTCGAACCGCATCGCGATGTCAGGATGCTCGCCTTCGTGCCGGAGCGCGATCACGAACGAGCCCTCCCCTTGCCGGGGGGCCCACCCTTCGACTTCGTTGTGATCGAGTTCGGGCATCGCCGATGACCACGCCAGGATCTTCGCGTTCTCGTTGAACTGGCCCTTCCACCGCGCCGCGGCCGTGGCTGCCCACCCGTCGGCGCCCCAGATGACCGGCTGGCGGTCGCCGAGGTTCCAGGCCAGTTCTTTCGCGGGGTTGTCGGCGCGCGGCACTCCGGGAGCGAGTGCGATCATCAAGCGCTCGAGCTCGTCGGCCGCTTGCGCCACTTCCGGCTCGGACGGCGGCAGCAATCCCACCGCGCCGACCGCTCCCAGCGTGGCGAACACGATCAGGCCGAAGGCCGCCCGGGGCACATAGCCCCCAGGCACAGGGACGATGCCCTGCCCATCGGCGGAGGCCCGGGTCGCGAGTTCGCCGCCGGAGGTGATCGCCACGATGCGGCATCCGCGCTCTCGCGCATCGGCGTAAGCGGCCAGCGTCTCGGCCGTGTTCCCCGAGTACGACGAACAGATCACGAGCGTGTGGGGACCGCAGAAGACCGGCAGCACCGGCCCCCGGTTGACGTCGACCGGAACGGTCAGACGGTCGCGAGCCAGGGTGCGCAAGACGTCGCCCGCGATCGCCGATCCTCCCATCCCGGCGAACACGATGGAGGTGACGCCGTCGGCCTGCGGCATCCCCGGCGCTTCGTTCCCGGCCGCGAATCCGGTCCGGACGTGCTGGGGCATCGCGGTGATGGCCCCCAGCATGTCGCCGGGGTCGATCGGAGTGATGGCCTCGACGTCGTCGAGGTCGATCGTCACCGGCCGCCGCCGTCAGGTTTCTTGGCAGGTTTGTTGGCAGGTTTCTTGGCAGGCGTCTTGGTGGGCTTGTCCGGCTTCTCAGCCTCGTCGATCAGCATCACGGGGATGTCGTCGCGGATCGGATAGCGGTAGCCGCAGGTGGTACAGACCAACAGGGATTCGTCTTCCCGGTAGTCGAGGTCGCCTCGATCGTTCGGGCAGACCAGGATCTCCAACAGCTGAGGGTCGAGGCTCATGGCGTCAGCGTTCTCCTCTGATCAGCGCGAGCACCTCGGCGGTCTTGGCCTCCAGGAGCTCGGGCGTCCGGGCTTCCACGTTCAGGCGCAGGAGCGGCTCCGTGTTCGAGGCGCGCACGTTGCACCACCAGTCCTCGAACTCTACCGTCAGACCGTCCAGGCGGTCCTGTCGCCCGGCATCGAACGCCGCCGCGATGGCCTCGATCCGTTCGGTCGGGTCGTCGACCTTCGAGTTGATCTCACCGGAGTCGGCGTACCGCCGCAACGGCGCCAGCAGCGACGAGAGCGGCGCGTCGGCCTTCGACAGCTCGCCCATGGCGACCACGGCGGCGATCAGACCCGAATCGGCCCGGTAGTTGTCCCGGAAGTAGTAGTGACCCGAGTGTTCTCCGCCGAAGATCGCGCCGGTGTCGGCCATCACCTGCTTGATGAAGGAGTGCCCCACCCTGGTGCGGATGGGCTCGCCGCCGTGCTCGCGGACGACCTCGGGCACGGTCCACGAGCAGATCAGGTTGTGCACGACCTTCGCTCCAGGTTCCTGATCCAGCATGGCGATCGCCACCAGGGCGGTCAGGAGCGAACCGCTCACGTCCTGGGCCTGCTCGTCGATCAGGAACACCCGGTCGGCGTCACCGTCGAAGGCCAGGCCCACGTCGGCGCCGTGCTCCAGCACGGCAGCCTTCAGATCCTTCTGGTTCTCGGGGTCGATGGGGTCGGCGGGATGGTTCGGGAAGGTCCCGTCGAGCTCGGCGTAGAGGTGGTGCAGGGTGATGGGCAACCGCGCCATCACGGCGGGCACCACCAGACCACCCATGCCGTTGGCCGTGTCGGCGACCACCGTCATGGGACGCATGGCCTCGACGTCCACGAACGACAGGACATGGTCGACGTACGCGGCGAGCAGATCGCGTTCCTGCACGGTGCCCGGCGACGCGACCGGACCTGGATCGGGGCCCTCGGTCAACGAGCGGATCTCACGCAGGCCCGTGTCCTCTCCCACCGGCTTGGCGCCGGCCAGACAGAACTTCAGGCCGTTGTACTGCTTGGGATTGTGGCTCGCCGTAAGCATGATGGCGGGAATGTCGAGCGAACCGGACGCGAAATACAGCAGGTCGGTGGAGGCGAGTCCGAGGTCGATCACGTCGGCGCCCCGGGCGGTGATGCCGTCGGCGAGCGCTGCCGCCAGTTCGGGCGAACTCAGGCGGCAGTCTCGTCCCAACGCGATAGCGGGAGCTCGCGACCAGTCGGCGAAGGCGGCTCCGATCCTGCGGACGAGCGCGGCGTCGAGATCGTCAGGCACCACGCCGCGGACGTCGTAGGCCTTGAAGATGCGATCGAGAGCGCTGGGCACGCACGCATCCTACGAGAGGATGACGCCGGCACGCTCCGCAGAGCGGAGGCGGTGGGCTACTTCTCGACGACGAGGCCGATCACGGATGCCAGGGGGACCTCTTCGCCTTCGCGGTACCACCACTTGGCTTCGCAATGGTGACACGTGCTGAAGGCGAGGTCCCGCCCGCCGACCGTCATCGAGATCTTGATGAGGTCGCCCGCGTGGCAGCTGGGACAGGTTCCGTTACTCATGCTTTCCCATCGGTTCGGGGAGGGGTTCGCGAACATAGCACGGCCCGCCCATTTCCTTGAGCCCTACGAGTGGCTATTTCCATGGCCCCCGCCGACGGGGACCATGCCCCATCCGGGGGACAGCGACGTCGGCCCGATGGGGCCGGCTACGGCCGAAGGATGGAGCGACCTTCGGCGGCAGGGATCAGGTCGTGAGCGCCGGAACCTTGGCTCGCGAGTCGGTGACGGTCCAGCCCACGGGAGGCGTCATACGGTCCACGTGGTCGCGGCACAGATCGAGCAGGTTGCGGTCGCGCTCGGCGAGCAGGTCGCCGACCACCACCTCGCGCTCGGTGTACCGCAGGGAGACGGTGGCGACGGGTTCGGCTTCACAACGCATCTTGGCGCAGGTTCGCATCGCGGCGAGGGTAAGTCACACGCGTGTCATTTCCAAGTACCCAGGGCGAGAACGTTGCCCGGAACCAGGCGCCGAGCCTGCAAACAGATGTACCCCGCAGTGGCGCTCCGGTTGCCCTTCGCGTCGCTACGGGGTACGAGGAGAACGTATCCCGGACGAGCGAAAACGCGCAACCCCTTCGGGCTCGAAAGTGTGACAAGAACCCGACGGACTAGATGTCGACCGTGGCCGGGGTGTCCCATTCCGCAGCGCCGGCGGGCCGGGTTCCCACGATGATGATGCGGGCGCCCACCGGAACCAACGGGTAGAGCTGCTCGACCTCGGAGTTATGCATCCGGATGCAGCCGTGCGAGGCGTAGCGGCCGATCGAATCGTCCGACGGGGTGCCGTGGATACGGATCAGGCCGGGGGCCTCATCGATGTAGATCGCACGCGTGCCCATGGGTGCCGAAGGCCCCCCGGGGATCACCGCGGGCAGGTCGGCACCCCAGCTGTCGAGCGCCGGGTTGTACCAGGTGGGGTTCACGGCCTTGCGGGTGACCTTCCAGTCGCCATCGGGGGTGGTGTAGCCGGGCTTGGCGGTGGCCACGCTGAACGTGCGGATCACGTGGAACCCGTCGTAGAGGTAGAGCTTGTTCTCGTCGACCCGGACGACCACGTTGTGGCCGAGGGTGTCTTCGGTGACCTTGGGCGCGACCTTCAGCGTGCTCAGGGCGACCTTCGTGACGCCATCGGCCTTCAAGGCGGCCCGCAGGCTCTTGGTGGCCGCGGGGAAGTCCAGCGCTTGCCCGGGTCGTGACTTCACGAAGGCGACGTCGCCGTTCTCGTAGGCGAGGGCCGCGTCGACCGGCTTGACGGCCACGTCCTTGGCGACCGTCCCCAGGAACGACTCGATCTTCGCGTCCCCGGCGTAGGAGAGCTTGATCTGGCGTTCGACGGACTCTTCGCGGAACCGGTGCCAGAACCGGGTGAAGGTCCCCATGGTTTCGTTCACGGCCAGCGCCCGGTTGACGGCCGCCACCACGTTGGCTCGACGACCGAGCTCCTGCGGCGTGACGGTCCAGGTCTTTCCGGATGCCTTCACCGTGATCGGGGCGCTCAGCAACTCCTGGGCGCCTGCTCGCACCGCGGCGATCGCTTCGGGCTGGGTCATCTCGCCCACGTCGATCCCGGCGACGGTCACGCCGGGAAGGATCGTGTCGGCCCGAGCCTGCTCGTACCGGTAGGCGGCGTACGCGGCCCCGCCGACGGCGAGCACCAGGATGCCCGCCACCACCGCAACGATGATGACGGCACGCGTGCGCCGTTTGGAGATGTGTCGACCTTTGGCCATGGAGATGCCTTCGTTCGCCTGGGATACGAACCGGACCATGATACGCGACGACGCCCCCTGGGGCCGCAGCCGCGCCAGACCGGTGTGGATCAGCCGTTCGGTGGCGGTATCGGCACGCCCATGGCCGAACCGAAGACCGAGAGTCCTTTCGTCCCGAGGGACGTCGTGGAGCCGAGCGCCACGATGGGCGCTCCGTCGGAGGTGACGAGCACCGACGCGTCGGGGGCATCCGCCAGGAAGTCCTCCGGCGCCTCGGCCAGCGACGCCGCGGGGACGCGAACCGTCACCTCGGTGGGCTCGCCCCCGTCGAGCGGGAGGAGGCGCAGGGTCACCACGGCGTCGACATCGCCGGGGTTCGCGATCAGGAGGGACGGCTCGGCCGGCTCGCCGGCCAGGGTGGGCGTGACGACCCAGGCGGTGGTGGGTTCGACGGCGCCGGCGGTCGCAGCGTCGTCGTTGCCCAGCCCGCTGGTACGGATGGCCGCGATCACCTGGTCGCCTTCCTGCACCGAAAGGTCGATCGAGGCGTCCACGTTGCTCACCACCGGGAAGATCGCCGCCGAGGCGGGCTCGAGCGAGGTGCCGGTGAGTTCCCCGATGGGGCGAGGGAGTTTGTGGGTGAGCAGCAGGCCCCCGGCGACGCTCCCGCGTTCGGTGGGAACCGTGAGCGACAGGACCGACTGACCGGTGCCCTTGCGCACCGGCATGTAGGCCGCATCCGAGGTGGCGGGCGAGGCCAACACGCTGGTGATCCCCGATGCGCTCGACACCACCGTGGTGGCCGCCGCCACCCGGCCGGTCGAGGTCTGGACCTCGGCGCCCAGCGCCGATTCGCCCTCCGCGTAGGCGTTCAACTTGATGGCGACGCTGCGGCCCGGTCGTAAGGAGAAGTCCGTGAGGTCGGAGTCGCGAACCGGCTCGCGGCCCGCCGCGAAGATGGCGACGTCGAATACCGCGTCGGCACCGAACGGGTTCATCACCACCAGGAATCCCTGTTCGCCCTGGGCCGTGCTGACCCCCGCGGAGAACCACGATCGCCCGGCGGCGGGCGCGCAGGGCTCGGTGCCGATCCCGATCTCGCCCTCGCCGCCACCCCGCGCGACCCAGCCGGCAGCGATCCAGCCGCCGAAGTACTCCACGTAGCTCGAGGATCCACGCTCGGAGGCAGGGGCTTCGACCCGCACCTCCCCGCCGGCGGGGACGGTCACGGTGTCCCCGGGCTTGGAACCCTCCTCGCCCAAGCTGGTGAGGCGCGCGACGACGTCGACATCGCCCGGGTTGGCCAGGGTGAGGGTGGCGTGCCAATCGATCCCGCCCCCATGGGGGCAGAACCAGGCTCCGCTCGAGGCTTCGCCCGGCCGCGCCTGAGCGGGCGACTTCGTGCCGAGCCGATCGAGGCCCACCGCCCCGAGCACGATCACGCCCAGCAGGATCAGCGTGAGCACCCCCTGGCCCCTCGCTCTCATCGCGCCACCGGCTTCCTGGTGATCCACAGCGCCACGATCCAGACCAAGCCCAGGAGCAGCGCCTGGATGGTGGCCAGGAACTGCGCCCCGTAGATCACGGAGACGGGCGCATCCACGGGTTCGAAGGACGTGGCCCACCCGAAGGCGCGGCGGGGTTCGAGGTCCGAGCCGTCGAGTTGCCACGACCCTTGGAACTCGGTCGAGATGTACACCGGGCCGCGTCCCTCGCCTCCCGACCACCCTCCTTCGATCGGATCGAGCGACGAGGCGTCGACGGCGCCCAGGCGCGCGACATCCGAGGGCGTGCCCGAATGGATGAGCGCGACGGTCTCCTTGTCGGCGTCGAGGATGGCGGCGGGCGGCATCGTGGAGGTGTTGCGGAAGATCACGAGACCGGCGGCCGGCACCAGGTTGAGGTCGAGCTGGCTGGTGAGCCGCTCGGCGGCCGCCGGCGGCAACGAGTCGGCGTCGGCCACCACGTAGCGCACCGCGAACGGCGCGAAGAGCGCACCACCGTGCTGGGTGGTGCCCGACAGCACCTCGTTCAGGGCTTCCGCGAGGTGGTCGGCGCCCGGACCCACCATCGGCCGGCCCGTGTCGATGGCCGACACGCCGGTCCGATCCGTGATCCCGAACCGCAACGTCGCCTCGCCTGCCTCCACGGTGCCCTGGGCATCACCGCCGGGGGCGGGGAACGGGGTGCCGTCGTCACCCCCGACCCACAACACGCGGAAGTCTCCCTTGGCCGAACCTTCCACGACGGCCCATGCTGCGGGGACCTGCTCGACCCCGCCCACGGCCCAGCCGCCGATCATGGCCGCGACGCTCTGGAACAGCAGCCCGACCCCCAGCACGAGCGCCAGCATGGCCGAGCCCAGCTGGCGCAGCCCGAAGGACTCCCGGCCCAGCCCCGTGAACAGTGATGCGAGGCCGTAGGCCACCAACAGGGCCAACCCGACCGACGCGAGCGCGAGGTAGGCCAACGGGTTCGATGACGCCCCCGGCAGCCAGCCGGCGGCCGACAACCAGGACAGGCCCAGGCCGGCGATGGCCATGGCGGCCGCACGGATCGCTCGCCCGCGGAACTCGGCGCCCACCAACGCGAAGGACACCACGGCGGCGACCGGGAGGAAGAGGGCCACCACCCACGTCCCCGGGCCTCCGCCGGGGGTGAGTCGGGCGAGCATCGACAGGTCGGTGGTCCCGATCGTCGAGGTGAAGGCCGCACCCCCGCCGGCGACCAGGGTGGGGACGAACGGGAACAGCAGGACGGCAGCGGCAACGACCGCGAGGGCGACCAGCGTGAGGCCACGACCGCGAGAGGCTCCGGCGATCAGTTCGATCACGACCAGGACGACGAGCGCCAGCGCGGCCCCCGGAGCGAACGCCATCAACACCGCGATCGTGACCCCGAGACCGGCGGCGAAGCGCCATCGTCCATCGGTGGGTTCGTCCGCGCCGAACGCGGACTCGAGGCGCTCGGCGGCGGCGGGCAGGATCGCGAGGGCCACCAACAGGTCGAGCCGGCCCTGCGAGAAGGACCACATCATCAGCCCCGACAGCACGTAGGCCGCGGCCGCGAGCACCGAGGCGCTCGGACGGGATGTCAGGCGGGCCGCGGCGCGGTACATCAGGATGGCAGCCAGCGCGGGGGCGCCGCCCAGCATTACCTTCTGGGCGATCGCGGTGCTGGCGAACGCGAGCCAGGACACCCCGCTCAGCGCCGCCAAGGCGGGGCTCGCGGTCAATGGTCCGCCGAGCGGCGTCGTCCGGTAGCCCGACACCAACTCGTTGAGGAACCCGCTGGGCGAGGACGGGAACGAGGGCAGGACCCCGCCGGCGATCGCCTCGGGGCCGACCAGGAACCGGATCACCACCGCCCCGATCACCAGCCCGAAGAAGGACGCCACGATCACCGGGTGCGTGCCCACGAGCGATGCGGTTCGATCCCGCAGGCGACGGGCGACGGGTTCGCCCTGCTCGTCGTCCTCGATCGCTCGTTGCTCTTCCAGGATGCGCTCGGCCGTCTGGAACCAGCGGGGAAGGCGCAGGCCGGCCGATTCCATGAACCGCCGCAACTGACGATCCTTGGTACGGCGCATCTTCTGGACGCGGCGTCGGCGCTTCAGCGTGCCCGGCAGGTGGGTGACGTTCCATCCCCATGCCGCGAGCAGGTCCCACGCTTCTTCGAACCGTCGGGCGAGCACCAGGAACAACAGCCGGAACACACCGAGGGTCACCGCGAGCGGCACGATCCACACCAGGGACAGGAGGCTGTAGTTCTTCAGCATGGAGGCGATGGCCGCGCGGTCCTCCCGATACCGGGGACTTCGGTCGCGTTCGGCCGTCGCGCGTTCGCCTTCGGAGGTCGCGGAACGATGCCGTGTGCGCGCCAGGGGCGTCATCAAGACCCGGAACCCCGACGTGCGGACGCGCCAGCAGAAGTCGAGTCCTTCGAACTCGGCGTCGAGGCGTTCGTCGAAGAGGCCGGCGCGCTTCCAGGCTTCGCGAGCGATCAGCATGGAGGACGAGGACACGCTGAGGACCTCGAGCACGCGGTCGAACTGGCCCTGGTCGATCTCGTCGGGCTGCAGCGGAGCGTACGCGTGACCGAACAAGTCAGAGGACATCCCCACGTCGCGCAGGCGGCGGGGCTGCTCCCAGTCGACCACCTTGGCGCCCACGACACCGACGCGATCGACACCGATCCCCACGGCGGCTTCCACCAACCGCTGGACCACATCGGGGTCCATGGCGGCGTCGTCATGGAGCAGCAACACGAAGTCGGCTTCGGACGCGACCGGGAGCTCGAGGGCGACCTTCAACGACCCGGCCAGGCCCCGCGGTTCGGTGAGTGCGATGACCCGACGATCCCCCAGCGCCTGTTCGAGGAGCTCACGTGAACCATCGCCAGAGGCGTTGTCGACCGCGAGCACAGCCAGTCGTGGGTAGGACTGAGCGGCGAGCGACGCCAAGGTCTCGCGGAGCCAGGCTTCCGCGTCACGGACGACGAGGACGGCCAGGACCGAGGGAAGGCGCTCGGGGGCGGCGGTGGCGGTTGGGGATCCGGTCATGCGACGCGCTTCCTGCGCGGCGGCGAGCCTAGCACGGGGCCAGCGCCGGGCAGCGGAAGGGGGGCGGAAGACCGCCCCCCTCGCATGCTGCGACGTCGTTGGATCAGCGTCGCTTGGCGGCCGACTTGCGTCGCGCCGTCGTCTTCTTGCGCGCCGCAGGCTTGCGTGCGGCGGTCTTCTTGCGCGCGGCCGGCTTGCGGGCCGCGGTCTTCTTGCGCGCCGCGGTCTTCTTGCGCGCCGTCGTCTTCTTGCGACGCGCCGGCTTGCGGGCGGTCGCCTTCTTCCGGGCGGCGGTCTTCTTGCGCGCCGCAGGCTTGCGTGCGGCGGTCTTCTTGCGTGCGGCCGTCTTCTTGCGCGCGGTGGCCTTCTTGCGCGCGGCCGGCTTCCGGGCCGCGGTCTTCTTGCGCGCGGTGGTCTTCTTCCTGGCCGCAGGCTTGCGGGCGGCGGTCTTCTTACGGGCCGTCGTCTTCTTGCGGGCCGCCGGCCTGCGAGCCGTGGCCTTCTTCCGAGCCGCAGGCTTGCGCGCCGCGGTCTTCTTCCGCGCCGTCGTCTTCTTCCTTCTGGCGGCGGTCTTCTTGGCTGCTGCCATGCTGCCTCCTCCCCTTTCCCTGCTCAACGTCTAGGACGCCATGCGCTTCAGGCGTCGGCGTTCCCGTTCGCTCATACCTCCCCACACCCCGTATCGCTCATCGCGGCGAAGCGCGTAGTTGAGGCACTCGATGCGGACGGGACACTCGCTGCAGATCCGCTTGGCCTCCCTCGATGAGCCTCCCTTCTCGGGGAAGAAAACCTCTGGGTCGTATTCGCGACACCGCGCTCGTTCTTGCCAAGGGATGTAGTGATGCACGCTCGTCTCCCCCCGAAATCACATCGGTGTGATTCTGAAGGAAGAACCGCCTCGGTGACAAGCCCTGAAGAGCTTTGTTTTCCGAGGAAGTTCCCTGCCTCATCCCTCGTCTTGCGACCATGGTGTCGGACGTACGCGGATGTAGCAAGTCGATCTGGAGGAATTCGGATGGTCAAGGTGCTTGACGATAATGGTCGACCACCTTGACGACTACGAGCGTGCGCGGACGCGTTCGACGCGTTCGTAGGTGGTGGTGCGGACCACCGGTGTGCGACCGATCGCGCGGATCGCATCGTCGAACTGGTCGGGGGTCATCTCGATCCCCCACTCGGCGCCGGCCATCCGGGAGATCGTCTCTTCCATCAGCGTGCCGCCGAAATCGTTGGCCCCGGAACGCAGGACCGTCTGGCACGCTTCGACGCCCATCTTCACCCACGAGACCTGGATATTCTCGATGAGTCCGTCGAGCAGGATGCGCGCCACCGCGTGCATCCGCAGCTGCTCGGCCGAGGTCGCACCGGGCCGAGCCTTGCCCGCCAGATAGATCGGCGCGTGCTGATGGACGAACGGCAGCGGCACGAACTCCGTGAACCCGCCGGTGTCGGCCTGGATCCGCGCCAGCCGGCGGAGATGGCCCACCCAATGGGGCGGCGCATCGACATGGCCGAACATGATCGTGCTGGAGCTCCGGATGCCCAGACCGTGTGCGGTGCGGACGATCTCCTCCCACGTGTCGGCGGGGAGCTTGCCCTTGGTGAGCGCCCAGCGCACCTCGTCGTCCAAGATCTCTGCGGCCGTCCCCGGGATCGTCCCCAGTCCTCGCTGCTTCGCCTCGGCGAGGAACTCGGCGTAGGAGAGACCGAGTTTCGTGGACCCGTTCATGACCTCCATGGGGCTGAAGGCGTGGATGTGCATGCCGGGCGTACGGGCCTTCACCGCGTCGAGCAGATCGAAGTAGAACGAGCCCGGCAGGTCGGGGTGGATCCCGCCCTGCATGCACACCTCGGTGGCACCGAGGTCCCACGCTTCCTCGGCGCGATCGGCGACCTCGGCGAGGGTCAGCGTGTAGGACTCGGCATCCATCTCGCGCTGCGCGAACGCACAGAACCGGCACCCTACGTAGCAGACGTTCGTGAAGTTGATGTTCCGGTTGACCACGTAGGTCACGTCGTCGCCGACGGCCTCGGCTCGGAGTCGGTCGGCGACGCGACACAGTGCATCGAGCGCCGCTCCTTCTGCTTGGAACAGCGCCAACGCATGTTCGTCGGAGATCGGTCGATGGGCTTCGGCGGCGGCTAATGCGGCCACGATGTCGCGGTCGATCCGCTCGGGATGGATCTCACGTTTCGACCACGCGCGGGTGGTTTCAGGGGTGTCGGCGTCGCCGTAGACCTCATCGGCGTCCCCACGGAGGCCCGTTCCGTCGGCCTTGGCGAAGGTGAGCGCGATCGTCCGGGGCTTCCACTGGACGTCGGGATCCTGCCACGCGATCGGTTCCGGATGCCGCCCTTCGACGGCCCGGCCATCGGGCCCGAGGAGGGCCATCACGGGAGCCCGCATCTTGCCGGCGAGGTAGGGATCGGGCTTGGCGGCGAACGCCGGATAGATCGTGAGGCGCTCATGGAGCTGTTTGCCCCGGGACGCGGTGGTGGCCCGAAGGGCCTCGATCGAGGGCCAGGGCTTCTCCGGATTGACGTGGTCGGGGGTGAGGGGCGAGACGCCGCCCCAGTCGTCGATCCCGGCGTCGAGCAGGCGGACCTGCTGGTCAGGGTCGCTGAGGTTGGGCGGCGCCTGCAGGTGCATGCGCGGCCCGAGCACCACGCGCGCGGTGGCGACGGCCGCCAAGAAGGCCTCGTCATCCGGCTCGGGCGCCGCCCGCATCGCGGTTCCCGGCTTGGCTCGGAAGTTCTGGACGATGACCTCTTGGATGTGGCGGTACCGCCGGTGCGCGTCGCGGATCGCGAAGAGCGACTCGGCTCGCTCGCGATCGGTCTCGCCGATGCCCACCAGGATGCCGGTGGTGAACGGTACGGCGAGCCTCCCCGCGTCCTCGATCGTGCGCAGCCGCACCGCCGGCACCTTGTCCGGCGACCCGAAGTGGGGACCCCCGCGCTCGGCCAGGCGCATCGAGCTCGTCTCGAGCATCATGCCCATCGAGGCACTCACCTGCTTCAGGCGGGCGATCTCCTCGTACGACATCACGCCGGGGTTGAGGTGGGGCAGCAGGCCGGTCTCCTCGATCACCCGGATCGCGACCGCGCGCACGTAGTCCAGGGTGGATGAGTATCCGCGCGCTTCGAGCCACTCGCGGGCGACGTCGTAGCGTTCCTCCGGCCGGTCGCCCAAGGTGAACAGCGCTTCCTTGCAGCCCATCCGGCGGCCGGCGTCGGCGATCGAGACCGCCTCTTCCGGTGTGAGGAAGGGCGTATCGAGCTTGGCGGGCGGCTTCGCGAACGTGCAGTAATGGCAGTGGTCGCGGCACAGCATGGTGAGCGGGATGAACACCTTGCGCGAATAGGTGACGGCCTCACCGTGCTCCAGGTCGCGCAGGCGGGCCGCGAGCCCCATGAGGCGATCGAGTTCCTCGCCCCGGGCGGCCATCAACGGCGTGGCCTCATCGAGGGTGAGCGCCTTGCCGGCATCGGCTCGGGCGAGCGCCCGGCGGACCTGCCGAGGGGCGTCGGAGCCGGTCACCTCGGGCATGTTCGCGAGCCTACTACGCTGTGTTCGGTATGAAGGTCGTGGCGCTGGCGGGTGGCATCGGAGGCGGGAAGTTCCTGCGTGGGTTGGTCCGCGCCGTGCCACCGAACGACGTCGTCGCCGTGGTCAACACCGGTGACGACCTGTGGATGCACGGCCTGCGGATCTGTCCAGACCTCGATTCGGTGACCTACTGGCTCGGCGACGCGTTCGACCGCGAGCGCGGCTGGGGACGCCGGGACGAGACCTTCCGGGCCACGGATGAGCTGCGGCGGTTCGACCGCGAAGCGGCGTGGTTCGGGCTGGGCGACCTCGATCTCGCGACCCATCTGTACCGAACCCGTCTACTGGCGGATGGCCGCTCGCTGAGCGAGATCACGGGGCTGGTCGCCGCTCGGTTCGGCATCGTCGCTCGGATCCTGCCGATGAGCGACGACGACGTCACCACGCGCGTGGACGTCGTCTCGTTCGGCCAAGAGATGGATCTGCACTTCCAGGAGTACTGGGTGCAACGCGGCGGGCGGGACGACGTCAAGGGAGTGCGGTTCCAGGGCCTGGACGCGGCCCGGCCCGCACCCGGGGTGTTGGAGGCGCTGGCCGAGGCCGACGCGATCGTCTTCGCGCCGTCGAACCCCGTGGTCTCGATCGGGCCGATCCTGGGGGTGCCGGGGATCCGCGAGGCGATCGAAGCCCGACGCGACATCGCGGTGGGCGTGAGCGGGATCATCGGCGGGGCACCGCTGGCGGGGATGGCCGACCGGCTGATGCCGGCTGCGGGGCTGGAGGTGACGGCGGCGGGAGCCGCGAGCGCCTACCAGGGGCTGTTGCGCGGCTGGTTGGTCGATGAACGCGACCGTGAGCTCGCTCCGAGGATCGAACGCGACCTGGGGATCCGGGTGGCGGTCGCCGACACGATCATGGTGGACGACGACGACGCCGAGGCCGTGGCCCGGGCGGCGCTGAGGTTGCTGGGGACGTGAGCACCAGACCGGCGCTGGAGGTCATCGGAGTCGAAGGGATCCCCGAGGTCGTGCCGGGCGACGACCTCGTCGCCATCGTGACGCCGATGCTCCTGGCGGCGGGCGCGCGTGACGACGATGTCGTGGTCATCACGTCGAAGATCGTGTCGAAGGCCGAAGGACGGTTGGTGCCCGGGGACGATCGAGGGGCGGCCGTGGAGACCGAGACCACGCGGGTGGTGGCCCGGCGGGGCGACCTGGTGATCGCCGAGACCCGGCACGGGTTCGTGTGCGCGAACGCCGGCGTCGATGCCTCGAACCTGGACACGGGCACGCTGGCGCTGCTGCCGCTCGACCCCGACGCCACCGCCGAACGCATCCGGAACGGACTGGGGGAGACGCTCGGCGCCCGGCTCGGGGTGGTCATCACGGACACGTTCGGTCGCGCCTGGCGAACGGGCGTGGTCAACGTGGCGATCGGCTGCGCCGGTGTGCCGTCGACCGTGGACCTGCGCGGCCGGCCGGACGACCGGGGCCGCCCGCTGGAAGCGACCGTGGTGGCGCTCGCCGATGAGATCGCGGCCGCGAGCGGGCTGGTGATGGGCAAGGACGCGCGTGTGCCCGTGGCGCTCGTCCGAGGTGTGCGCCGCCTCGACGGGACCGACGGCCCGGCCACCGATCTGATCCGGCCGGCCGACGAGGATCTGTTCCGAACCTCGACCTCCGAAGCGATCCGCTCCTTGTCGACCGGCGACGCGGCGTCCGGCTCGGTCCCGATCGGGCGCGAGCTCCTGATCGAGGCCATCGGCGCCTGTGCGACCCCATGGCCCCCCGGCGGCCCCCGGCGCGGCTGCACCGTGGTCGAGGACCCCCATGAGGTCGCCTCGGTGCTCCGCGAGACGGCGGGGACGGGAGGCGACGCGTCCACGCTCATCGTCCCGTGGCTCGAAGCGTCCGATGACCAGACGCTCGAACCCGGATGGGGGTTCGCCGCGGGGGCCTACGTCACCGCGCTGGCGACGGCGTTGGCCGGCGCCGGCGTCACGGTTCGCTGGTTCGACCGGGAGGAAACGCGATCGTTGCTCCGAGTCGAGGACGGGCGGGTGCCGCTCGGCGTGCTGGCGTGCGGTGGAGACGGGTAGCCGCCCGGATCGCGCGACAGGATCACCGCATCTGCTGAGCCTCGCGGACCGTTCCGTTGGGTACCCTGAGCGTTCCGAGGACGACGAGGAGATCGAAGGCCCGTGACCGATCGAGCAGGCGGCGACGGCAGCCGACGCCCCACGAAAGCCGAGCGCAAGGATCAGGCACGCATCGAGCGTGAACAGATCCAACGCCAGATGGCCGC
>Ga0190274_10000147_pt1 | contig 47294 bp, 80 predicted proteins | sample Popmic531T_FD_133002 | JGI IMG/M metagenome (GOLD analysis project Ga0190274, IMG submission 133002) | Populus adjacent soil microbial communities from riparian zone of Yellowstone River, Montana, USA - 531 T | ecosystem: Environmental > Terrestrial > Soil > Riparian zone | place: USA: Montana...
GCGGCCCATGCGGACGTCCTGCTCGTCGAATCGCTTCTCGCGCTCGACGTGGTAGTCATCGCGGGCGACCTGTTCGACGACCGCCGCGAGGAGACCCGTCGCAGCGTAGGCGAGCTGCGCCGCCGGCTGGATCGCTGCGGCACCCTCGTGATACAGGCGCTCTGCGCGATCGAGCCACTCCTGGGGTGTGGCGTTGGGCATGGTAATCCTCCTAGATGTCGAGACCCGCGGTCACGCGACCGTTGGGCTGGGGCATGATCGCGAAGCCGAACGCCGTCGCTACCCGATTGGAGTAGACGTCGAGAGCCCAGCGGCGATGACGCTCCCCGTCGTCGATCTCAGCCTGCCTGGGGCGCCGCCAGACCTCCACCGGGTCCATCCCCCACCGGCAGCAGAGATCGTCCAGCAGGCGCCCCACGGCGGCCTCTCCGGCGGCACGCTGACGGGCGACCATCCGCCACCAGTCGACGGAGAGTGCCTCGTCGAGACCTGCGTTCATCTTGGCCTGGACGGCGTCATGGAGCCGGTCGCCCTCCTCGGCCCCGAAGTGAGCGCGGTATTCGTCGCGGAGACTACGCACAGCACTCACCCAGCGGAGTTCGGTCGGCGCGAGTCGACCGGCGGGTGCGTCGGAGTGCACCGCAGGCCGAGCAGCAGATGTACACGCCTGGCCTCATCGTCAGGGGTCTGGACTCCAATACCTTGACGATCGGCGCCCCCTGGGAGACGGCGCGACTGATGTCCGCGTTGCTGAACGTGTCCGGCGTGTGCACGGTAACAGCCAGGACGACCGTCGTCTCGATCATGCTCACGAGCCACTCCCTTCGGGCGCTATGACGCGAGACGCCGCGCACTCTTCGGGCGTCCCGTTAAACCCGCAGGCGCACGACGGTGGCTCACCGGGCAGCGAGTCGAACCAGTCCGGGCCATGCTCGGGAGCGGGCGGATTGCTCGGCTCGGGCACGTAGCCAACGTTGTCGGCATCGACCTCCCACGGCGTCGTGGTCACGGTCCGCCGCAGCACGGGCTTCTGCTGCTCACGCGAGACGATCCGAGCAATCACGCCGTCGTGGTACGTCCAGACACCGCCGTCAGGTGACTCGACGCCCCACTGGGTGATCGAGTCACTTACGGCCGATGGCTCAGCTTGCTCGCTCATGGTCGTCCTCTCGGACCCGAGCGTGCTGCTCGAGCCACATTTTGAAAGTGACCCGCGGGACCGCGGCGTCGAAGTCGTCGTCCTCGAGCTGCATGAACGTCGCAGCCGACCCGTACGCGTGCGACGCCGGCACAGGAACGTCGGACTCGCGTAGGGCGTCGCGGGCGTCACGCTGGTCGTAGTACGCCTGCACCATCTCGCGGTGCAGGCACGCGGTGTGACACGAAGGTTGGCTCTCGGTTGGTCGAGGCATCCCACGCCGACAGCCGCCGCGGTACGGCTTCTCGGCGTCGTCAGGCATGGATCATCTCCTTGCACTCCTGGCAGTTGACGAGGTCTCGGTGGTTGTCGATCACGGCGTCGCCCGTGGCGTACTCCTCGCAGAGCCCCTGGCCGGGGAAGTACCAGTGGACGACGTCGTACGACGCGATCTCCTCGCGGGTCGGCGGCTTCATGCCCGCCACCACGGCCAGCAGCGGAGACACACGGGTGACGTGGGGAGGGGTTGCTCGGCTATCCCGTTGAGTCCACACCGGGTGTGGTGCAGGTCGATGACGTCACCCATCGGACAGGCTCTTCTCGGGTGGGATGGCGTCATCCCGTGAATGGGGCAGGTGGGGTCTGCTTCGACCCTGGTACCGAAGCAGCACTCGGCGCAGTGGGTCATCCCGTGGCCGTCGTCGCCGCGTCCAGGGCATGGCGGGCAGGGACAAGACCCGGACTCGGGCTCTGTCTTCTCGTGCAGGGCGACGGGGTGGTTGTGCGCGATGCGGTCGTCCAGGTGCCACCAACCCTGCCCGTCTTCCCAGCGAGCGGCGTCTCCTCCGCAGGTTGAGCAGCGCCCGAACACACGGTGCTGGGTGGTGAAGTTACCCATCGGACAGCACCCACATCGCCTCGAGTGCCGCGGCGGCGTGGAGCATGTCGCCGCGGCACTCAGGGGTGAGCTCGAACGTGACGTGACCGGTCGTTGCGCCGAACCACGTATTCCAGATCACGGGGTAGCCGGGGTCGTTGACGGCGCCCTCCATGCTCGAGTACGCCCGGCCCGAGCTGTGTGACAGCGCCCGGAGATCCGCGTAGATGCTCGACTGCCCGGTCGTCTTGTCGACACGCTCCATCACCTCCCGCATCGTCAGCGGCCGAGCGGAGTTGAACAGCACCGCCAGGACGCCGTCGCGCCGGGCGCGAACGCGGGCGTTGGCGCCGCGCCCTTTCCACTCGGCCATCACGCGACCTCGGCGTACTCGCCGGTGTTCCGTAGGAGCGTCGGACCTCGGTCGACGACGTTGACCGGCACCTCCCTGGGGTACATGCCGGTTCGGACCAGCCACCCGTCGTCGTACGCCTCCTCCCGATGCGACTCGACCTTCGTGTGACAACCGCCAGGTGTGGTTGCGGACCCGCAGAGCAACACGAGGTTCGAGAGCTCGTTGAGGCCACCGCGACCACGAGGGAGTCGGTGGTGGATGGAGTACGCCTGGAAGGCGAGATAGGTGCCGCACCGTTCGCAACGGAAGTGCGCGCGGGCGAGCACCGCTTCACGTTGCTCGTCGGTCGGCCCGGTGCGGTTGACCCTGCGCTTGATCGGCGAGCGCTTCACTGGGCGCCGCCCGCGATGGCTGCAACCTCGTCGACGAATGCGTCCATGTCCATCACTCTCCTTCGGCTCGGCTCTCGAGGTGCTCGTAGGCGGCGGCGAACTCCTCGGCTGCGGGTCCGGACGGGATGAGCGCCCGGACCCGCTTGCAGACGCGGTCCCAGTCGTGCTCGCCGATCTCGGGGTACTCGTCGCCCCAGAGGTCGCCAACCACGTCGGCGTCGACCAGATGGTCGAGCACTCGGTGGGCCACGATGTCGACCGCGACCGCGACCGCGAGCCGGTCGTCAACCACGAGTCAGCCCTCGCCGAACTCCGCGTCGAGCGCCGCCAGCTCAGCGCGCCGGGCAGCGCGCTTCTCGAGCGTGCGGGCGAAGGTGGCGGTCGACTTCACGGAGGCCGAGAAGTCGACGTACGGCATCGTGCGGGTGAGGTCTTCGGTCTCGACCGTCACCGACGACTTGCCGTCCTCGGTGGGCCGCACCGAGATCGACACGTCGTCGGGGCCCGTGACGGTGAGGTCGACGTACGCGTAGCCCTTGGGGAGCGACGGGAGGTAGATCCCGCCGACCTTGTCGGGCTCGGGCGGCGCGGCGGCGGCAGCGATGGCCTCGACGGTGGCCTTCTTGGACGGGTACGACGTCTCGTCCTCGCGGCCGGCGACGTCGGCCTTGACGGGCTCCCCGTCGACGATGAACCACGCGGTCTTCGCCTTCGGTGGCGTGCCGGCGTCTTCGGCGCCGGGGATCTCGGGCTGGGTCTCGTCGGTCATGTCGTGTCCTGTTCATCGGTGAAGGGGTGATGAGGGTGAGCAGTTTTGACCACGTGCTCAGGTGGACCGGTTGCTAATTTTCCCGATACTGCCTCGGGCGTTTGCGGGTGCAGGGCCCCTCTCCGCATAGCCTCGGGTCGGTCACGCCACCGGCACAGACCTCTGGTTCGTGGGGGTCAGACGTCGACCCGTCGGGTGACCGAGCGGACGTGGTCGACGAGCCGCTTGAGACCGTCGGCGTGCTCCTCGATCGTGCGGGCGACGGTCGAGTCGTACATCTTGCCGGTGACGGCGGCCGGGTCGGCGGGCTCCTCGGAGGTGAGGATCGGCGCGAGCCGGTCGACGAGGACGGCGATGGCGACACTGAGCTCGCCGCGCTGGTAGTCGAGCGCGTCGAGCGCCGAGACGACGCCGGGCTGGGACGGCTGCGGGGTCGACGGCGCGAGGCTGCCGGTGTGGGGGCGTGCGGACTGGTCCTGGCTCATGAGTATCTCCTGGGTGAAGGGGCAGGGCGCCTCTGGGGTCCAGAGGTAGCTCTCGTCGATGAAGGCGATCGTCCCTGCGGTCATAGGCCAGTCCTATCATGCTCGATCCGGGTCCACAACCCTCCCGACCGAATAATTCCAATAATGGATCTTATCGGACATTCTTGCTCGCGCCCCCTTGACGAGGCGCGACCTGCGTGTATAGGTTCACGCTATGACCCAGCCCGAGACGCTCACCCAGCCCGAGAAGATCCGCCTCGCACACGCCATCGGCCACGTGAGCGACGAGCCCGACTTCGACCACGGCACCTTCCTCCGGAAGGTCGCCGACGAGGTCGAGTCGATCATCCGAGATCGCCGCGCCGCCGTCGAGGTCGAGCTCACCGACGCCGAGAGACAGGCGCTCGCCGACGCCGCTGTCATCCACCTCGGTGACGAGGTCGACGTGGGTGACATCTGCGACGTCGTGGCGGAGATCCTCAAGGAACGCCGCCTGGACCAGCCCGCGATCCACGTCCACGACCTCCAGCTCCCACCCGGCGGCGACGTCCGCGTCACCTACTGGCCGAAGACCCACGCCGAGGCCGTCGCCATCGTCCGCGACATCGACGGCGCCTGGACCACGGACCGCACCAGTGAGACCCTCGAGGCCATGAGGTGCGCACACGACGGCGTCGGCATCACCATCTACCTATCCGTGCCCCGCAAGGAGCCCGAGGTCCGCACGCCGGCCGCCACCGCCATCCTCGCCGAGGCCCACGGTGCCTGAGCCATCGCCCGAGAGGGCTCGGAAGCGACCTGAGTCGTGGGAGGCGGTCGCGCGGGCGCTTGGTGACCGGTTGGAGTACCGAGCCGACAACTGCCCGGTCGGCTACTTCTCCAACCAAGACAACCCCCGAGGCGTTGGCAGCTTCAACGGCGAGCCGGGTGAGCACCATGACCCCGACAAGGCTGCTGCCGAGTGTCCGTTCTGCGCCGACACAATCGCCTATCGCCGGTTCGTCGCGCGCACCCGAGGTGAGCGCTACGAGCCGAGCGCTACGCCCGGAGAGGCGCGTGGCTCCTGATGGTCGCACCGCGCCGCAGGCGACGTCGACAGCGCCCGCTGTTCGACGAGCCATCTCGGCACGCGCAGGAGCAACTCTCCGGCATCCGCGCGACCGCTGACGGCGTCTGCTCGAAGCCCGGGTGCCCACAGGACGGCGTGGTCCTCCAGAATCAGCGGATCACGCGCTACAAGAACGGCTGGGCGCACGTGAGCTGCATGTCCGGCTGGGACGACGAGTAGCTCAGTCGTCTTGGGGGACGAGAGCTACGAGGATGCCGCCCGTGAGCATCACGGCGGGGTTCACGAGGGCAGGGTCGAACAGCGGGCAGGGGATCGGCGCCGACCAGTCACCGCGGAACAGCTCGGGCTCACCCGGGTCGTCGAGGACGTCGCAGGGGATCGGTGGCGACCACTCACCGAGTGTCATGGTCACGCGTCGGGTCCCGTCCGGATCAGGAAGTACGTGTACGCGGTGTCGGCGTCGAGGGTGGCGTCGACGTACGGACTGGTCTCGCCGGTCGCGATGACGGTGGCCCCGCTGATCGTGGTCGGATCGTAGCCGGGGTCGCCGAACTCGTCACCGGAGCCGTCCTCGGTGGTGAGGATCGGTACACGGAGGACGGTGACCCCGAAGTCGGCACCGAAGGGCTCGTCCCAGGTGATGGTCGCCGAGGTGTCGCTGGTGCGGCTCAGGTCGCCTTCGAAGGCGGCGAGACCCGGCACAGGGTCGATTCCGGGCGGGTCATCGGACCCGGTGGGCGCGCCGATCAGGGTGAGTGCGGTGCCGCCGATGAGCGCCGGCTCCGGGGAGTCCTCGCCGGCCAGGGGCCAGTAGTAGGCGATGTCGTCGGGCCGGACGTCGACCGCGCGAGCACCGCCTGCGAGGAGCGCGACCTCCTCGACGGTGACCGGGTTGTCGTCTTCGATCCGCCAGATGCAGACGTCAGCGAGGTCGCCGTCGGCGAACAGGGCGGCTGCGTTGCGGGACATGAGGTTGAGGACGTAGTTGCCGAAGGTGCCGGTGTTCTCGAAGGTCTGCGAGTCGGTGAGGACTTCGGCGGCGCCGTCGACGTAGACGGTTTCGACCTCGCTGGTGTTGGGGTTGGCGAAGTCGGCGTTCCACAGAATGTGATGCCACGTGGCGGACGACGGGACACCGGAGGGGAGGGATTCCTCGGCGTAGCCGCCGTCGCCGCGGACACCGACCTTGAAGCGCCCGGCGCCGGACTCGTTGCCGAGCACCCGGAAGGTGCCGGCGTTGGAGTTCGCGGTCGCGGAGAGTTCGGCGATCATGTCGTCGTCGGAGGCGAACGTGCTCTTGAGCCAGAAAGCCATGGCGATCCTGGTGGCCCCGGCGAGGTCGGCCAGGGAGGTGGCGGACTGGAGCGCCTGACTGGAGCCATTGAAGCTGCGGGACATGTGAGGCGTCTCCTACGTGGTCTCGTTGAGCATGACGACGGTGTCGGACCGATTGGGCGTGAGGCCGTAGCAGTCCTTCCACATGTTCGGCTCGAACCCGTCGCGGTCGTCGATGACCCACAGCACGGCCGACGGGTCGGACGCTTGGTCGGCAAGCGAGTGGACGACCTCACGGCCCTCGTCGGGGTTGTGGAGCGCCCAGTAGCGGGTGTACCCGGGGAAGGTGTGGCCGCCGAGCCAGTTGCCGTCGTACTGGACGCCGGTGACGATCTCCAGCTCCGTGTGGCCTTCGACAGGCTGGCCGTCGACGATGCTGTGGTAGATGCCGCCGTCGACGAAGCACTTCGTGACCCGCCCGCCGTGGATCTCACCGCCGCCCCAGGGCGCGAAGTTCAGCGGCGACGTCTCACCGTCGTCGTGGACCAGCCGTCCCCGTTCGATGACCCAGCCGTCCCCGGCGTACACCTCGACGAGGTCGCGGTGACCGCCCGGGTTGGAGGCGGCCGACGGCTGCTCGAAGAACGGTTCGATGAGTTGCCACTCGTCGCCGGCCGCGGTAAAGGCGTTCTCGCAGCGCATGACGTGTGGCCGGCGGATGATGGTCTGGTAGCCCTGGTTGAGGATGCCGACGTACGCCGAGACGCCTTCGGGGGGTCGGATGGTGATGCCCTCGACCTCGCAGCCGACGGCGCCGGGCTGGATCTCGAGGGCGATGGTGTTCTCGCCCTGCGGGGTCCATAGGCAGTCGCGGAGGACCTGACCTTCACCCGCGAGGTTGACTCGGCTGGTGAACTTGTAGCCCTCGAGCACGAGGCCGTCCTCGGCGAAGGTGCCACCGGGGCGCGTCTCGAGGTTGCCTTCGGCGATGCCGTTGTAGAACAGGCCAGTGTTCGCGTTGGACAGCTCGTAGCCGTGGTCGACGGGCCCGTTGTTCGGCTCCGGGTCGTAGTAGATGATCGACCCGTCGCGGAGATTGCGGACGCCGAGGTCTTCTCGGAAGTACCACTCGCGCGGCGGCACGACTAGGCCACCGTACGGAGCCAGACGTCGACCCCCACGAGCATGCCAGGCGGCTGCTCCTCGCCGCCGAGCCATAGGACCGGGAGGTTGGTGCGGGCGGTCGGGCGGTCGGGCCAGGTGTCGCTGAACCAGACGCCGAGGAGGACGAAGGCGGGTAGGTCGCCGAGAGCGACCGGGCCGCCTCCACCACCTTCCTCGAGTCCGGCGACGAGATCCTGGGCCTGGGTGAGCAGGGACTCCATCTCGACCAGCGCCTCAGTGGTCGCCGTCGACGACACGGGACGCATGGCGATCTTGCCGGCGCCGCGTACCGCTACGAGCTTCGCCATGGTTACGAACCCTCCTCAGCGGTGGCCGGGAATACGGTGAACGTCGATGCCGCGGGCGTCCACAGCGTCACGACGTCAGCGCCCTTGGTGGCCGTGGCGCGCCAGGGGTACGTCTGGATGGTTGATCGGTCGAGGACGATGGTCGCTTCGGCGGTTGCGCCGAAGGTGATCCTGTTGGCTTCGTCGGCGGTCATCTCGAGTTCGAGCAGCACGAGGTCGTCGTCGTACGGGGCGAGGATCTCGCAGACGAACTCGACGCCTGCCCAGTCGGCGTCGAGGCCGGCAGGCGACTCCAGGATCCACCGCCAGGTCGCCCCGGCGGTGCCGCTGAACCCTTCGGTCCCGTCGGCGTAGAACGCCGGCTGGGACTGGAGGATGACGTCGTCGAACGTGGCGGTCACGTCAGGAGCTCGGGCTTGATCGACACTGATGCGACCGTCTCGTCCAAACCTTCGTCGTGTTCCAGTGAGGTCGGAACGCCGGTGGTCTCGATGGCCGCGGGTCCGGCCAGCACCTCGCCCTTGACGACCTGCACGGCCACCTCAGCGGACGGGGTCGTCAGGTAGCGCACGAGGGCCATGACGGCGCCGAGGGCGATGATGATGGCTCCGGTCTGCTTCTCGGTGAGCGGCACGTCGAACGCGACGAGGACGCCGAAGATGCTGGCAAGGACGCCGATCAGGAGTGCGGGCTCGCGGACGAGCTTGGCGATGAGCGCGGACATGGAGGGCCTCCTACTTGGTGGGGAACCGCTTGCGGGTCTCGCGGAGCTCGGCGAGGTCGACCTGGAGGGCGGCCACACGCTTCGGGTGCCTCCGCCTCTCGTGGTAACGGATCGCGTCGCGGATGGACTCGATGGCGTCGTCGAGGGACTTCCCGATGCCGGCGGGGTCGACGGGCTTCTCCGCGGGGCCGAAGCCGGGCAGCCAGAACCCATTGAGCACGGGCGCGGCGAACATGAACGGGACGCCCCACTTGGTCGGGAAGAAGGAGCCGCGGACGAGGTCGACGGAGCCGGTGGCGACGGCGTCGTTGGTCCAGTTCAGCATCGCGTCGAGGTTGCGCCGGCCCTCACGGAATCCAGCGACGGTGGTGACGTGGTCGGACGGGTTGCCGTCGTCGGGACGGCCCCAGAAGGCGACCATGCCGCGTCGCACGTCGCGGAGGTCGAAGACCCGCAGGTTCTTCGGGGTCATCGCGGCTGCCGCCGCGGCCGAGGGCGCGACGATCGGGAGCTGGGCGGCCTGCCGGGCGAGGGAGAGGCAGAGGCGCTCCCACTTGTCGGGGCCGGCGTGCGCGGCGCGCAGGAACGCGAACTGCTCGGGCCGGGTGCCGGGGGACTTCTGGGTGACGGTCACGATGCACCGTCCTCCTGCTCACCAGCGGCGCCGGTGTAGGGGTTCTCGGTGTCGGCGTCGTTGACGAGCTCGCTGTCCTCGTCGGCCGGGATGGCGTCGGCGTGCGGGTTCATGGTGCGCTCCTCGTGGGCTGGGTCGGTGTGTCGTCACCGATCATCGCACCCTGGGCCCACGAAGGGCGGGAATCAGCGCCGTGAGTGCGTCAGCGGCACCGCAGAGGCCCCGACGCCCACGGGGCGCGAGAAGAGCCGCGGGAAGGTCAGCGCAGCGACGATGACGCCCACCTGGATGGCGGCGATGACGAGGGTGAACTCGCTCGGCGGGGCATGCAGCGAGATGGCCCTGGCCTGCCCGAGGGAGCAGACGGCCGAGAAGGCGAGGATGATGAGGCCCCAGACGTGCAGCACCGGGGTGAGCCGGCCCCAGAACTGGCCGAGCCGGAGCGCCTGGGTGAACGAGGCGGTGAAGCCGAGGATGCCGGCGAGCCACCGGTATCCGGTCGGGTGGGCCGTCAGGAAGTCGAGCACGGCTTCGATCATCGGTCGGTCTCCTTCTTGGTCTCCGCGATGCTGCATGTGAGATCCGGCGCCTTGTACGGAGCCATCTTGCTGTCCGGCAGGGCTCCGTAGGCGCGACGATACCGCGCGTCGGCTCGCTCGAAGGCTTCCAGCGCGGTGTCGAGATCCGCGGTTGTGGCCCGCGGAGGGACCGCGCGGAGCCGGGTCACGATGCGGAATACCTCGGCGAACGTGTCGGTGCGCTCGAGGTCGGCGGCGTCGAAGGTGGCCCGCTTGTCGCGGGAGACGTTGATCTTCTCGGTCAGGGCGGTGCCCCAATCGCGCAGACAGCCGGCGTAGCGGGCGAATGCGGCAGCCTGCTCCTCGGCCTCCTGGGTGCGAGCCTGGGCCTGCTCGACCTTCGCGCGGTCGACGGCGCGGTCCGTGACGAACCACACCGTGCCGACGCCGATGACGAGGAGCGCGACGACGGTCACGATGGTGCGGGTGCCTGGCGTGTGCGACATGGTCGACCCTTCGTCGGCGTGCTGCATGCTCGGAGGCTTACCCCACCTGATGTACGACCAACCCACCCCCGCGCCCGCGCTCGCTAGAGCCGTCCCGAGGTAACTCAGCACGAGGATGGGCCAACTCACGTCTTCCCTCCGGCTGGCGGGCCGTCGTCGTCGGGATGCTCCCGGCGGCGTAGGTAGTTCTTCCCAAGGTACCCGCCGAGCAGCCCACCGATGATCGTCGCGAACGGGAGTCCCTGTTCACGAAGAACGATCATCGCGTAGCCCAGATACCCGAGCAGCACCACGGTGACGAGGGCGTCGAGCCAACGCGAGGGGGCGTCCCTGGATGATCTGGGGCGGTGCCTGCCCTGCTCCATCGCGCCGCCACCCTCCGAGTCACATTCAGTCAAGTCAGGGTAGCCGTCGAACTTCCGATTTTCGGACGGTTCGACCTAGGCCCCGAACTTCTTCTCCCATGCCGCACTGAGCACCTTGGCGATCACGTCTTCCTGCGACCCATTGGACACGAGTCCCACCGGGTCGATGATGATGGAGTCCTGGCCGCCGACGTACTTGGTGCGTCCGATCGTCCAGTCGACCCACGGCGAGGCGACACCGCCGATCAGGCTGACACCGAAGGAACGAACGAGTTGGCCGGCTCTGACGCGGCGGAGGTCGACCGGTTGGAGGTTGCGGCCCAGGAGGAGCCATCGGGTGGTCTCCACGGATGCGGTGTAGCCGGGCTTGGACTTGCCCTGAGCGAGGATGCCCTGGACGTGAGCCACGGCCTCCGGGGTGCTGATCTCCCCCAGGGCCGTGGCGTCGACGGCGGCCTCCTTGCGGTACGCGGCACTGGCGATCGGGTCGCCGTCGAACACGCTGGCGAAGACGCCGGTGGTGTGTATGTAGCGGAGCTGAATGTCGGAGGCGTACTCGTCGTACGAAATGGGCAGGTCGACGCTCTCGGGAAACAGGAAGTACGACGGCACGGTTGGGAGGCTCTCGAGCCGAAAGACTCCATCCTCCCAGACGGTCCAGAACTTCCCTGCGGCCTCCTGTGCGGCGTCGAGCAGCTCGCTGACGTAGGACGGCTTATTGAGGCTATCGTCGCCGCCGACGGCGGTGGAGCGGATGGTGGTGGGTCGAGAGCAGTAGGCGAGGGCACCGCGGGCGATGCCGGTGTCGACCGCGGTGTCGGCGACACCCGTGGGCGCCCCGGTGTCGTTCGACGCGTAGCACAGCGTCGTCGTGGCCTGCCGTCCCAGCCCGACGGCATGGATGGTGCCGGCCAGCCGGTCGATCTCGTCGATACGACCCTGGAAGGCGACGCTGCCGCCTGAGTAGACCCGGTACCGGGCACCCATCTTGAGGGCCTGATGTCGGTAGTTCGGGGGGATGACGAGAGTGACGGACGACTCGTCGCAGCCACCCGCGGAGGCGCCGAACGACGTCGACCATTCAGGGAGGCTGTAGCCGACGCCGAGCTCGTCGACCCAGGTGTCTCCGAGACGGACAGTGAGTGGGGCCCGCATCAGCCCTCCGGGTTGGTGTGGCCGCGCGGGTAGTAGCGCGCGACAGCGGCCGGGTCGACGGCGTCGGTGACCACGAGCACTCGGTTGCGACCCGGTTCGAGTTGGTGTCGCCCGAGCGCGTGGACCTTGGACCCAGGTGAGGCGTGATGAGAGGGGGTGCTGTCGCGGTCGCCAACCACGATGCTCTGCGCCGGCCAGTCGAACGTGGGGGACTCGAGGGCGAGGAAGTTCGCGTGGGCGGCGTCGGGGTCGTCGGCGGGAGTGCCACCGCAGTCGACGATGGTGTAGGCGCCGATGTCGATGTTGAGCAGGTAGCCGTCGTCGATGACCGGCGCCTGCCCGGAGGTCAGGTTCTTGACTCGGATGAGAAGGCGGGCGTCGGAGTCGGCGGACACCTTGAGGAGGGGAAGGGTGATCTGGCCGATGACGTAGTAGTGGTAGCGACCGGCGTCGAAGGCAATGCTCGGGGTGAAGCTGGGGTCGACGACGAGGAGGGGGATGCTGTTCTGGTAGACCTCGGCGGTGACGACGGGGTGACCCCCATCGGAGTCCGCGGTGGTCGCGCGAGCAACGATGTCGTAGGTCCCGTCGGGCAGGGTCGCCAGGGGCATGACGTAGATGGTCTCGTCGCCGTTCTCGATCTGGTCGTGCCACCCGGAGGTGGTGTTCACGTCGGAGGTGCGGTCCGATGTGGAGTACGAGACGCGCCACGGGCCCAGTGCGGGCATGTAGGTCCCGTTGGGGTCGGTGAACGAGTACGTCAGACAGGTCCCAAGTGGGGCGTCGTTGCTGACTTCGATCGACCCGCGAGCGTCCACGGCACCCTTGACGTCGAAGGAGAACATCTTCTGCCGGAGCGTCCCGATGCTCGCTCCGGCGTCGATGGCGGTGAGGCTGATGTACACGTACTCGGCGCCCGGCAGCAGGAACGGCCCGAGCCACTCGTACTGGAAGGTCACGCTGTCCCAGACTCCGGCCGGAACTCGGTAGTAGATCCGATATCCACCATCGTCATCTGTGGGCACCACGGACTCGACAGTCAAGTTCGCCGTCGACCCCCCGCTCGAGCTAACCATCACGCTCTGCGAGTCCACCAGCGGGCCACTCACGAAGGTGGCATCGAGCACGAGCAGAGGGGTCACCGAAGCGTCGAACGTGAAGCCCGTGAAGACGATCCGGCCGATGCGTGGGCGGCCCTCAGGCGGAACTCCCGTGGGGGCGTAGGTGACGACCAGGTCTCCACTCGCGTCATCCATGGCGGCGGTGATGTAGTTGCCCGACACGGCAGCGCCGGTCTCGGAGCCGGCGTTGAGCACTTCCTCGACATCTGCGCCTGCGGGAAGGGTGGCGACCTCTTCGTTCATGGAGCGCACCCACGCCCCGCACGTCAGGGAGATGACGTACTTCCGCTGGAGCAGCGTCTCCTCGAGATCGTTCTCTCCGAGGTCGCCGATCGCGAGGGCCGACGCGGCGACTTCGAACACGGCCCACGGTGCAATGGCCCGCGGTGGGCGCCAGAACGCCAGGGTGGGGCGGTAGAGCACCTCCATGAGCTCGCGCTCGGCGCGTCCCAGGACCCGGTCGTCGTCGCCGGTGACCCACACGGTGAACTTCATCTCGCGTGGCCCTTGGCCGTCGCCCACGATGTACTGGAGATCGTCGAGGAACGTGTCGATCACTCGGGTGATGGACTCCGAGTTACCGAGGGTGGTGCCTTCGCCGGTGACGTACATCTCGTACGGTCGGGTCGCGGGAGACTGGTCCGAGAACAGGCTGTAGGCCGTTTCGAACGTGTCCCCGATCAGTAGCCGCGGATCCGGGTCGGTGGTCAACGTGCTCTCCTCACTCCGGCACGAGTGCCCTTGGTGAATGCGCCGCCGACTCCCGCGACGATCTTGTCCGCGGCCCGGTCCTGGGAGCCCGCGATGGCGGCGGCGAGGTCGCGGACGTCACGTCGGAGGCCCGCGACACCATGTCCGAGGGAGCCGTCGTTGACGTCGACGGCGACCCGGTTGCCGCGTGCCGCCGACGCGTCGCTCTCGCGCTGGTCGTCGGACCGCTTGGACTCTCGACCCTTCTTCGCCTTCTCGGCGCGGTCCTTGCGGTCCTCCTTGGCGTCGCGGGCTTCGTCGAGCATCTTCTCGTACCGACGCATGAGTCGCTCGAGGCTCCGGATGCGCTGGTTCATCCGCGTCACTCGCTCCCGGAGATGGCCCACAACCTCAGCCTGGTCGGCGATCTCGGCGTCGAACCGGATGCTGCCGGCTGTGTCGCCGGCTCCCTTCTGGGCGCCGGTCATGGCGTCGTACTTCGCCTGGTACTCGGCGAGCTGGGCCGGGGTGAACTTCGCGAACGCGTTGACGAGGTCGGCGTTGCCGGACGCGACGACGGACTCGAAGGCGCCTCCGGTCAGGTACTGGCCGATATAGGACTCGGCGTCCTCGAAGGCTCCGGCGGTGATGGTGGCGTCGACGATCGTCTTGATGATCTTGTCGAAGGAGGGGACGCCGGAGGGGGTCGCTCCAGGGGCCCACGGGTTGGTCTCGCCGGTGAACGGGTCGACGGTGAGGCCGGACTGGATGCCCTTGGAGAGGTCGGCCTGTGCGTTGATGAGGGCGTCGTACGCCGCCTGCTCCTTGGCGAGCTTCTTCGCCAGCTTGTCGCGCTCGCGGGTTTCGTTGCGGAGGGCGCGCTCGCTGTGGTGGATGGCGTCGCGGAGGCCGACGATGAGTGCCTGGAGTTGGGGCCCGCCGAAGTTGATGCCGGACCCGAACCCGGCCGATCCTGCGAGCCCACCGTCGGCCATGCCAGGGAGGTGGCCGTAGCGGGACCACAGCATCGACCGGTCGCGCCGCACGAGCTCCTGAGGGATGACGACCTCGCCCCTGTGGACGATGCCGGCGACCTCGTGCTTGGCGCCGTCGCCGGTGTAGCCACCCTCGGCCTTGCCGGGTGCGGCGATGGCGACGGGGATGACCATCCGTGAGGAGATGGCGGCACGGAGGGTGTCGAGCTTCGAGCGGGCAGAGGACGTGTCGGCGTCGATCGGGATGCTGCGGGTGTGGCCGGTGAGGTCGTCGAGGTAGGAGTCGAGGTCGGTGACGGCGCCGGAGGCGTCCTCGATCGGCTTCTTGTCGATCTTGGGTCGGATGGTCTTGCGGCCGATGAGTCCGAGGTCGTCGGCGAGACCCTGGGCGGCCTTGCGGGTTTTGCCGGCGGCCATGGCGGCGTCGATGAATCCCCGTCGGGCGTTGGCGAGGAACTTCACTCGGTCGAGCCCGCGGAGGTTGCGGGCGTACTTGAGGGCCGAGTCGGCGATCTTGTCGAGGGCCGCCTGGGTTTCGCGTCCCTCGTCGGTGAAGACGTTGAGTCCCCTGCCGTTCTCCTTCACGGTCTCGGAGAAGTCGGCGAGCGCTTGTGCGTAGTCGCGCAGGGAGCCGCGCTTCTCGAGGAGCGCGTTGATGGAGGCGAGGGACTCCTCGAACTCGGCGGCCGACTGGGATGCCACGTGGAACTGGTCGCTGGTGTAGTCAAGGCTGGGGCCCAGCAGGTTGTACAGCGCGTCAGCGCCCTCCTTGACGCCGGAGCCGACCTCGAGCCTCTCCTGGCGGATCTTCTCGCGGGCGGCGACGATCCGGTCCGCCATCCGCTCCTCGGCGGTGGCGTAGGTGTCGCCGAGTCCGATGGCCTCGTAGATGCCGTTGAAGAAGTCTTCGGCGCCGAAGTCCTCGTTCATGGTGGCGAGATCCTGTCGGCCGAGCTTGATCGCGGCGCGGAGCTGTTCGATGCTGTCGCCCGCGTGCTCGACGTTCTGGTCGAAGGTCTCGACGGAGTCGGAGCCGGCGTCGAAGGATGACTTGAGGTCGAGCAGTCCACCGACTCCGGCTCCGACGGCGGCGCCCCATGGGCCGCCGAAGGAGCCGATGAGCGCCCCCGTGGCCGCGTTGGACGCCCCGACCTTGTCGGCGTAGCCGCTCACCACGGCCGCTAGGAGCGCCGTCTGAGCGACGGCGGGTCCGATGGACTTGGCGTACGCCGTCACCGCCCCCCGCGCCTCCATGGCTCGCGTCTGCTGCGCCAGGAGGGTCTTGTTGCCAGCCTCGGTGGCGTACGCCATCTCCTTCTGGATCTGCGCCGTGGAGCGACCCGAGTAGAGGACGGCGTTGCCGAGGTCGCGCCACGCGAACCGGGCCGCGGCCGCGGTCTTCGTGGACGCGAACAGCGTCTTGCCCATCCGGCCAGTCGTGATCTCGGCGAGGGCGACGGCGCGTCCGTAGATGCCGACTGCGGCGCCAAGGGCGATGAAGATGGTGCCGAGTGGGGTGTCGGCGATGGCGGCAATCACGTCGAACAGCGCGGTCAGGCCGGGGATGAGCACGTGGCCGATTGGGGCCGCCGCCTCCAGGAGTTGGATGATGGCGTTGGAGATCGACACGATGAGGTCGACGACTTCGGGGCCCATGGTGTGGACGTAGTCGAGGAACTCCTGGAAGCCCTGGTTGGTCTCGAGGTTGGCGGTCGCCTCCGCGAAATCACGAGAGAACTTGAGGAGCCCAGACGAGAAGTCTTGGGTGGCCGGGTCGAGGGCGATCATGACGTTCGAGATGCCGAGGACGAGGTTGCCGAGGGTGCGGCCCATGTCGAGGATGATCGGCTTGGCGTCGTTCTCCATGTAGTCGAAGAACTTCGTCCACCGTTCGGAGGCCAGGTCGGCGCCACCGTCGGCGGCCAGCTCGCCGATGCCTTCGGCGATGTTGCGGATGATCTCCTCGACCTGGGGCCCGCGCGCCAGGAGGCTCTCGATGCCCTCTTCGAAGCCGGGGAACATGCCCTCTCGGGCGGCGTCCTGGAGGTCGTCGACCACGGGCCGCAGAGAGTCGAGGAACATCGCGAACTGGGCCCCCGCCGGCCCCATGTCCTCGAGCGCCTGCTGCATCTTGACGAGGTTGTCGGTGGTCGGCTCAATGCTGTACTCGTTGACTGCATCGAGAGCGTCGCCCATGCCGTCGAACGCCAGGAGCATCACGCCGGCAGCCGAGCCCGCCATGAACAGCCCGGTCGACAGCCCAGCGAGCATGGGGATCGCGGCGGCGCCGAGCGGCGCGATGGCTGGCGCGAGAGCCATGAAGCCCTGCGCCAGCCACGCGGTCCGGTCGTTCGTGGTGTTGATCTCCTCGCGCACCCCACGCACGGATGCCTTCGCGGCCATCATGGCGCGCTGGAAGTCAGAGACGTCGCCCTTGACTCGCGTCATGACGGTGCGGTCGGTCACGTCCTAGCCTTCCTGGCTGGCCGGCGGTGAGCTTGAGCCTCATCTTCGGTCATGGTGCGAGCGAAGTAGTGGACGCCATCATCCCAGCCCTCGGGGAGTTTACGGCGTTCCGCGTCCTCGCGTTTCGCGCGCTTGAACCTCTCGACAGCCTTCGTGGCGTAGCAGGTCTCGGTGTCGATCATGAACACCTGGGACTGGTGGGCGACCGCGCGTGGCAGACCGCATCCACACGAGCAGAGCCCTTCGTCCCACTCCGCGAGCGCGAGCGCCTGCCCGCGGGCAATGTCATCCCAGACCGACTCCCGCATGACGGTGGTGGTGCCGGTGAGCACCCCTTCCGCGTCGCGGTGCTCGTGGACCTCCTTCGGCACCCACCCGTCTTCGAACTCGCGGAGCGTTACCCCGAAGCGCTCTGCGATTCGGAGGCGCCGTCGGAGAGCCGCCGAAGTGCTGACGGCAACGTCGATTTTGGGAGCTTCGTCACCACCCGGTTTGCCTCCTGGCAGGTCTTCTCCAGCTCAGCCCACTCGCCGGGGTTGACCTTCTCGGTGAACTGCTGCCAAGTCCCGCAGTCGTCGTGCTCGCAGCCCTTCCGCGTGCAGTCGGCGAAGACCGGGTCGTAGAGACTCATCTTGATGAGGTCGTCGTCGACAGCCTCGCGGTTGAACCCCATGTAGGTGTCGATCTGGTCGCCCGGCCGGGGCGGGCGCTTCGCGCAGATCGCGCGGTAGACGTCCTTGGAGACGGCGCGGAACCGGAACCACACGGCGGCGGCCGACAGGGGGCCTGCCTCGAACTCCTCGAGCTCCTTGGCGAGCTTCGTGGTCTTCGCCGACGCCTTGCCCTTCCCGAGACGCGGAGAGGCGGCGTCCTTCGCGATCTGCTCGGAGAGGGCCTCCTGCCGCTCCTGCCACTCGTCGAGGAGCTTGGGGGCCAGGATGATCTGGCAGGCTTCCTCGCGGAGCTCGAAGTTGCTGCCGAGAGAGCCGAGGAGCGCGGCGCCATCGACCGGAGTGGGGCCGCTCACGACTCGTTCACCGTGGCGCCAGCGGCCTCGACTTGGGCGCGCATCGCCTCGGAGATCTGCTCGCCCGGGATGGAGTTGCCGTCGGCGTCGACGAGGTGCGCCTTGAGGACGTCGATGCTGACGTCGAGATCGTCGATCACGATGCCGCAGGACAGGGTGATGCTGCGGTCGGTCGCGGCGGTGTCGAGGCCGGTGATCGCGAAGCCGTTGGCGAGGGTGCACTTACCGAGGTCAAGCTCGATCCCCATGTCCGTGGTGAGAATCACCGACAGGTCGCCGTCCTGGCGCTTGAACGAGAGATGCATTGGGCTGGGCCTTTCGTTGTGGGCTGGGCTGGCTGGGTGAACAACCGCTGCGCGACCCCAGCCCGGCGTCGCGCAGCGGTTGACTCAGGATGCGTCGACGACGCCTCGGACCGGCCCCGCGTTCTTGTACGACGCGGCCTGCTGGATGAAGAACTCGGCGTTCTCGTCGGTGGGGTCGCCCATGTCGATCTGGGCACCGACCTTCATGTGGTGCGCGCGGTAGCGGTCGCCGGTGTCGAAGGGCTCGTCCTCGGCGTCGAGGCCGCGACGCTCGACGAAGACGACCTCGGTGCCGTCGACGAGGGCGTCGAACAGCTCGTTGCCGTCCGCGCCGGGCGCACCCTGCGGGTCGTAGACGTACTGGAGGTCGCCGAACGTGAACGTCGTCCGGTTGAGCTGCTCGAGGGTGACCTTGGAGCAGAGCCGGGCCGGCTTGTTGCCCTTCGCGGTGGACCCGGTCGGGGCCCAGCCGGCGGGGTAGAGGTAGCACGAGACGTTGATTCCCGCGTCGAGCTCGGCCAGCGTGATGCCGGTGAGGTCGTCGGGAATGTCGAACAGCGCGACAACGCTGATGTTGCCGAGGGTCGGAGTGCCCTCGGGGTAGACAGCAGTCATGGGGTGTCCCTCCTAGGACGTGGTGGCGTCGCCGCCGGGGTTGGTGTTGGTCGTGCCGCCCTCAGGGGCCCCAGCGGGCGGGAGGGACGTCTTGGGCTTGAACCCGAGCGGCCGGCCGTGACGCGTGATCGGCTTGCCTTCGAGGACCGGGTACTTCATGCGCTTCGCGAAGGCCCGCGACAGGGTGGTCTCGCCTCCCGACGGGAGCTTCACGCGGACCCGCTCGGACGGGTCCCTCTTCGACTTCGCCATCACGGGCCTCCCACAGGCATCCGGCGGCGGGACGAAGCGCCCACCGCGTACTCATCCACACCGTAGTAGACCGGTGACCCGTCGGGACGGATTGCGTCGTCGGAGCGCCAGATTCGTGGTGACGTCTCGACGCTGATGAGGCCCGTCGGGAGGTCATCGACCTGGAGTCGCCTCCCGGCGAGAGCGTCGCGGATCGCCTGGCCGGCCCACTTCGCCTGCCACCGGGAGCCGCCGACGAACTGGATGGCACAGAAGGTGGAGTTGCGGGTATGACGGCCCGAGAGTCGGAGGTTGAACGGTAGGCCCACGTTGGCGGTGTAGACGGCGTACGGCAGGTTGTATGTGACGACAGCCTTGCCCTCGGCATCTTCGAGGAACGGCTTCTGTTCGCCGTCGAAGATAGCGACTCCCAGCGGACCAGGCTCGCCGGTGCTGAGCTCGGCGCCTGCCAGGATCTCGAGGATCACGTCGTCGATGGTCTCCACGGTGCTCACTCGCGCGTCCCCCCGAAGACGGCGTCCTCGGCCATGTCGGCGAAGTCGTCGAGGATGGCGGGGATCGCGGCATGCTGGCGGGCGCGGAAGTCGTACACGGGGCCGTTGTTGACCGACCCGAAGGCGATGATGTTGGCGAGCTCGCCCTGGCCCTCCTTGTTGAAGCCGACCTCGAGCTCGAGGGGTCCGATCATGTCGGAGCCGATCGCGTCCGGGAGGTGCTTGAGCTGGCGGTGGCCGGCGGCGTCCTCCTTCTGGATGCGGGTGAGCCGGCGCCGCACCGGACCCGCGAGGACGCGCGTGGCGCCGCGCTGGACCCGGCCGGGAGCACCGGAGAGGTCGGCCTCGAGCTCGCCGAAGCCCTCGTCGTAGATGTGAATGTCCATCAGGCGACCGCCTCCTTCACTCGGAACCGCCGCTTGCTCGCGTGCGTCTTGTGGAACGGGCCGGTGATGGAGAACTTCCGGCCGACCATGTCCTCGTCGCTCGAGTTGCCAGCCTTCGTCCACTCGCAGACGTCGTCGGCTCGGACCGAGGCCGACGAGCCCTGGATGATCTCGACGCCAGGTAGTGGCCTGAGCGGGAGTTGCACCTGGGACGTCAGGTACGTCGACTCGTGGGTGCCGGGCGCCCCGGTCTCGACGACGTTCGAGTTAATGTCGGCGCGGACTTGCATCCGGCACGGACCCTCGTAGATCACCGTCGGAGGCGGCACGTCGTCGTACTGGCCCGTGGCGTCGTTGCGGACGCCCTTGCTTGTTGACGCCCGCGTGATGATGCACTCGTCGACGAACTGGAACCGCGAGGACATCTGGCCGGCGAGGGAGAGCTGGGTGAGCTGGGCGTCACCAGACGGCATCTCACACCCCCGGCGGCAGGAACGGGAACCACGCCGCCTGATGCCCGTACGGGTTGATCGTCGCGAGGTACTGGTCGAGCTCATCCTCTCCGCGGGTGGTGGAGATCGTCGACAGCCCGCCGCGGCCGGACGGCTTCACGTCGTTGAGGTCGGCCTGCTCCTCCTTGGTGAGGTAGATGCCGCCCTTGGCCTCATCCGACCAGCGCCGGGTGTAGTCGTCGTTGGCCTCGGTGGTGAGGCCCTGCGGGTTGATCCACACTCGCGCGGCGACCTGCACGGTGACCGACGTGACGACGTCCGGGATCGGCACCGGCGGTGCACTGGGGTCGCCGGTGTCGTCCCACTTGTCGGTGGTCGTGGAGCCGACGTACGTCCGCACCCGGACAGAGGCGGCAATAAGGAGGGCCTGCGCGCGTCGGTCGTCCGCCGTGATGTCCTGGCCGACCCAGTCGGCGAGGTCACGGACGGTCGCGAAGGGCAGGTTTGCCACCTCAGGTCGCCTCTATCCGGGTGTCGTCGATCAGGAGTTCTCGAAGAACTCGATCGGGACGATGCGCCGGTTGAACTCGTTCGACGCCGAGTCCTCCGGGTCGACCCAGTCGTTGACCGGCTTGGCACCGGCGAACGTGTCGACGAGCGACCGGTCGGCGGGGCCGTCGGCGTCACGCGGGTCGTAGTCGCGGATATACCGCATCCCGAGGCCCTGCGTCTGGATCTTGGACCCAGACGAGGCGCCCATGGGGACGTCGGGGGCGAACGCGGCGAACGCCACGGCGGTCTTGTGGTACGCGAACGCCTGGGTGGGGTCAAGGGCGTTGGACTGGACCACGGTGAAGCCCGCCACCCGGCCGCCGATCTGCGCCTCGCGCAGAGCGTTGTTGGCCTGGGAGTCGCCGATGTAGTCGGCGCGCTTGAAGTGGTCGTTCTTGAGGAACGCGGCCTCCACGGTGGACCCCATCACGAAGATGCGGTCCGACTTCGGGAGGTTGGCGTCGTTCATCGCCTGACGAGCGTCGACGAGCACGTCGTACGGGTCGTCGGAGGCGTCGAAGTTGATCGTGTCGAAGACCGACGCGGCGGCAGCGGCCTCGAGAGCCTCGGCGACGACCTCCTCGAGCTCCTCGGCAACGGCCCGCATCTCAGGCTGGAGCACCTGGGCCGCGAAGTCCTTGATGTCGAGGGTGAGGTTCTCGTCGGTGACCCGGATGCCCTTGTAGACGTGCTGGTCGACCTTGACGTCGACGGAGGTCTCGCGGAACTCGTCGAAGATGAGGGCGGTCGCGGATCGCAGGGTCCGGCGCCGGGCCTTCATGAGGGCCGGCACGGAGAGCGTGACCGTGTCGTTCTTCGAGTACGCGAAGTCGTCCTTGCCGAAGTCCCGCCACACGAGCTGCGGGAGCACGATCTCCCGCTGGAGCAGGAGGCGAGACATGCGGATGATGGTCTCAGCCTTGATGACGGAGTTTGCCACGGTGACCTCCTACGGTCGGGTGAACCGCTGCGGCCCGTGGCAGTGGGCTTTGCGGTGCGTCAACGAGGGATCTCGTTGGCGATCTTCTCAAGGTCGAGCTCCGGCTCGGACGACGGGTCCGTGCCGCCCCGGGGGGTGACGACGGGCTGTTGCGTCGGTCGCTGCCGGCTGTTGCCGGTGATGTCCTTCTCCGGGGGAGTCTCGCCTCCGGGAGCGGCAGCAGGGTCGGCCTTGGTGATGCCGAGCTCCTGTGCGAACGCTGCTCCGTCGGCGTGGATCTCCTCCGGGGTGTTGCCGGTCAGACGGTTGGCCTGGGCCTCGGTCAGACCGTGCGCGAGCCCGGCCCGCAGGCGGGCCGCTGTCAGCTCCAGCCCGTCCGCCCGAGCCTTCTCGGACTGGGCGGTCGTGCGGTGCTGGTCCAGCTCGCTCATCTTCGCCTTCTCGGCTTCGTCGAACTTGCGAGCCTTCTCGCGGAGCTCGGCTGCCTCACGGCGTCCTGCGTCGATGGCCGCCTTCGCTCGCGCCGCGTCGAACGGTCCGTCCCATCCGGTCGGCACCTCGGTCGCGCCCGGCTGTGCGGGAGCTGCGGGGGTGCCTGTCGACCCTTGGCCGGCGGGTGGGGCGGGGGTGACGATCGGCTCGGTGCTGGGCTGGGACATCGGGTTCCTCCTTGAGGGGTCCCGGCGCCTTGGCCGGGACTGTTGGGGTTAGCGTAAGCCACCATGCTCGCGCATGTACGCAAGAATGGCCCTCGTGTTGCGTCGGCCCGCCGGGAGATTCTTCACGGCGTCGTCGTAGAGCTGGGACCACTCGGCCGTCTTCGCCGGGTATTCGTACTCGAGGCCGGTGAAGACGGGGACCGCGACGCACCGGCAGTCGTCGTGGTACTTCTCGCCGAGAGAGCGCTTGCCCTGGCGTGACGGGCGCGACCCGGCGCCAGTGACGATGAGCGCGTCGCCCTGGCTGCGGTAGTCGGTGCGGGTCGCGAGCATCGCGCAGAAGGCGCACGCATCGTCCTGCGCGAGCCTCGCCCACGTGACGCCCGGCTCGGGGTCGAAGCTGACATTGAGGTCGACGGTGTCGCGGTGGCCGTAGCCGACGAACTTGTCGAGGACCGCGGCGGCGTCGATCAGCGCCTTCGTCGGCGACACGTAGGCGCCGGACCCGGCGTACCCGATCTCGGACGCCATCGCCTCGGCGGTCGCGGTGGCCGCCAGGACGGTCAGGTACGACGTCTCGGCCTGCGCGTCCTGACGAAGCTCGGTGTACCAGTCGGCCGCCAGGAGTGCTGCCATCGACCCGTACTCGGCGACGAGGGCGAGCATGACGTCGGGGAGCTCGGCCTTGAGCTGGGGCGCGTCGTCGGCAGGTAACGCCGGCCAGAGCTCGACGAGCTCGGCCTTCGCGAGCAGGATCAGGTCGTCGAGGCCCTGCCGTTGCAGGTCGACGTCCTCAAGGCTGGGCACGTGACCCGGTCCCGAGTCCGGCGGCGGTGATCACGCCGCGGGCCTCGGCTGCCTTCGCGCGGATGGCGTCGAGCCGGGCACGGGCGTCGGCCTTGGTGGCGAGCTGCTCCCAGCCCTTGACGTCGGACTGGGTGAAGCCCGGCAGCGAGGACCAGAGGGCCTCGGGCGGGATGCCGAGCATCATGGCGGCCTTGCCGAGGGCGTCGACGGCGGACGCCAGGGACAGGGTGTTGAGATCCTGCCACGTCACACCGGCGTCGTAGTCGGGCTCGCGTCCCTCGAGCAGCGCGGCGGCCCGGAGCGCCTGGTTGTGGGACTGGCCGAACGACGTCTTGAGGGTGAACTGGAGGAGGTTCAGCCCGGACCGGAGCTCGGTGATGGCGTCGGCCGAGAGGTTGGCGACCTTGCCGGTGAGGGCGGTGCCAGGAACCTGCCCGGTGCCGGCGAGCGACTCGACGTCGGAGTCCTTCGCCTTGATGAAGCCCTCGAGCGACGTCTCGTCGAGGGTGCCGAACTTCGTGTCGGCGTCCTCCGCGACGAGAATGTCCTCCTGGGACAGCTTGAGCTTCTGGCGGTTCGCCGCCTCCTCCGCGTCGGGCTCGGCGAGGCCGGAGATCGTGCGGACCTTCCACGAGTTGAAGTGCTGGGCGAGGAGCCGGTCGTAGTCGGTCTTCTCGATGCGGAGGGCGGTGGTGCGGTTGATGTCGACCACGCCACGGGTGCGGCCCTCGGTGTCGAGGTCGTAGGTGTAGCGGACGACGGGGCAGAATCCGTAGGCATCCTCGCCGGTCACCTCATCGACGCTGGGGATGGTCTCGATGTATTCGACGTCGTCGCCGGACCGGTCGTTGACCTTGAACTTGTACGTGTTGCCGTCGTTGTCGATCGCCTCGACGAGGAAGGCGCCGTCCTTACCGTTGGCGATGACCTCCATCGCCCACATCGGCCACTCGTCGTACGCCGGGTCGGCGTACAGGGTGAGCATCTGGCGCGGCGACCGCGGCTTCATCACGGTCGCCGGGTCGCCCTTGACGAGCCGGAGGTAGCCGACGCCATACCCCGCTGCGGCGCGGTGGATCGGGTTCTGGTTCTTCGGCATCCCGTTGGTGACCCAGGTCTTCCAACCGGGGTCGTTCTCGGCGATGGTCGGGGACCGGTAGCCGTCGACGTGGAGGCCCTGGCAGATGGCGGTGACGAGGAGCCCGAGGTACGGGGTGCGGGCGAGCTCGCGGAGCGCCTTGTGCTCGGTGGTGGCCTGACGTGGGACAGCGAAGTGCTCGTGCTCGTTGCGCCAGAGGAGGTCGATCTTGTCGAGCTCCTCCTTCTCCTTGAGCCACGCCGGCCAGAGCAGCTTGTGGAACGCGGTGAGCGCGTCGGTCTTGTTGAGGACCGTCATCTCCTACCAGACCTTCCCACTGCGCTTCTTCTTCCGCTTCTGCCACTCCGGGGAGACGAGGAGATCCCGCCATAGCTGCCGGCCACCGATCAGACAGACGGCGAAGTCGATCTTCTTCGGCGACTCGCGGCCGGTCTTGCTGATAGACGTACCGTACTTGTTCGGCGACTTCCGCGCGTTCAGAACGTGGCGAGTGAGCCGCGTGTCGCCGCCGTGCAGCAGGTCGCCGTTGTTGATGTCGACGAGGGTGCGCTCGCACGCCTCGGTGAAGTCCTTGTTGTGGGCGCGCATGTCCCACGCCACGGCGTGCGGGAATCGGCCGACGGTCGCGGGGATCAGGTACGACGATCCGTAGCGGGTGGCCCACAGGTCGACGTACGACTCGAAGTCGCGGACGTCGGCGCGGAACGCGAGCACCCGGTACGTCTTGTGGACCGAGTCGACGACGTTGTCAACGGCCTGACGGTCGACCTTCCATTCACGGTCGGCGGCTTTTTCGTGGCGCTTGCGCTTCTTCCGCTTGCCGGTGGGATCTTGCTCCCACGCGCCGAGCAGGAACGGAAAGCCGTCGGAGCAGCGGATCGCGAGGAGGCCAGTGGAGTCGTCGGACGTCGAGCCGTCGAAGAACAGGACGATCTCGTCGTCCTTCGCGAGCGCCGGGATCTGGCCGTTCTCGGCGCCGACGGCACGGGCGTTGAGCTTCCACGGGTTGCCCTCCTCGTCGCCGATCCACGAGTTGCGCGCGGCGGTCGGCTGGTTGAAGTAGTAGCGGACGGTCTGCTCGATGTCGACCTGCGGGTTGAAGAAATACCGGTCGACCATGCCGTCGAGATCCATGGCGTCAGCGAACGGCCCGTAGACCTCGCGGAGCGCCTCGACGATGTCGGTGCGGGAGTCGAGGTTGACGCCCTCCGGGGCCTCGCGGTGATCGAACAGCAGCCGGGTCTCCCTAGAGACCCCGTCGAGGATCATCTTGGCCCGCTCATGCGTGGCCTCGCCGACGGACTCCTCGCCCGTCTGGTACATCGTCGACGTCTGGAGGCCCCACGGTTGAGCCGACTTCCGCTTACCGAGGTTGCGCTGGACGGTGGCGAACATGTCGTGCAGCTCGGGCAGCACGTAGAGGTGGGTCTCGTCGAACACGGCGAACGACTCAAGGCCGCCGTCCTTCGATGCCGACGACGCGGTGCTCGGCCGGATCTCGCCACCACCCGGCAGGAAGATGCGGGTGAGGCCGGCGGCGGTCGACGGGAGCCCTTCGGCGAGCGGCCCCTCGGTGAGGTTGTAGTACACATTCCGGTACGTGTTGCCGGCCTGTCCCTCCTCGGTGGCGAGGCACCGGATGAACGGGTAGGTCAGCTTCTTGCCCATGGGCTCGCCGGGCGCGTAGCGGTAGGTGAAGTCGCGGTACTTGTAGACCTCGTTGCCCTTCGCGAAGCCAGCGAACCGGCATGGCCCGAACGCCTCGAACAGGACGATGAAGCCCGCGATCTCGGACTTGGCCCGGCCCTTGGCGCGCGAGAAGAACGCGTCGTCGTAGAGCCGCCGGCCCTTCTTGTTGTGGGCGTAGCAGTCCATGAACAGGCCATGGATCTCGTCGTCGAGCGGGAGTGGTTCCTCGTCGGGGACGTAGATGATCCCCTTGTGTTTCTTGAGGTGTCGCCCCTGGACGTCGCCCGGCCCGTGGATGCAGAAGTGTTCGATCCACGCCCCCGCGAGACCCCCGAGAGACAGCAGCCGGTCGTGACCGGGAGCGCGGATCAGCTCACGCGTCACCGGCCGCGAGGCGCTCGCGGCGCTCGCGCTGTGCCTGCACCTCGTCCGCCGCCGCCTCGTCCGCTGCGGCGGTCTCCTCGTCCTCGACGGAGGTGTCCTCGACGATCACCCAGCGGAGGTTCGCGAGTCCCTTGGGCGACAGGCCGAGCCGGTCGTCGAGCTCACGCATTTCCTTCATGAGTCCGAGCCGACCGGACGACATGGCCGCGAGCCGCTGGAACAGCCAGCGGATCGACTCGCCCTGCTCGAGCTGGTCGAGGAGCTCGGACATGTCGACGACGTCGGTGTTGGCCCGCTCCAGCGCGTCAAGGTCGTCCTCGAGCATCGCCCGGCGAGAGACGAGGGACTCGAAGCCGACGTTGGTTCCCCAGCCACATGCCTGGGGGGTGCGCCACGCCCACTTCCACCACTTCAACCCAGCCTTGTTGAGGACCACCCACTTGGGGATCTCAGGAGGGGGAGTCGAAGGTCCGTTGGCGTTGAGGGTGACCGACGGGATGGTCGGTGCGTTGCGTCGCCGCTTGTCATGCGCAGGGAGCGGGCCGGGGTGACTCACGGTGGACCTCCTTGGGTCTCGGGACTCACCCTTGGTGAGACCGCTGGGACTCAGGGTACGGCAGGCCCGGCCGACTCCACCGGACGTTCAGCCGGCGCCACGTCGTACACCGTGAAGCACGGGTGTTTGGGGCCGTAGAGGCGCATCCCGTTCGCCAGCGACGAGTGGTATGAGCAGGGCTTCCCCGACTCGCTCACGACGTCGGACCCTCGGCTGCGTGCGTCGTGATGTTGCGGCGCACGGCGCCGGAGTGAACCCAGATGGCGGCGGTCAGGCTGATGATGCGGGGGTGGCTGATGAGCACGATCTTGCCGCCGCACCGCTGGCACCGGCCCCGGTCGCCGAGCTTCACTGCTGGCCGTCCTTGTCGAGCACGTTGATGTCGAACGGCACGACCATCCCGTACAGCGACAGCCACACCGTGCCGCCCTCGCGGAGCTTCTCGAGGTCTCCGTCCTCGAGTACGAAGCGGGCGAGGAACCGGGGCGCACTGACGCCGTCGACGGTCACCTCGTCGACGAGCATCTCGGCCGGCGCGACCTCGGAGTCCAGCGTGCCGCCTGGTGGCATGAGGACGTGGCGCTCGGAGCCCGGCCAGAGGGCATCGTCGGGGATCGTGGTCAGGCGCATCGCGCGCCGTCCATCCCGATCATCATGGCGACGATCCGCACGGCCGACTCGGCGTCCTTCGCGAACGACGCGATGATCTCGGCGTTCTCAGCGAGCAGCGTCTCAAGCCGGGCGTGGTCCCGGCTGACGGGGTCCATGGGCAGGATCACGATGTCCTCGCGGCGCAGCGTGAGCTTGGGGACGAAGTGCTCCTCGACCCACCGTGCGATGCGCGCCGAGCTGTCAGCCGCGCCGAGCACTGGCCTCTGGTCGCGAGCGTCGAAGGCGCCGAGGAGGTCGCGCTCGATGTCCTGCCAGCTCATCGCTCGTCCACGACGTCGATACGAAAGATCCCCACGACGCCATCGTGGGAACGCTGACCCTCAAACCAGTTAGGGAGGTAGGCGTGGGGCGTCGGCGGGCGATTCATGACGACACCCGCAACGCCGTACGCCGACGCCACCGCTGAGAGCGCCGCCGCCTTCCGGTGGTAGACCTCCGTCGACATCACGGTCTTGCCATTGCTCGCGATCAGCCTTGCGTGCCAACCGGCGTGCGTGCGAACGACTTGGTAGTGCCCGGCACCGCCGAGCTTAATGCCCACGTCACGCCGCCTGTCCGTGCCAGTAGTGGGCCTGCGACCGGGCACGCGTGATCCGCTTGCGGAGGTCGGCGATGGCCTCCGGGCTGAACAGCGCCCACGCGGTCGACGTGCAGATGAACTCGTCGACCGCCGTCGCGCGGCGGCGCGTCCACGCCCTGGCGAGCTCGAGCGGCAGCGAGATCACGTGACCCGTGACCTCCAGCTCGTACGACGTGGTGCCGTCGGCCGTCTCGTCGACCTTCACGATGGTCGGCTGCGCTCCGCGGATCTTCGTGCGTCTTCCGTGCTTCGCCATGACGACTCCTTCGTCGGGTGTCTGATCGGGACGACTCCCCGCGACCTGCGGGGGTGCCAGCCGCGCGGGGAGTCGAGCGCCGGCCTCCCACCGGCTCGACCCGGCCGGGGAACGCTGTGGTGCTCGGCGCCGATCCCGACGGGCTCAGGCTTGGCCCCTGTAGTGCCGAGGAGAACCGGTCCTCGGGCTGGAGTTTTCGCGCGGTGCGCCTGGATGGACTGACCCCACAGACCATAGCCCTACCCTATGCCCCGGTCAACCCCGAAACCCGTACACACCGCGAGCCGCTAATCCACTGGTTCCGCGTGTCGCGCGAGGAGGGGGTGCCCCCCAGGGGGTAAGGGTGACCTAACCTATGCCTGGATGCGAACGGGTGTTCGATGGGTAGGGCAGACCGAAGCTCTGTTCGATTCGGCGCACCATGCTAGGGACGTGCTAGGCAGGCCGGCCGGGATGGCGTCGGCGCGGACGCTGGGACCGGGCGCGCCGGGCTGCTACGCCTTCGGCGCTGGACTTGAGCGCGTGGCAGTGGGTGTTGAGCCATGCCAGGTTGGTGGGTGCGTGGTCGTCGCCCGCGGTGATGTGGTCGCACTCGCTGCCCGTGCCGTCGCACCGCTCACTGTGGGTGGGTAGGCCGGGGTAGGTGATGCCCTCACACCGTCCGTGTGCCCTGTCGCTGGTCAGCTTGGTCAGCTCGGTCCAGTCGGGGGGTAGGCGTGAGGCTCGGTCGCTGGTGTCCCATGGCACGTGCTCAGTGTGGGTCACACGGATTCTGTGGTGGGGACTTGCGCATCGTCATAGGGTGTGCCTATAGTCGGGCCATGGACACCGCATTCCGCCTCAGCATCCGCGACCGAGTCATCCACAACGGCCGACCCGCCATCGTCGCCCGCTTCCCCATGAACGGACCCGCACGTGAGGTGGGTATCAACTACACCGACGATGCCGCGATCCGCCCCCGGTCGACGTACGCCCCCATCGGCGACATCACCCCCGCTACCTACACCCTCACCGTCGCGCACGACAACGGCTCTGCTGTGTGGGTACGCAACTCCCTCGACGGCATCACTAACGGTCGGTTCACCATCTACCGAGACACCGACGAGACCATGCGCGCCAACGGAGACCAGCTCCGTCGCTACCCGTGGTCACTGTGGGACTCGGGCTCTGGCGTCGCCGTCCACTACGGCCTCAACTTCCGCACCGTCGCCGACGCTAAGGCGCTCGTGACTGACGCCGTCGGTGTCCTCGCAACCAAGCTCCCCGCCTGACCCGTCAACCGATTCACAGGAGATGAACACCATGACGACTATGACCCGCAAGCGCGCCGAGGAGATCCAAGCCGCACGTGAGGAGCTGCGCGCGATGCTCGCCCCCGGCGACGTCGTCACCGTTCTCAGTCGGCACGTGGCCCGGTCGGGCATGACGCGATGGCTCGACCTGTACGCAACCGTTGACGGCGAGCTGGTGAGGATCACCGAGCCCGCCGCAACCGCGATGGGTGACCGGACCTACTACCTGCGCAGCGAAGGCCTGTGGATGGTCAAGGCCGAGGGATGCGGCATGGATATGCACTTCGCCACGGTCTACAACCTCTCCCGCTCCCTGTGGCCCCATGGCTACATGTGCACCGGTGACAACGACGCCCCTCGGAAGCGGTGCGGGTCCAACGACCACGCCAATGACTACGGGGCGTTCGCCCGTGAGTACGACGAGAGCCGCCGTCACGCGGCACTGTTGGCCGAGTGCGACCCCGCCGCCCGTGAGAGCTACGTCGCGGCACGTCAGGCGTACGTGTCCGGCAAGCTCGCGACGTCGTACGACCCGTCCCGCGTCCACTCGGACGGCGGGTACGCCCTCACCCACCGGACCCTGTGATGTACGCCCACGTCACCACGTACCGGCTCGGAAACTCGGCCGAGACCTGGGCGGACATGGCTGAGGCGGAGACGTTTGACGGGGTGATCTCAGACCAGACGGCGCGCACCATCGCCTCGTGGTGGCAGGCGCCCGCACAGTCCGCCATCGTCGCCCTGTCTCACGGCCTGCCGTTTGACACTGACGAGCTGCGCGACGAGATCGGCCGGGGGATCATCGGTCCGCCCGACGCGGAGGCGTTGACCGCGTGGCTTGACGAGCTCGAAACCCTGCTCTCCGTGTGACCTCACGATGGCCCGTACGCCCTCACGGGGTGCGGCCCGTCGCGGGACCATCCGGCGCCCGATTCACACCTCTAGCGGGAGATGAACCTGATGTCCAACACCCGAACCGTCATCGTCGCCGTGCTGCTGATGCTCGCAGCCTTCGCCGCCGGTGCCATCGCTGCACACCCCGACGTCGAGTCCGGCCCCGACATCGCGCACATGTCCGCGCCAACCCAGCGCCCTGACCTCGCGACCTGGCAGACCAGGCCGTGCAAGACGGAGGACAGCGTGAACTGCCGCTACATCTCCACCAACCCCGGCGGCCACACGTTCTCCGTCCGACTCCTGCCGGGCCGTCAGCGGATGGTGTGCGTCTTCTACGCGGACCGTCGCTACGCGGCCTCTCACGACTACTGCGTTACCGCCCGGTGATGGGCGCCGTCAAAAACGCCGTGGCCCGCGTCGTCGAGCACGCCCTACAGAGTGAGGGACGGGACTCGGTAGACGCGACGCTCGGCGTGTTGCAGGAGCTTCCGGTAGACCTCGCCGACGCCCTCACGGTTACCCGCCTTGCGGCCGTGATCGAAGCGTGGCTAGAGGACCAACCAAAGCCACCCGCGCCGGTGGATTGGCGCGCGGTCGCCGTGGCGGACCTAGCGGCCCTGGAGTTGGCGGACTGTGGATTCTGGGCGTGCGAGGGGCCGGACAACCCCCCGCGCGGCATGTCGACCTGTCACAGATGTTGGCGACTTGGCGAGCTCCGCGCGCTCCTCTCACCTTGACCGATGCTTCACGATGGCCCGTACCCGATGAGGGGTGCGGGCCGTCGCGGTCCATCCGGCCCGATTCACACCTTCCGAGGAGCTGAACCCCGATGAGTGTCACGATCCGCGAAACCATCCACCACGGCGGCCACCACGCCGAACGCGACGTTGAGCTAGAAGACCTGTCGCCCGCGAGCGTCGCGGCGATGCTGCGCGATGCTGACCCCGGCTACGTCAGGAACGCGACCGGCGACGTCGCTGCACAGCTCGCCACGCGAGGCGAGGCCGAGCGCGGTTGGGTTCGGTGGGTGATCGTTGACCCCGTCGAGGACGACAGCACCGGGCCGCGTTTCTGCGCGGAGTGCGGGACCAAGGAGGCGACAACGTACGTCGTCACGACTCTCGACCCCGACGACATCAAGGGCACCACGACAGAGGTGTGCCTGCCGTGCCACAACGCCGTGACTGACATCGTGCTGGCGACCATCTCCACGGGCTCCTACGTGTTCGCGGTGGTCGCCGCCACGGAGGAGGCCGCGGACACGGCTCTACGGGATCAGTGGGCCGTGCACGTCGCCCAGACGGGAGCCAACCCGGACATGATGGCCGAGGCGATCGAAGACGGTGACGTGAACTACTCGACCACGGTTCACGGCGCGGTCCTGCGGGATGGGTCGGTGTTCGCATGATCGGCGGCGTGCGCGACCTGTTCGCAGGTCCGGGCGGCTGGGATGAGGGCCTGCGGCGACTCGTCGGAGCCGCCGACGTCGTCGGGCTGGAGAACGACCCCGCGGCGTGCGCGACCGCGGAGGCCAACGGCCACCGCCGCGCGTGCGTCGACATCGCAGCGGCTGACCCGCTCGACTACGGGCGGCCAGGGGAACTTGCAGGCGTGATCGCGTCGCCGCCGTGCCCCGGTTTCTCGGGTGCTGGCAGTGGTCTCGGGCGGAAGGATCTCCCGATGCTCGCGGCGGCGATTCAAGAGATGGCGTACGGCGCTGACCCTGACGTCGTGCTATCGGAGGTGCGGGCGAAGCAGCACGATCCGCGCTCGGCGCTGACGCTGGAGCCGTTGCGTTGGATCATGGCCCTGTCGCCCGAGTGGTTCGCCCTCGAACAGGTGCCCGCCGTGCTCCCGCTGTGGGTGGCCTACGTTCCCGCGCTCGAGGCGCTGGGATACGACGTCTGGGCGGGCTACGTGACCGCCGAGCGGTTCGGGGTCGCACAGACCCGCAAACGGGCCGTAGCGCGCGGCTCACGACGCCTCAGAGGCATCGGGGAACCCGTGGCGGTCGCGTCACGGTTCCACTCACGTTCGCCGGAGCGACTCGACCCCGACATGCCGCGCTGGGTGTCGATGGCCGAAGCTCTCGGGCACGGCATGGTTCGCGAGCTGGACGCCGGACGTTGGCGGCAGAGGTCGAACTACTCGACGGGCTCCAGCGATGGCCGGACCGCCGAGGAGCGCGGGCGCACGACGCGTGACCTTGACCAGCCGTCAACGACGATCACCAGCAAGGGTTTCCAGTGGGAGGAAGTCCCCGACGCCATGGGCGACGTTGCCAGCTCGCGCGGGTGCGTCCGCGATATCGACCAGCCCGCGCCCACCGTCCACTTTGGCGCGCGGATGAATCAGGTTGACTGGACCGATGAGGAGACGGCCCGCCTGCCACGCACGGGGGCGACGCCGGACGAGCGCGCGGAGATCGCGCGGAAGTCGACGCGCGTCACGGTGCAGGAAGCTGCCGTGCTCCAGTCGTTCCCCGCCGCCTACCTCTGGACGGGGACCAAGTCCGAGCAGTATCAACAGGTCGGTAACGCGGTCCCGCCGTTGCTCGGCGCGCACATCCTCGCGCCCCTCATCGGAGTGGACGCACCCGAGCTGACCCGAGGGCCGTGGTGACCATGGACCAGCACACCGACTCACCGCACCGACCGACCATCGGCGGCCTGGGCCGACGGCGTACGTCTCCCGCACCATCACCATCCACCTCCAGCCGGGGCGGTGCGTGATGGCCGGCGGCAGCAAGCTCCGTCACCTCCGGTTCCACGACGAGCCGTGGGAGGCGTTCTGCGCCAGCCTCCCGCCGGGGAAGTCACCCACGGCCCGGCTCGAGGAGCTCATGGCCGCGGACGTCGCGCAGCCGCCGCAGACAGTCAAGCCCACGCGTCCCACGTCGGCAGGGCTGAACCGGACATCGGCCCGCGATCCCTACGACCCGGAAGGCTTCCCGCGGCGGCCATGCGGGTCGTAGGTGAGAGGTTTTTTTCCGTTCTAAGTGCACCCACCAGATCTACCCCCCGATGAAGTGAGAGGTTTTTTCTCATGCCGAACAAGCGGGCTCACGTGCTGACGAAGGTCTCGAAGCCGGGCGCCTTCGAGCCCCGCTTCGACGTGTCCGGCCACCCCGACGTGCAGGTGCGTGGCATCCCGTCGGAGACCAGCAAGAAGATGCAGCTCTGGACGCTCGTCGACAACAGCGTCCTCGACTACTGGGGCATCCCGCCCCGGTCGAGCTCCGGCAAGAAGTGGGTGCTCAAGGCCACCGAGTCGCTCACCGATCTCCGCGACTGGATGGACGAGTTCCTGCCGCCGACCGCACCCGAGACCCGAGAGGCATTGCCATGCCCGGACCCACCGCCAGCTCCATGACCAACCTCGCCTCGCTCACCGACCGCGACCTCGAGCTGATCGATGTCGCCCTCGACTCGGCGGCGAACTCCGTGCAGGCGGGCGCGACGCTGCGCAACCGGCGCGGCCTGGACCCCCTGGCAGCCGAGTACCTCACGGCGCTCGAGCACGTCCGCGCGGCGAAGCGCGTCAGGGTCGCTGACGTTCCCGCTCATGCCGGCGACGGATCGGTGAGTCCGTGAGGATCGGCACCACCTTCTGCGGATCACCGGCCAATGGCCCGACACGTCGAGCTCGGCGCACACCCTGGGGCAACGACCGGCCGGCGACGACGGGCTTGTCGTCGCGGTGGTCGACCAACGCCGGCCACGTGTACAGCACCGGCTTACCCTCGCCCATGACGGCGCGCCAGCCGCGGCCGAGGCGAATGTCGTACGGCCGGTTCGACTGGCGCACCGCCTCGAGCATCGGCTCGATCCTGCCGGCGGGCATGAGGGTCGCGACACCCCAGGAGAGCTCCCGGTAGGACAGGAACATGGCGCCGAGGTCGTCAGCCTCCTCGGTGGCGACGGTGACGGCTTCACGGTGCGGCCGGTGGGTGCCGACGTAGAGGCCGATCAGGTCGTCGGGGCGCAGCACCGAGAGGGCTTCGAGGTACGGGACGAAGCCGTCGACGGGAAGTGCGTCGTCCTGGATCACGCATACATGTGAGAGGTTTTTTCTCGCTGCGGTGGTGGCCGCCCAGCGTAGGGCTCGCTCATGGTTGCCCCACTCGCCGAGGGTGCCGTCGTCAAGGAAGACGTGCGCGGCCTTGGTGCGCTCGAGCAGTGGCTCGAGGAAGTGGGTGCGCTTCACGTGGGCGACCACCACCGTCAGCACGTTCACGACGCGGGCAGATCCTTCTCGAGCTGGACGTCCTCGGCGAACCAGTACGCAATCCGGACCAGCGGGGCGCCGAAGACGCCAGCACCGTCGCGCAGGAACTTGATGCTGCCGAGGTCGCCGTTGAGCTCGATGGTGTCGGCGTCGACCGTGGTCTGGTCGAGCACGCCGTCGATGCAGGTAACGACGGTCCACTCGCGAACCTTGACGCCCGTCTGCGTGGGCAGTTCGGCGAGGCCGAGGGTGCTGCGGCACCAGTGGCAGTTGATGTCGTCGTTCTGCTCGGACGTGAGGCCTGTCGGGTCGAAGCCGGGCGGGTGATTGACGGCTCGGCGGCCGAGCAGTTCCTCGGATGCGTGGACGGTATCCATGGTCATCTCCTCTTGAGGGCTTTCTTGATGCGGCGCTTGATCGCCGCATCGTTGGTGGTGTAGTCGCGGTCGCGGTCAGGGTGGTCGGCGAGGAAGTCCTGGTAGGCATCTCGTGTCTTCTTGTTCACGTCCTTCCGGTGGCCGAGGTGGATCGCCCCACAGGGGCACGGGTAGGGCCACGTGTGGCCGTCACCCTTCCCGTCGCGCTCGAGGGACTGGAGGTGGCGGAACGCCGCCGACATCGACCAGTGGGCCGTCTTCTCCGGGTGGGGGCAGTGCTGCCGGGTTGGGCGGCTCATGGTCGCCCCTCCGGCCACCTCACCCGCTCGAGCTCGTCGGCGGTGCCGGCACGGCGGTACTCGGCCCACAGGTCACGGTTCGCCCGGTAGCCGGCGTCTCGTGACCTACGGAGGTCCGCGGCGGGCCTCTCGTGGTCGAGGTGGTAGACGGGGCCCGGGATGCGCTCGTAGCCGCCCCTGGCGCGCTCGCACATGCGGTGGAACGCGCGGTCCTCGAAGCCCCACCCGACGAACCTCTCGTCGAAGCCGCCGACCTTGTCCCACAGGGCGGTGGGCACCACGAGCATCGACGACACCGAGCCCCGGACCACGGCCCGGGGACGGAGGTAGCTGCCGCGTCGTACGCGCTTCTCGTTGATCGGCTCACCGGCCAGGAAACCCGTACGTTCATGGGTCTCGACGTTGAGCCACCGGTCGTGCGCGACGGTGAGGCGACCGGTGACCCTGGCGGTGCGAATGGCGCGGGCGAGCTGGTCCTCGCCGACCATGGAGTCGGCATCGGCGACGATCACCACGTCCACGTCGCGACCGAACACGCTCCACGCGTAGGCGTCGTTGAGAGCGGCGGACCGGTTGAAGGGTCCGGTCGGCCCTTCGGCGGACACGAGCAGATGCCAGCCAGCCCACATCGCCTTCTCGACGAGCGCCCAGTTCTCCTCCCTGGCGCCACCGTCGGTACGCCAGGGGACCAGCACAGGGGTGGACCACATGGCGGTCGTGAGTGCGGCGGCGACCCCGTACTCCCCGATGCTCACGACCCGCTCCCGTCGGAGACGCTGGGCAACGCGGTGCAGCCTTCGACGTGGCCGCGACCGGGTGGCACGTAGCGCCCATCGCCAGGACAGCCATCGGTCGAGCAGGGGAAGCGATGCGGCGCCGGCCGTGCGTCGTCGACCGTGAGCTCGAGCCGCAGCCACCCACCTCGCACGAGCGTCAGGATCGCCTCGGCCTCCTCGGCGGTCGGCTTCCTGCCGGGTCGATCTACATGAACGAGTTCGTTCGAGTCTTCGCTGCTCATCGCTTCACCGGCGGCTTGCGCTTGAGCACGAGGATGAAGTGGTCGGTGCCCTTGCGGCGGATCTTGAGCAGCCGCACCGGACCCCAGCCCTCGGACCAGCACGTCACCATCGGCTTCGCGCCGAAGTGGTTCGGTGCGCCGATCTGGTGAGCCCAGAGGTCGGGGTCGGCGTTGCAGTCCCACATGCCGATCCACCGGACCATGAACTTCGCCCTGGCGCGCCACCGCCGGGCGGTGCCGATCGCCCGCCGGGCGGACTGGACGGCCTGCTCGTGCCGGCCAGTCGAGGGGAGCGCCGCGTGGCCGACGATCACCCGGACCCGCTTGCGGCGCCGCACCGACGTGTCGCGGATGGTCGTGGTCCGCTGATAGCGGGCCTGGACCTTGTGCCCGGCGTCGGACATGACGTCGAGCCGCGTCGACAGCACCTTGAGGCCAGGGCGGCGTCGTACGGCAGTGACCGACCCCGCCTTGGCTGCCGACGAGAGATCCTGCCGGACGTCCCACTCGTCGCCGAGGATGGCCTGGACGTCGAGAGGCTGATTGTCGGCAGTGCGAGCCTCCTCAATCCCCATGACGTCAGCGAACTTCGCGATCCACTTGAGGAGCTCGGCGTCGCCGCCGAGCTGCCACGCCATGTTGACGTTGACGAAACGCGGGCTGGGGATCTCCTTGCTCATGACTCAATCCTTTCGGGCGGATTGCTCAGATTCGCCAGGGTCGATACGGCCTCGTTGATCGTGGCCGCGCATCGCTCTGCGGACTCTCCGGAGGTGGGGTAGCCCTGCTCATAGGCGGCGAGATGAAGGGCGCCAGCGCGGACAAGGTTGCTGATTGGATCGCGAGGCTTCCACGACTCTGGCGTCCAAGGCCACCGCGTAGGAACGCCCCATCGCAGGTAGCCCTCGAACTCATAGGCCGTCGCGGCTTGACTCAGAGCAAAGCCGCCGTGCTCGCGGTCATGGTCGGGCGTGTAGCCCTCAACGTCAATCTGACGCTGCCGCTCGGAGCGGATCAGGGCCATGCCGTCAGTCTCGGCCGTGGACTCAGGCATCGTCGGCCTCCCGACCGGTCGTCGGGGCGGGCGGAGAGCGGGCGTTATGGCGGGATCGTGAGGACACTCGGCTTCGGTCGATCCACACACGTCGCACGCCGCGAACCCGCCGGGCGGAATGCTCAGCGCGTCGGACAGGTGTGGGTGGTGCCGCCACCCATCAGCGACCAGCGCCTTCGCGACGTGCTCGGCGACGTGAGCCTCGAACTGCACGAGGCCGCTGACCTGCGGCTCGGGGAAGATGCACGGGCGCACCGTCCACCCACACTCACAGCGGGAGCGGTTCGTCCAGCGGTGCTCCGCGAGTGCATCGGTGATAGCGCCACTCTCGGTCGCCTGATCTTCGTCCGACATCTCAGTACCCCTTGGAGTGAGTGCCGCGGGTGGTGCCAACGTGTTGGGTGAACGCACCGTGGCGCCCACCGGGGACCGGCATCCACGCGAACCGGTAGTCGCGGGCGACGAGCGTGTTGCCCATGACGGTCTCGGTCCACTTCCCGTCGGGCCAGTCGATGTCGAAGACCGCCTTATTGAGCAGCGACGGGTTGCACGTGAAGCCCGCGTCGTGGGACCGGTAGGTGTGCGGCCAGTCGTGCCAGACCCACGTGGTGTGCGCGCGGCCGGCGGCCTTGCGGTCGCCGTCGACGCGCTGCTGCTGGGCATCCATGACCCCGCGGGCCAACTCGACCGGGTACCACGGCCGCCGGAGGAGCGCAACCTGTGCGAGCCGCTTGTTGGCGTCGAGGATGTCGTGGAGCCAGGAGATCTCGAACCGCTCCACGAAGACGAAGTCCTCCTCGAGCAGGAAGACCCTGGAGTCCAGTTCGCGACCGAGCTCCCACACCCGCTGCATCGCGCGGGTGTAGCCCGCCGGGTGGTCGTCGACGGCGTGGACGGTGAGGCGGTCGCCGAACTTCGCCAGGAGCAGCGCGCGCCACGCCGGGTCGCCGGAGTCGTCGACGACGTGGACGTCGGGTGCCCACGAGTCGCTGGTGTGCTCGCCGATCGACAAGACGGCCTGCGGGAGGTACTCGCCCTTCCGGTTCGACAGGATGATGAGCGGGGTGGTGTCGACGACGTCGACTGCGGTGGTCATGATCGTTCCGCCTTGAAGATCACGGAGACCCAGCCGTCGCCGAGCCTTGCGCTGCGGCCGATCTGGATGCTCGTCGGGTCGGCCTCGAAGCCGCCCTTACGGAAGTTGACCACCTCCTCCGTGACACGCTCGACGATGTGAGCGAGCGCCTCCTCGAAGGTCAGGTCCGGGTTCCTGTCGACCTTGGCTCCGGGCGGCCCGACGTAGACGTCGAACTGGGTCACGACGCTCATGCCTGCCACCTCGTCACCGCGATAGCGCCGGCCACGTCGGGCTCAACGAAGCGGACCCACCACGCGGCGTCGTCGTTGCTGACGCACGGGCAGATGATCTTCTCGTCCTCACCGAAGTCCTCCGGGTCAGTGGTGTCGAGGCACTCCTGCTGGTGCGGCGTGGCGAGCATCCACACCCGGTCGACATCTTCGGCGTCGAAGTCGTTGCCGTACATCGCGTCGAGGGCGGCGACGAACTTGTCGGCGTCGATGGTGTGGCCGAGCGTCAGCTCGAGCTCGGTGTCCTCGCCGAGGGTGATGAGCGGCACGCCGTCCTGCATGTTGGCGTACGACCCGACCTCCTCCGCGGTGAGCGGGGTGTTGTCCATCGCGGCATAGGCGGCGATGCACCGCTCGCGCCACCGGACCTTCGCCAAGAGCTTCTCGATCAGCACGCCGCGGAGCTCGAAGATCTGCGGGAAGTCGTCGGCGTAGCCGCGCATCTCCCTGTCCTGCTCGGCGTAGCGGGCGGCCACCTCTGTCGACGACATGCCGAGGTCGAGCAGCGTCTTGCCGTCGTTGAGAATGTGGCACAGCTTCGGCAGCACCTTGTCCATCGCCTTGACGTACCGGGCCTCCGGCACGTCAAGAGCCTCGTAGCTGCGGATCGCGTTGGTGACCCATGGGAGCGCCGTGGTCTCGTCGGTGATCCACCCCAGCGCGCGCTCCTCGCGGCGCTTCTTCTCCTCGGCCCCGGCGGGCGTCAGGGCACGCGTGGTGGGTGTGTCACCGGCGTAGACCTCGGGGAGGTCGTGGACCAGCGCGTAGCGGGCGACGAGGCCGAGGTCGAGGTGCATCTCGGGGTGCTCGGCGGCGAACGCGCAGGCGATGAGTCCGAGCATGACCGTGTGGTCGGTGTCCGACTCGAGGGTCTCGCCGTCATGGTGGTACGTGACGCGGAGGACCTGACCGAAGTCGAGCGAGATCCTGGCGAGGACGAGGACGGCCTCGGGGATGGTCTGGTTTCTCATGCGGTGCCTCCGGGCTGGGAGAGGACGCCGAAGTTACTCCCCGGCGTCGGCGAGGTACCGGTCGACACGCTCGTCGGCCGGATCGTGCTTGGTGCTGATCGGCTCACAAAGACGGCAGAGACCGATGGTGCCGCCGTGGATGCAGGTCCGAGCTCGGGCGTGAGCGCGAGCCGTCTGGAGCAGAGCGCGGGCCTCAGCGATGCGGTGGCGCGCCTCGGGCGAGTGGCCGGCCATGACGTGCTCCTCTCTGCGGGTGCGGTCTGTGGTTGAGCTACAAGCGCGATCCGGTCGGGGCAAGGGGTAAGGGGTAAGGGGTAAGGGAGTTCAACTTCAATCGCTCGTGCAATCGAAGTCCCATCGCTCATTGCTTGACCGATCGAACATGGATTCGAGTCTGATTGTATCCCGGATTGCATGATGTATTCCATCGCCTATTCAATCCCCTCGGCTGTGGATAACGGCTTGCTTCGCCATGACTCGACGCCACAGCTCCGGGTTCTTCTCCTCGATCCCGACGAAGCCAGCGAGCCCCGGCTCGTCGAGTTGGAGCCGGGCGAGCTCGACCACGATGGCCTCGACCAGCTCGAGCGACGTGACGCGTCCGATCGCGTCGACACACGCCTTGCCCATGTTGCGGCGGATCAGGACGTTGTCGTGGCGGATGAACGTGCGCAGGAGCACCTCGGAGGTCTCGGTGTCGAAGACCACGAAGCGCGCGTCGATCAGCGTGCTCACGGCCCCGTAGACGGCGTCCTCGTCGGTGTCGGCCGCCAGCTTCGCGAGCCGGTTCGGCCACCAGTCGAGCACGCCGGCCCACGTGAGCGTCGGCTGCGAGCCGAGCACGAGGTACATGCGCTGCGCAGCCCCTGGGAGCTTGCGGAAGTCGTCGTTGGCCCAGATGCTCGTCTTGAGCCGGAAGTGGTCACGTGCCATCGGTCGGCGCCCCCTCTCGCGTGCCGGCGGGTGTCTGCATCTTCTTGAGCCACGTCGCTCGGACCGTGGTCCCCATCGTCGGGTGGCCGGTGCGGTCGGTGTGGCCCTGGGCGAGCGACGCCTTGGCGTTCTCGGTGCTGCCAGCGACACACGTCAGGCAGTACCACCAGCTCAGCACGCGACGCTCCGAGGTGTCGCGGAGTACGGGGCGCGCGGGTGGGCGACGGAGTCCTCGCGGCGCTGGCGTTCCCCGAGGGTCTCCCCGAAGCGTGCGACCTCGTTTCTGCGGAGCGCCTCCCACAGGTCGGAGCGACCAGCGTTACCGAGGCGCTTGCTGACGGACTGAGCCCGTACACCGAGGCGACGTGCGACGTCCTCCGTGGACTCCCCGGTGTGCGCCATCCACTCGACGTCTTCGACGAACGCGTCACGCACACGGGCCTGTCGCTCAGCTTCGATGCGGCGCTTCCGTTCGAGCAGCGTCTCGTGACCCATGGCTCATGCCTCGGGGTCGTCAGTCGGCTCGGGCTCGATGCGGAGCTCCTCCAGCACCAAGTCGAGCTCGTCGCTGGAGAGCCCGGCAGCGACAGCCGGGTCCATGGGGATCTCGCGGCCGATGATGGTGCGGATGCGGTTGCGCCGCGAGACGTTGGCCGGGTACTTGAGCCTCTTGAACTCCTCGGCGATGGCGTGGTACCTGGGGTCGACGGCCAGGGCGGCGCCGAGGTCACCGGCGTCCTCGTCGGGCTCCTCGGTTTGCTTCACGACCTGCCCCTCGACGATCGTGGCGCCGGCCGGGTTGTCGGCCTGCCCCATCTCCTCGTCGGTGTAGATCCCGGACAGGTCGAGCGGGAACGCCTTGCGCAGCGCTAGGGCCTCGGCGCACTTCGCGAGCTGTCCGGCGCCGCGCGTCTTCCACGTGCCGGTCAGGACGATGTCGTCGTTTTGCTTGCGCTTCGTCTGGGCGTACTCGACGAACAGGGCGACCGCGGAGAACCGCTTCCCGTCGCGGAGGACCGTGACCTTCGCGGCCGACGGCGACGAGGTGGCGTCGAGCCACACGTCGCGCCAGACGCCATCCTGGCCGCACCACTGGGCGTCCTCGTACTCGAGGGTCGCACCGGCCTTGTCGGCGGCCCGACGTGCGATCACCCGGTAGCCGTCGATGCCGGTCTGGATCGTCGACTTATAGACGTCCTGCCACTCGCCGTTGACGAGCCCGCGGTCCTTGCGGGCCACGAGGTAGATCTGACGGGAGAACGGGTCGAGTTGGGACCGCTTCGCGACGTGCAGGAAGATGTCGAGCTCGGCCTGGGTGGCGTCCTCGGAGACGCCCATGGCGTGCAGACCGGAGATCTGCGCTGGGGTCCATGACGTCTGCTCGTCGACGATTACGAGCTCGGCGTGGGTGGGCTCCTCGACCGTCTCGATCACCGGCTGGTCCGGTGCCTTCTCCTTGGCTCTGGGCATGTCAGATCCTCTCTGTGACTGCGATCTGGGCGTACTGGAGGTCGGGGTTGGGGTGGACCTCGAGACCCATGAGCTTCGGGAATGGCGCGGCGTACACGAAGATCGGGCCGTCGGGGCAGAGGCGCTCGAACATGGCCGGGGAGACCTGAATGACGCCAGGCCGCTTGAACTCGAGCAGCAGCGAGTCACGCGCCCGATGCACGGACGCCCGGATCTCGTCGAGCGCGCGGTGCTGCTCGCGCGTGATCCCCTCCATCACGTGACCGACTTCTCAAAGAAGTGATAGTCGGGGATCTCGACCTGGGCGTAGGTGTCGGGCTGGATATAGCCCGGCCAGACGTCGGCCTCCTTGCAGTCGCGGAGAATCTCGAGCCCCTGGGTGTACCGCTTGCGTCCGAGCTTGATGGATCGGGCGCCGAGCTGGATCACGGACACTGGGTAGGGCGGGTTCTTCTCGATCACGACGAACGCGAACGCCTTGGCCGGGTGGCCCAACGCGCGGAGTACGTCGAGGTAGTAAGGCGCTTGTATGAAGTAGCCGTACTCGGCGGCCCGCTTCTTGAAGACGTCAGGGTCGGCGGACTCGGCAGTCTTCACGTCCCCGAGCACCTGGGGGTGGAGCCAGTCGACCCGGACCCGGCGGCGCTGCCCGGTGACCTGGTGCTCGAGGTAGCCAGTGACCTCCGGCTTGCCCTCGGTGAGGATCTCCATGGCGAAGGCGTGCCGCTGGAGCGACTCGGCCATCGCCTCGGCCTTGTCGATCTCCTTGCGCAGCAGGGGAATGTTGCCGGCGGCGCGGATCTCGGCGGCGTGCGCGCGTGTCGAAGGCGACCGCATGTCCTCGGCCTCACCGAGGTCGGCCTTCGTCTTCGGGTCGAACCGGTGCGGCACCTCCGGGTGGGAGCCGACGCCGAGGATCAGGGTGTGCGCGACGTGGCCGAGGTCGTAGGTGTCCTTCGGCGGCGGCGGGTGCGTCAGACCCCAGTGGTAGAGCGCCGGAGCCGTGAGCAGCGTCTTGATACCGGTCTGGGAGATCGACTCGACGTCAGCGTGGTACGCGGCCTCGGCGATGTCGTCGTAGAGCCCGTCGACAGTGGGGATCTCAGTCATGGGTGGCATCGGGCTTCTCCTCGACCGGGGTGATGGTGAACGACACCTCGAAGCGGTCGTCTGGGCTGGGGTACTGGACCTCACCGAACGTGACATCACGGTGGGTGCCGTCGGGGTGGTGCAGGCGGACGACCTTCCCGGCAAGCTCCTCGGGGTCGAGGAGGGCGGGCGTGGCCTCAACGTGCGCGTCGTACGGGAACCTCGGCATCGCGACTGGCCTCAGCATGAGGTCGGCCGACATGTTGCGCAGCCGCTCGAGACCCTCGATCAGCGAGGCCGCGGTGGGCGCCTCGTAGTCGGTGGGCCATGCGACGGTGACGGGCTGGGTGAGTGCGCCGTTGATGATGGCCTCGAGCTCCTCGTCGTCACCCGGCAACACGGTGTCGGCAACGCGCGGGCAGTGCTCGCGGCAGTGCCGGCCGGGGCACTCGCGGGGGCCTGTGGCGTCCTCCACGATGAGGTCGATCTGGGTGGACACGCTGCGCGCCGTCCTGCTCGCTTTCCCGACGCTGACGCGGGCTGGGGCGGCGGGGAATACGGACCCATTTGGACGGTCGAGGACCATGGCCGCCATGTCGCAGAGCATGGTCTCCCACGCGACCGCCATCACAACCTCCGAATGCCGGGGTGGATCCGCGGGCCAGGGCAGCGGCGCCGACGGGCCAGCGGCGAGTAGGGCTGCTCGCACACGACACAGTCGACGACCTGACCGATAATGTCGGTCGCGGCCGGCCACCCCTCCTCGGCGTCGACGTCGGGGTCGGTGGCGACCTTGTCGAAGTGGTTGAGGAAGTCGTCGCCGATCGTCCTGATGGTGGTGATCGCCCACAGGTGCTCGTTCGACTTGATGGCGTAGACGACCTTGGGGTTGAGCTCCGGCTCCGGGGTCTGGTCGCTCATCGCTTGCCCCGGTGGTGCTTGATGGCGTCGCCGAGCAGGACGACGACCACGCTGATGCCGAAGGCGATCAGGATGAGGCCGACCATCCACATGCCGTCGGCGGTTCGCTGGCTCATTGCAGAGGTGGTGTGATCCACGGTGATACCCTGCCCTCGTCTGGTTGTTTGCTCCTGCTGGGGCCGTCCTTCTCGTCGGGGGGACGGCCCCTTGGTGTTTCACCTGTGGCCCGAGGTTTGAGGCTTCCCCTTCCTCGCCTCCCGGACCACAGGAGCCTGTCAGCCGGTCAGCTTCGTGACCGTGGTGTCGAGCTTCTCGGCGACCTTGGTGAGCTCGCCGATGCGGAACGCGACGCGTCCCTCGAGCCGCTGGTGGACCTGCGGCTGGGAGATGCCGAGGAGCTGACCGATCGCCTCCTGGCTGACGCCCTCGGTGCCCATGCGCGCACGGACGCGCCGGCCGATGCGGACGTTCTCGGCGTCGAGGATGGCCTCGGTGTCGCTGCTCATGGGGATAGGTCTACCCTATATCCGCGCGGCGTGCAAGGGCTTCGAGGTGAGCCTTCGTGTTGACGTACCGCCGGATCGCCCGTGCCTTCTCCGGCATCGGCTCGTCGATCAGGTCGCGTGTCTTGCGGTGTGCGTTCACCTTGACCGTCTGCGGAGCCGTCGACTCATCATGCGGCCCGTAGTCGTGCTGATGCCGGCGAGCCTGCGGGAGCGCCGGTGCTGGCGGCTTGTAGCCCGGCGAGCGCGGCCCGACCGCCTTGCCGTTGAGTGCCCGGCCGAGACGCGACGTCGTCTCCCGCACCCGGAACATGTCGATATCGGACTCCTCGTAGAACCACTCGCCCCGCTTGTCCATCCTCATCGGATGAACACCGGCCGCGCGCGCCGCGTTGACGGCCGAGACGAGAGCCCGCCCTGGCGCGGAGGTCGTTCCCGACATGCCGCGTGCGCCTTGAGGAAGGCGCTGTGCTCCCGCTGGGCTGCGGGCGCCCAGTCGTTCGACACGGTGAGCCTCGCGCCGCATGAGCATGTCGTGTCGATGGTCACCGGGTCACCGCCGCTGCGACCGCGCCCGACCCGCTGAATAGATCGTCGACGACATCTTCTTCCGGGCTATAGCAGAGCGCGTCTAGCACCCACCGTGTCCACTCTGGAGGCTTGGCTCCCTTGAAGCCAATGCGCGGCGCATTGGCTGTGAGGACGTCGCTGATCGCGCCGCGCCCGCCGCGGTTTGATCGTCTCCCCGTGGCGGGGTAGAGGATCACCGGTTCCCACATCGACCGCAAGCGATGAGCGCCGGGTTGGGCATTGGGCTTCACCCACGCCATAATTCGACAGGCGGCCGGCAGAGCGCCATACGCGGCCAGCCCGTCAGGTGACGTGGCAATAGCCCAGCCGTCGTACTCATCGGCAAGACGTTCGAGAAGAAGTCGATGCTCGGCCGGGTCGTCCCAATGGTGCGCCTCCGGGTGAAAGTCGGCCACCACGTCCTTACGGGATCGCTGTCCATCCCCGTACCAACGGGAGGCGCGATTCTTTCGACCCCCAGATCCGACGAACGGCGGGTACGGCGGGTCGGCGATGGCGAGCCTCATCGGGTCACCGCCGCTGCGATCAGGTCGAGCGACTCGTCGGCGAGCTGGGCGTACCGCGACGTCGTGTTCAGCGACGCGTGCCCGACGGCCCTGGAGACGCCGAGGAGGTCGCCCGTGGAGGCGAGCGCGACGGTGACGTACCGGTGTCGGAAACAGTGGTAGGTGCCCTCGACCCCGGCGGCATGGATGGCCCGATTCATGCGCTTCTGGAAGGTATTCACGTTCGGGGTCGTCGCCGACGCGGTGACGACGTTCTCGCCGTGGGTGAGCGCCGGCCCGATGAGGTCGAACAGCATCGGCGACAGGCCCACCATCCTCGTCTTCGAGCCCTTGCCGGTGACGCGCATCCGGTTCGTCTCGAGGTCGATCTCCGGCCAGTTCAGCGCGACCGCTTCCTCGATCCTCGTGCCGCCGTACGCGCCGAGAGCCGAGGCCCGCAGGAGATCCGGCTGCTCGCGGACGTACTCGAAGACGGCGTCGCACTCGGCGCGGGAGAACGGGCGCGGCAGGCCCGACGGCATCTTCGGCCCCTTGAGCCGGCGCGTCGGGTCGTCGAGCCGGTGCTCGAACAGGTCGGCCCACTTGTAGAACGACCGCAACAGCGACAGGTCGGCGTTGCGGGTCGCGGGCGACAGGTAGGCCCGCTCGGCGTACCAGTCCTCCAGCTCCTCGCGGGTCGCGGTCGCCGCGGTGGCGACGTTGGTGAGGACGCGGCGCCGGGCGGCCAACGTGTTCGCGGGCTCGTTCTGCTGGATGCACCAGCGGAGGTAGATCTGGGAGAGCTCGTCCATGCCCTCGAAGGTGATGTCACCCATCGACCGGACCGTCGACGACGTTCACGAGGAGGTCGACGATCTCCTGAGTGGGTATCGTCATCGCGCCCCGGAGTTGGTAGCCACGGACCCTCTCGAGCGCGTCCACCGAGCGGCCCATGCGGACGTCCTGCTCGTCGAATCGCTTCTCGCGCTCGACGTGGTAGTCATCGCGGGCGACCTGTTCGACGACCGCCGCGAGGAGACCCGTCGCAGCGTAGGCGAGCTGCGCCGC